>OBLI01002095.1_pt1 | contig 17690 bp, 12 predicted proteins | sample 1519701 | NCBI WGS metagenome assembly OBLI01 (sample SAMEA3663005, study PRJEB22513) | pig gut metagenome | biome: pig gut; feature: pig-associated habitat; material: faeces | place: France | collected 2012 | reverse complement strand
TATATATTTTTATCTATTGATGTTTTTATTATCACCAAACAATCACACAGCCGAAATATGGCAGAAGTAAAGACATACAAATGTGCTTCATGCGGATATGAATGTAAGCACTATTCGGGACGGGGATTCTTCGGACAGAAGATTTCGTCTGTCGTCTGTATGTCATGCAAAACAGTGCAACAGATTACTGTAGGTGGCATAATAGCTGACGTAGCTCCGTCCTTTTCGTCAGAATATGGCAGACTTTGTCCCAACTGCATGAGTCAGAATCTCACTATATGGGATGAAAAGACATGCCCCAAATGCGGTGGCACGATGTTTGCAAGTAACGAATCAGAGTTCTGGACTTAATGATTTCACTCTCAGAGTGCAACGTTAATAGATGATAATATATTTGCGATGGATTCTCAAGTCGTTTGGTAGTGGAATAAAAAATCATTAAAGAAAAATAAACAACAATATTTTTTCTTTGTTTTTTTATATTGATATTTTATTTCACAACAAAACAACCAACAACCGACAACCAACAACCAACAACCAACAACCAACAACCAACAATATGGCAATAGCAAAATGGATAGGCGCCTTTCTCGGCGGATTAAATGGTGGAATAATAGGTGCTCTGGCTGGATATGCCTTGGGAGCACTGCTGGATAAATTCGTAGGCGGGTCATTATCTGATGAGCAAGGCAACGCTGATTATAGGTCGTCTGCTGACCAAGGCAACTCCTATTACACATCGCAAGAGGCACAAATGGAGGGAGCACGCAATGGATTCCTCTTCTCGTTGCTCGTCCTATCAGCCCATGTCATACAGGCTGACGGAAAGATAATGCACTCGGAAATGAATTATCTCCGTGCTTTCCTGCGCCGTAGTTTTGGCGAAATATCTGTCAAGCAGGGCGAAAGTATCATTCTTCGCCTCTTCGAATACCGCAAATCCCACGGTGACAGAGTATGGGAATCACAGATGCAGGAGGCATGCCGACAGATGCGCGACGTGATGCCAGAGGAGCATAGGCTCCAGCTCTTGGCTTTCCTTTGCGAAATAGCAAAAGCTGATGGCATCGTACATCCGGCAGAAGTGGAAGCCATTTACGCCATCTGTAATTCCTTGGGCTTCAGTGCCACTATCGTAGATCAGTTCCTTTCCCTCGGAGGCTCCTCCATCGAGGACGCTTACAAAGTGCTGGGCATCTCGCCATCTGCCACGGATGAGGAGGTGCGCCGTGCTTATCGTGACCTTGTGCGCAAGAATCATCCCGACCGTGTGGCTACACTGGGCGATGATGTCCGCGAAGCAGCAAAGAAGAAGATGCAGGAAATCAACGAGGCTAAGGAGCGTATATATAAGGAACGCGGGATGTAACCCATCCTTTCGCCTTGCCGCCACCATCTTTTCGCCACTGTTTCTGTAGCGTCTCAGGCAGTTTCCAAGTGCTCATCCTTTTCTTTTCGCCTTGTGCGAGCTGCGCTCTTTCTTTTGTTAATTATAGTCAATCAGAAGGTAAATGCAAGCATGTTTTTAAGATTTTGCATCTTTTTGTCTATATTTTTTAATACCTTTGTGACCAATAACTAAAACTAAACACAAAGAAAAACTTATGGAAAAGAGTAGTAAACCTGTTTCGTTATTATTATTGGCGCTCTTTTGCAGTTCTATGACCCATGCACAACAGCAGATTACTACCGGACTGAAAGACTCCATCGACAACAGAAACAGCCTTATCAAAATGGGGGAAAAGCATTCATCTAAAGCTGGTGTCAACAATGCCCTTGACGTATTGAGCGGTCAAGCTGCAGGTGTAAATGTTACATCTAACGGTCTCGACCGTATGGCTATGCTCAACAGTGTGCGAGTGCGAGGCACCACATCCATCATCGGAGGAAATGATCCTTTGGTGCTTATCGATGGTGTCACCTCCGACGTATTAACCCTCTCCACCATCTATCCTGCTGACATCGAGAGCTTCAGGATTCTGAAGAATGCAGCAGAGACAGCCATGTATGGTTCGAGAGGCGCTTCGGGAGTCATTGAGGTAAAGACCAAGAAAGGCACCGGACGCGGATTCCAAATCTCATACGAGGGAAACATCGGATTCGAGCAGATGTATAAGCACCTCGATATGCTCGATGCTGACGGATACCTTGCCACTGCTAAGGCTTTGGGTCTGTACTGCAATAATGGTGGTTACAACACTGATTTCTATAAGGTAATCACACGCACAGGATTGGTAAACAATCATTATCTCGCTTTCAGTGGGGGAACACCACAATCTAATTACCGTGCTTCGTTCGGTCTGATGGACCACAACACAATCATCAAGAATATGGACTACGGAAATTTCGTAGCCAAGATTGACGTCACTCAGAAAGCATTCAATGACAGACTTACTGGAGATTTCGGTGTCTTTGGTTCCTCTTTTAGAAACCATGATATCTACGACACACAAATGCTTTTCTATTCTGCTGCCTGTCAAAACCCTACTTTCCCTGCCGGTACGGATGCCAATGGCAACTGGAACAAGAACGAGGTGGCGACTCATATCAATCCGCCAGGCGCTGTGCTGCATGAGAAAAACGACTCTAAAGACCTTAATTTTGATGCCCACATCAAGCTCAACTACGACTTGTCGCCTGAATGGAGCATCTCCACTTTCGGATCATATCTCTATGGTTCGAATGAGGTATCACAGTTTTGCCCTACATGGGTATGGGCGCAAGGCAACGTATATCGTGGGGAATTCAAGAAAGAAGAATGGCTGGGCAATGTCTCTCTCGACTTCAATAAAGAGATAGGCATACATAAGGTCTCTGCTACCGCAAGCACCGAATACCGCAAACTCAGAAAGACGGCTTTCTGGATAACGGCAAAAGGAATACCTACCAATGGATTCAACTACGATAATATCGGAGCCACTGCCGCACGTCCTTACGGAGGCACAGAGAGCACATTTGAGGATCAGTCGTTGGCATCCGTCATGGGAAGCGTCACTTACACTCTGATGGACAGATACTCCTTGTCATTCAATGCCCGCGGAGACGGTTCATCAATGGTGGGCGATGACAACACCTGGGGTTTCTTCCCTTCCGTCTCCTTCGACTGGGATGCGAAGAAGGAGAGTTTCCTTGCAGATTCAAAGACTATCTCGCTCCTCAAGCTACGCACGGGAATCGGACAGGCTGGCAATCTCGGTGGCATTTCTGCTTACACCACCATGAACACTGTAAGGCAGACAGGCATCGTGCCAGTCAAGAGTTCGCCAACGGTGACTCTCGGAATGGTGAGAAATAATAATCCTGACCTGAAATGGGAAACTAAGACTACATTCAATATCGGAGCAGACATGGGCTTCTTCGACAATAGACTCATGCTGACGGCAGAATATTATTACTCTAAGACCACCGATATGCTCTATGCTTACGAGGTTCCAGTACCGCCTTTCGTATTCAATACTTTGCTTGCCAATATCGGTTCGATGTCAAACCAAGGTCTCGAATTGGGATTCTCCGGACAGCCGATAAGCAAGAAGGATATGGAACTCAACATCAATATGAACCTCTCATTCCAAACCAACAAACTGATTTCCCTCAGTGGCAACTACAAGGGAATGAATATGTCTGCCGCAAACATCACTGCCATCGGCGCTCTGGACGGTGCCGGACAGAATGGTGGCGACAATAATGTGGTCTATCAGATTGTAGGACAGCCGCTTGGAGTATTCTATGTGCCTCACTGCAAGGGACTGGTTAAGAATGAAAATGGCAGTTATAGATACGACATTGAGGACCTCGACCATAATGGAGAGACAGACCTCAGCGACGGAGGCGACAGATACATTGCAGGACAGGCTACGCCAAAGGTGACACTCGGTTCGAATATCAGTTTCAGATATAAAGACCTCTACGTGGCGTTGCAGATAAATGGTGCCTTCGGACATAAGATATTCAATGGCACCGGACTGGCTTACGACAACCTCTCCTGCTTCCCTGATTACAATGTGCTGAAGAGTGCACCTAAAAAGAATATCATGGACCAGAGAGTGTCCGACTATTGGTTGGAAAAGGGCGACTATATCAATTTTGAGCATCTCACCATCGGATACAATGTTCCTTTGAAGAGCAATCTGATACGCTCTCTTCGTGTCTCATGCAATGTCAGCAACCTTGGCACTATCACTGGCTACAGCGGTCAGACTCCTATGATAAATAGCTATGTGGTCAATAGTACTATGGGCATTGACGACAAGCGTAACTACCCTCTATATCGAACATATTCTCTTGGTTTGAGCGTACAATTCTAATAACTGGAAATCATGAAAAAGAAAATATACTATATTTTAATCTTACCATTGATACTATGTATCAGCGGATGCCTGGACGAGAATCCAAGAGACCAGTTCGATCAGGACGCCATCTACGACAATGCCAGCAATATCTATAATAATGCTGTCGCTTCGCTATATAATTATTTCGGCGGACATCAAAACTCGGAAGGTCTGCAAGGCACCTGCAGAGGACTCTATGATTACAACACGCTGACCTCTGATGAGGCGATGATTCCTACAAGAGGTGGAGACTGGTATGATGGAGGATTATGGAAAAACCTGTATCAGCACAAATGGAGTGCTAATGACATATACCTATATGATATATGGAAATATCTCTATAAGGTTATTATGCTCTCCAATAAGTCTTTGGCTGACATCGAAAGCCATAAGGGAGCACTCTCCTACGACCAATACAAATGCTTCACTGCCGAGGTAAGGGCTATACGCGCATTATATTATTGGTATGCTATGGATATGTTTGGAAACATTCCTCTCGTCACTTCCTATAATGTAAAACTGGAACAAGTGGTGCAAAACAAGAGGAGTGAAGTGTTTCAGTTTATCGTCGATGAACTCCAGCAGGCAGCCCCTCTGCTTGCTGATGCACGCTCAAACAAGGCTGGCGACTACTATGGACGAATCACCCGACCTGTCGTACACTTCCTTCTCGCTAAGCTTGCACTGAATGCCGAAATCTATTCTGACGACAACTGGACCGATGGCAGGCAGATGGATGGACGCACCATCTTCTTTGACGTCAATGGAGTGAAGAAGAATGCTTGGGAGACTTGCATCTGGTATTGCGACCAACTGAATAGCGTGGGCTACACACTGGAGAGTGACTATGCTGCAAACTTCGCCGTGCATAATGAAAACTCTGATGAGAATATCCTCACTATTCCTTTGGACAAAAACCTCTATCTCAATGAATATCATTATCTCTTCCGTTCACGCCACTATAAGCATGGCGAGGCTTACGGCGGTTCTTCCGAGAATGGCACCTGTGCCACCGTCTCTACTGTCAAGGCATTCGGTTACGGTACAAAGCATGTAGATACCCGATTCCATATCAATTTCTATGCAGACACAGTCTATGTGGATGGAAAGAAAGTGATGCTCGACAATGGCAAGCCTCTGGTATATATGCCTTTGGAATTAAAGCTCGACCTTTCCGACAGCCCATACAAGCAGACAGCTGGCGCAAGAGTAGGTAAATACGAGGTAGATCGCACCGCTTATTCCGATGGAAGGCAGGTGGACAATGACATCGTGCTCTTCAGATACGCTGACGCTCTGCTGATGAAGGCAGAGGCAAAGGTACGTAACGGACAGGATGGTTCCAGAGAACTGAATGCCGTCAGAGAAAGGGTAGGGATGCCTTGGATAGAAGCCACTATGGACAATATCCTCAAAGAACGCCTCTTGGAACTCGTATGGGAGGGATGGAGAAGACAAGACCTCATACGCTTTGGAAAATTCAATAAGGCATACGACCAGCGCACACCTGTCAAAGACGAAGAGACACGCTTCACCATCGTGTTCCCAATACCACAGAAGAGCCTCGAACTCAACAAAAAACTGACCCAGAATCCAGGGTATGATTTCTGATGATTTGTTGTCTGGTCGTTTAGTGGTCTGCTTGTTGGTCGCCTGTAGAAATTATTTGTAGTTCGTCTATCAATAAAACAACCAGACAACCAGACAACCTATCTTAATAGTTCTTCCAGTCTCTTGGCAAGTTCCTCACCACGTATGTCTTTAGCCACGACCTTGCCTTCTGAGTCGAGAAGATAGATGGTAGGGTAATACTTGACCTTATAGAGGGAGCATAGTCCCTGCTTACCATCACGATCGTTCCACCATGGTAGGTTCTCTTCTTTGAGCGCTTTTATCCAGTTTGCCTCTTTTGCGTCGGCAGAGATGGAAACCACGTCAAAGCCTTTACGATGGTATTTCTCATAAATCGCCTTGATATTCGGTATCTCCTTACGGCATGGTTTGCACCATGAAGCCCAAAAGTCGATGAGCACATACTTGTTCTTCTTCAGCACATTGCTGAGGGAGACCTTCTTCTTGTTTTTGAAATTGGTAAATTGAAAGTCTGGCATCTTTTTCCCGACTTCAGACGGAGGCACGATAAGGTCATGACAAGCCTTGCCATAGAATGAGTTCTTCACTTCGTCAGAGAATTTTTCCCACTCAGGCAACTGCTCTTTGGTGAGGTATGAATAGTTTGTCATCATGAAGAAAGGGCCTAACCATGAATTCTTGTTTGCTTCCTGCACACCTTTGTATTGACGTTGCACTTCATCGAAGAACCATCGCTCACTCTTCTCGAAATCTTTCCATTCCCTGCTGTTGCGTAATAGTTTGCATTTTGCAGTGTCTTTGGCAGCTAAAGCTTTGCTATACTCCATATAGGCAGGAACTTTGGTATGGGCGATATATTTCTTGTTGAGAGCATCCTTGTCAATTCGCTTGATGTAATATTCGAGATAGGTGAGACTGCCTTCTACATTGACGTCGCCAATTTCCCCATTGTCCATTTTTGCTGTTAGAGTGGCGTTCTCATTTTTATCGAGTACGATAATCTCGCCAGTGTGCTTGTCATTCACCATGAGATAGAAGCCACGAGGCTCTTCAAGGTCGAATTTTATTACGGCTTCACCATCCTGTATTGGAGCTTTATATGTGACATTAGCATTCGTACCATCTATAAGAGCAAGACCTATATTGCTACTATCTGGTAATCCCACAATTTTGCAAGTGAGAGTCGTATTCTGTGCAAAAGCCGATGTCATTGCAATCAATGCTAATGCTGTTATAATAGTCTTTTTCATTTAGTTGTTTGATTAGAAATTATGAATTATGCATTATGCATTATGAATTATGAATTAAAACAATCCTCATTCTGCTTCAATTAGAGACATGGACTTTATCTTGCCCCAGCCATCTGTGATGTAAGCGCCCGGAGCAGAACCAAACATAGGACCCCATTGATCGTTTGGCACGCCATTATAGATATCCATCTCATATTGGATTAGGCGTCCGTTTTGAGAGGTCTCATTCCATGTGCCTATCCAGAATATGCAGTTGCTTGTAGGCCATCCTCCACCCTGACTTCCAGCAAGGTATAATGCAGTTACTTTCTCTCCGTTCTCACAGGTGTATATTTTGTTGCTTGTCGCGTTTCCGCTTGTGGTGGAGTAGCTGTACACTGCATCGTCTGTGGCATAGAAGAAGGCAGAGCCACCAGTATTTGAAGCCCAGTATTTTGCATGCTTTATATCGGTGCATCCGTCAAGATTTTGAATTGCGCGTTCGCCACCGTATGAAAGGTCGCCTTTATCCACTACATTATTGAAACAGAACTGATAAAGCCAACGTGAATCTTCATAATCGAGGATAGCCCAAGTGGAATTATTGTATCCGTTAAGGATGACGACAGGGTCAGCCGGCAATTTGTTGGCGTCTGCATAAGCATCTGGATTGGTGGATTTAAATTTACTTACAGACGTTGCCATAGGATAAAGTGGACGGAAGCAATGATTTTTCTTGTCGTAGATTACCTGTTCTGCATTTATGGCTTCCGCATTAGGCTTCCATGTGGCTCGAGCATTTGCCATGAGATATGGGAAAGCCTCGTAGTCTCCAGCAATGACATCTGAGTATTTGCGGTCGTTAGCCTTGCTGAAATATATGACATGTAGCTTGCCGTCGTTGATGAAAGCATCGCATCCGAATGATGAATTATAATTGCTTGTCTCTGGATTGAATCTCTCCGGTGTAGAGTAGAATAGGTCATTCCATTCGTCCATCATCACCATTCCGTCAGCAGCAATGCGGAATAGTCCTTCTGTGGTGGCTACGAGGTATCCATCCTTTGAAGTCTTACCGGTGGAAGTGCCACGGATAAAGAGAGGTTTGCCCGGTAGGTATTTTCCGTTAAGGCTGCTATAATACTTTGGTTCTGAATGTTTTCCGGAGATAAGTATAAGGTCTGAGCCCATAGCCTCTATGTCAGTCTGGCCATCTCTTTCCACAAGCATAAAGAGGCCACTCTTCTTTCCTGAAGATTTGAGCGAGGAATAGGAATTGCAAGGATAAAAATATCCCACCATTCCAGTCACTCTATCTTTAGCCTTAAGATAAATCTTATAGGTTCCAGGTTTGAGATTCACATCCCAAGAGAGATTGAGCTCATGGCTTATAGTGTCTGGCTTCGGATAGACGAGGGCATTGCCTATCTGCTCAGCTTCGTAAGCATTATAGTTAGTCTTGAATAGTAACCAGGCATAATCAAGGTTTTCTGGATGAACATATTTTACTTTAGGAGTGTATTCTATATGCTGTCCGCTTGAGAGGACAAAGAGGCTCTGGCGCATTGCAGGATCCATACCCACGGTATCAAACTTTATCTCGCCAGCTTGTTCATCACTGAGATAATCATAGTTGCCATCATCACTGACGCATGACGCCATTGATGCAAGGATGCCGAAGGCTATTGCTGTAAGAAAATATTTTATTCTTTTCATTTTTATGTCTTGCATTTTAAGATGTGGGATATAAGTAGATTGACTTACTGATATCTTTCATGAAATCAGAAAGATACCAGTTGGTTATTTTCATCGGTCAGAGGATTGCCGGGGTGTGCATTGTTATACACTTCCAATGCTTTGGCAAACTTGATGCGATAAGAATTGAGTTTTGACCATGTCATCGTCTCGGTGCTAAATTCGGTGCCTTCTTCGCTATTGCTGAGCATAAAGCGATATTTCACGTTACTGTAAGTGCCGAAGAAATCCTCAAGCGTGTCCCAATTATTAGGTCGTGAGATTTGGTCATTCCAAATAATGGTGAAGTGATTCTGCTCATTGACACCGATATTGAAATCTTCACTTTGCGCTACTGAGACCTGAAGGCGTACGGATTTTTTCTGTATTGAAGCATCACGCTTGATGGTTACCGGCAGGATGCCTTTTTCCTGACCAGCAGGAATGATTACAGAGGAAGGCATGCTATACTGTGAAGCGTTGGCTGTCGTAGCGTTATCATTTACGGTGATGATTGCTGTGCGGTCGTGGTTGCAGACTGGTCCCATTACGCATACGTCTATGTCCATGACATATTCCGATGTTTCTTCAGGGTAAGTGACGAATGAAAAGACGAGGGAATCAGATCCTAATGCCCATAATTCTGGTCCTTCAAGGCGAACACGTGCTTCATCCTGATAGTAGAAGCCATCATTCTCACATGATGATAATACTCCTACAGCAGCAATGAAACTGAAAGACACAGCCATTGTCAGGGAGATTTGTTTTATTATTGTTGGTATTTTCATTGTGGTTATTTGTTTTGATAAGAGTGAAACTCTTGGGATGAACTTATCAGTTGTCGTACCCTCCAAACTCCTTGTCGTTGTCAGGAATTGGAAGGACATATATGCTCTTGCTGGCAGGACGGGTGGCTCCCTCGATGGAAGGATTGTTCAGTCGCTTATTATAGAAGAACAACTGACCGCCTTCGCCTACGTATTCCTTCTGGTATTCCTTGTATATCTCATTCTGTATCTCATCAGAAGTGAGAGTTGCAGGAAGATTATTTGATTCGAGATTGAGACCACGATTGTAGCGAACTGTATTGAGAAGTTCGATAGCACGTTTAGGATCACTGTCCTTTAGGCATTCAGCAGCAATATAATAGGCTTCCGACATACGCAGTACAGGGTACATATTTATATATGAAGAGCCATCTATTACCCAGTATTTGCATATATAGCGCTTGTCACCGTCCTGCTCATAGCCACGGAGTAGGCGGTAATCGTTTCCATATCCTTTGGCCACTTCGTATATCTTGTTGGCCTTTGTCTCGCTCGGAGATAGAGTGGCAGTACCACCCTTTGATTTAAAGTAAAGATTGGTCTGCTCTTCCCAGTAGGTCTCGTCCATTGCGAGGTGGAAAAGATGTTCTGTTGAGAAGATAAGGTCGCGATCGCGTACGTTCTGTGCTTGCATAGAGGTATAGTGAACCCATGAGAATGGATATGACTTGAGACTACTTTCCTGCACTTTGATAATAGACATGGCATGCTTCAAGGCATTCTCCTTATCGCCTTTCCAGAGATAAGCGCGAGAGAGAACAAGTTCATTAGCATAATAGTTGTAATAATACCTACGCTGTGTGTGTGTATATGGCGATTTGCTTGCATAGAGAGAGTCATGCTCCAGATACTCACTTGCCTTGAGAAGGTCGGCTATGATGAAATCCATTGTCTCATTGACAGACTTCTGTACTGGGATGTTCTTTCCATATTCTGTGGCATAAGGTACGCCTTTGTCATTGCCATTCATGGCAGGAGAAGAAGCAAAGAGACGCATCAATTCGAAATGCAGGAAGCCTCTCAGACCGAGTCCCTCACCAAAGCATAGGCTGTACTCATTGTCCTGAAACATTGCTTTGTTGGCTTTCTCCAGATTACCAAGCATGATATTGAGGTTCGCGATACAAGAATAGGTAGTATTCCATATTTTGCTGATTGTCGGTTTAACCTTGTCATTGGTATAGTCATACTCAGAAATTGGTTGCCAATCACTACTTGCATCGACGTCATAATTCTGTGAAAGAACTTCTGCAAAACCAAATCCAAGGTTCATGCCATAGAGTGAACTTTGTGACATCAGCGTGTAAACGCCAGTAAGCTGGTCGCGAAAGCCTGAAGGTCTGCTGAATTGGTCAGTCTCTTCTATCTGCGACTTTGGACTAACGTCAAGCCAATCATTACATCCTGTCAGGAAAATGACAGCGAGCAATGCGAGAGTGATATGCTTTATATATGTTGTCTTCATTGTGGATGGATGTTATATGGTTTAGAATGTTAACTGTACCTGAAGCGAGAATGTGCGAGCAAACGGATAATCAGTACCACGCTCGGTCTTGACACTTGAGATGACAAATAGGTCATTAGCGTATGCTGCCACCTTCAGACGCTCCAGAAATGACTTTTTCAGGAAATTACAATTGCGGAAATCATAGTAGAAACTAAGAGAAGACAATGTAAAGAGATTATAATCCTCTACAAATCTGGATGTAGGAAGAGTGATAGAACGGTCGGTGATAGCCTTAAAGAGACTCACATCTCCTGGCTTTTGCCAGCGGTCTGTCAGCACACGACGGTCTGCATTGTACTGTATAGGAGCATTCTCCACTCGTGACACGAGTGTGGTGTTATACATCTGACCACCCCAACGATAGTTTGCTGCTACGGTGAAGCCCCATCCATTGATTTCTCCATTAAGTCCGATGTTACCATTGAATTTAGGTTGAGTGTCGCCACAGACCACCTGATCATTGACATCATACTCATAAGTGACCGTTCCATCTTTTTTTACGTATATCTCTTTACCATTCTGTGGGTCAATACCAAGTGATTTTACAGCCCAGATGGCATTCATGGAACAGCCCTCGTAATACTTTACTGAAGGCTTAGAACGAAGAGAAGCACTGGTGCTTTCGTCCATCTGGTTCTTGTCCTGTGCATCATTCCATGCACGGAGGTTACTGGAAATCTCCTTCAGAGTATTCTTATTGTGCGCCATACTCGCATAGACATTTATGTAATCACGTCCTTGATTTTTCTGGAAAAAACGCCAGTTGAGGTAAGCCTCGTAGCCTTTATTTTCTGTTTTACCAAGGTTTGCCACGTAAGTGGAGAATCCTGTCGTGCCAGGTACAGTGACATTGGTTATCATTCCATCAGTTGTGGCGATGTAATAGTCGAAACGTCCGGAGATAGCATTATCTAATAAGGTAAAATCTATACCGAAGTTAGTATCATATTTCTGTTGCCAGCGCAAATCTTTGTTAGCGAGTCCTTTAACATAAGAGCCGATAGCGCCATTATATGAGGCATCACTATAGTATGAGAACATAGGATAAGCATCATAACTGGAGAAGCCCTGCGAACCGGTATAGCCATAAGAGGCACGCAGTTTGAGACGGTTTACTATGCCATTGCTGAAGAGTTCCTTCATGAAAGCCTCGTTCTGTATGTTCCATCCAGCTCCTATTGACCAGAAAGAGCCCCATCTATTGTTGCGTCCGGTCTCGGAAGAGCCTGACAAACGATAGTTGGCATCGAAGAGGTAACGCTCATCAAAAGAGTAGTTGGCACTGAGAATACCACCACATGAGCGGGAAACGCCCTCAAGACCTGTAGGTGTCGCCTTTTCTGCATACTGTACGGCAAACTTAATGTCGTCCATAAAGTCATTTGGAAATCCTTCCGCCAGCACTTGAGTGTTGTTGTATGTGTTGTTGCTCATGTTCAGTTGGGCATTGGCAAAGACAAGATGCTTGCCCCATTGATGGCCGAAGCTGAGTCCGAGGTCAGCATTGATATCTGTGTTTTTACCATTAGTCTGATGGTAACTTCCCTTGCGATAGACATTGGATTGATTTATAAAATCTGTGTGATTAGCAGGCTTGAAGATATCGGCTGTAGATTGCTTATTTACGATTCCGAAACGTCCAATGACACGGATGTCATCTGTAGCCTGCCACTCAGCATAGAAATTGTCTGTAATAGTAGTGTATGTGCTATTATCCTTAGTATTTAATGTAGTGTTATACAGCGGATTATAATATATACCATTACTACCTGTAGCATTCATATAGCTATAGGATTTGATGAGGAAGCCATTTTCATCATACAGACGACTGTATGGATTCATCTGGTAATAAGTATTAAAAACACCGTAAGGAGAATTGTTGCTATTATTATAATCGATAGTCAACTTATTACGAAAGAGAAATCCTTTGACGCGATAAGCCATGGTCATAGCACCAGAGAAGGTGTTGCGATCAGAGCCTTTCATTACGCCTTGGGTGCGGTTGTAGGCAAGATTGATGCCATATTGCATTGTTTTGTCGCCACCCTCCACGAATAAAGAATGCTTATGACCGACACCTGTGTGCAATGGTTGGTACATCCAGTCCGTGTTGACACCGGCAAGCACTTCGCGAAGCTTGGAGGCATACTGCTGGTCAAGTGTCATTTGGGTCATAGGATTATCTGAAGAATAAAGTCCTGCCAGGCGTTCTACCTCCAGTTTCTCTGCCGCATTACACATGTCATAGCTTGACAAATCTGCCACTTCAAGATTGAGGCTACCAGTATAATTGACACGCAGACGACCCTGATTAGGGCGTTTTGTCTCAATGACAATAACGCCATTGGCGGCTTTAGAACCATAGATAGCCTTGGCAGTGGCATCTTTCAGCGTGGTAAGACTTTCAACTTGATTCATGTCAAGGTCGAGGATTTTGGTGAGTTCTGTCTCAAAGCCATCAAGAATAAACAAAGGCTGATTGGCACTGGAAGCATATTCGCCCTGTACGCTGGAAATAGTGGAGCCGCCACGCATCTGAAAGTCGGGCAGTGCGTTAGGATTACTACCAGAGCCGAGATTCTCTACCTGTAAGAATGAAGGGTCGATATTCTTCAATGACTGCAGGATATTAGCATTTCCGATACGTTGGAGTTCTTCTCCCTTTACGCTTGTCACCGCTCCTGTGAATGTATTCGCTTTACGAGTGAAGGCACCATTGACCACGACCTCTGTCAGATTTTGTGCATCAGGCTTCATTCTTATAGTCATATTCTCCGAAGCCTTGACGTCTGTGGTCTCCATTCCTATATAGGAAATAATAAGGTGAGCACCTCGAGGCCATTCTTTGAAACTGAATTTGCCATTGACATCTGTGACAGTAGCGAGTTGTGTTCCGATAATCTTGACCGTAGCACCAATGATGGGCTCATCGTTTTCATCGAGCACCACACCAGAGAAGCTCTTCTTCTCATTCTCATATATTTGCTTATGCTCACGCAGAGTGATGTTCACGAGTTTGCCGTCAACGGCATAGTCGAGTGGCTTGCCTGCAAGGAGAGCTTGAATGACGGATGCAAATTCCTCATTCTTTGCTTTGTGATTCACTTTGTAGCCCTCCACGTCTTCGTAGGTAAAGAGGATTCTATATCCACTTACCCGTTTCAATGCCTGTGACATACTTTCGTTGTGAAAGCTGATAGTCACCTTCTGTGCAAACAGTGTTCCTGAATATAGAAACAGCATTAGCATAAATGCAATCAATCGTTTTCTATTCATACCGTATGGATTGTATTAGTTAGAAAAAATATGTTTGTTGTTTTAATTGGTTAACGAGATTGTTACAAAAACGGGCACGGTAAATGTCAAAAAGCTGCAAAAAAAACACTGAAAAGTAAGAAAAATAACCGTTTGTCTTCGATTTTGATTTAAAAAGTGTATATTTGCATTCGCAAATTCCATATATTGTCTTGCTTGGCGGTATAGATGCTCTCAACAATACAATAAGACAATAAAACGATCTGACAACAGAAATCTGTGGACGATATCAGCCTTTTTGACATATTATTCAAGCGCTATTATAGCCAGCTGTATGTTTTCGCACATCATTTCCTGCATGTGGATGAAGATTGCCATGATGCCGTGAGTGAGGTGTATGAAAACGTATGGAGGCATTATGCTGATATAGAAGAGGACAAAGCTCTGGCATATATGTATCAATGCCTTCGTCGTAACTGCCTCGACAGATTAAAGCATAAAAAAGTGGAGGATAAATATATTCGCCTTTCTTCAATCATTACAGAGCATCTTGTCACGCAGGAGCAGATAGAAGAGGCTTATCGACGAGAGACTGTCATAGAGCAAGTATTGCAATCACTACCTCCCCCCACGCAGGAAATATTCATCCAGTGCTATGTGGAGCGTCGCAAATACCAGGAGGTAGCTGATAATTTGGGCGTAAGCACCAGTACTATAAAGAAACATATCATCCGTGCATTGAAAATAATTCGTGGGCGTGCCCGATGACTAAACCTTGTCGTTCTATAAATAAAAAAACATTTATTTCCGACACCCAAGAACAAGTGAGGAGCGAGAAGAATGCAGGAACATGATGACCATCAATATAACAAGAATGAAAGAATTGGATGATATACTGAATATAATGGAGCCTGATGCTGATATTACTGACGAGCAGTTGGAGCAATTGGCTGGCGATGCGGACCTCCGTACCGCTGCAGAAGACATTGCCATCGCTCGAAGCATATTGACACCTGAGCCAGACAAAGACGAGGTGAATGCCAGACTGAAAACTTTCAAGATGGCACATCCTGATAGCTCCAGATACGCTGAACCGGACGAAAAGGGCAGGACGCGCCTGATATGGCTGTCGCTTACTGCTACGGCAGCCGTCATTGCTGGTATGATATGGATATTGCAGAAGCCTGTCCACAATGAGGATCCATCACTTCTGTTTCAAGCTGACGCAACGATAGGAGCACGCATTACTGATAAAGCTGGAAATATCGTGCCGCTAATGGCACATAATGATGGCAGCGTAGATTCGGTGATTAAAGTCAGAGATTATGCCGCAAACATCGACATGCTGGAACATGACACCTTGATGCTTTCCCTTTCTCAGGGGCAGAGCTATCGGGTGGACCTTCCGGATGGGTCAAAGGTGTATCTCCATCCTGGTAGCCGATTGCTTTATCCTACGGCTTTTGGACAGCATTCGCGTGATGTGAAGTTGAGCGGAGAGGGATATTTCGTCATAGCCAAGGATGCTACACGACCATTTCATATTATCACAGACAGATCTGTCACTTCTGTTCTCGGCACAGAGTTTTATCTCTCTTCATGCAAGGAAAGCGATGAAAGTCTTGTCCTTGTCAATGGTAAAGTACGTTTCAGAAAGAAGACTGATGAAACCTTCGTAGATGTCAGTCCCGGACAGGAAGCTGTGCTCAATCAGTATGGCTACATAGACGTTCACCCAGCCGACACAATGCAATATACATCATGGCGCGATGGCTTCATATATTACGATCGCGCTTCGCTGGATGAAATCCTGAAGCAGATAGGAGCCATCTATAATGTCACAGTGCATTGTTATAATCGTAATCTTCTCAGTCTTCACATGCACTTTGTGTTGCGTCGCGACCAGAATCTGAATGATGCCGTAGAAATGCTCAATAGCATGAAAAAGGTTCACGCTACATTGCGTGGTAGTACATTGATTATCAGGTAACTGAAGTTTCGTAAGTAGCTAATATGCTTGGGTTGTTGGTTGTTGGTTGTAGGTTGGCAAGCCAACCTACATTTCCCTATGTATCACGCTGCCACTCGCCTGATGCGTTGCGAGGATAAGGACTTCTGCTATTTGCACATGCTTAGGAGCTGAAGCTGCATAGAATGCTACATCGGCTATATCAGCTCCTGTAAGAGGCGTGATGCCTTTATAGACATTCTCTGCACGTTGGTTGTCGCCATGGAAACGAATATTGCTGAAGTTTGTTTCCACCAATCCCGGCTTGAGATTAGTGACACGCACGGCAGATTCAGCCACATCAATGCGCAAGCCATCAGTTATAGCCTTTACAGCCGCCTTCGTGGCGCAATAGACATTACCGTTAGCATACGCAGCATCTCCTGCCACGCTTCCCACGTTGATTACATGACCCTCATTGCGTTTCACCATACCAGGGACGATAAGGCGCGTCATAGTAAGGAGTCCCTTTATATTTGTGTCTATCATCGTATTCCAGTCGTCCGGATTGCCCTCATACTCTTTCTCCAAACCGAGAGCCAGACCAGCATTATTGATGAGCACATCTATCTTCTGCCATTCCGGCTTTAGTGACTCTATTGCTTCCTTGGCCGCCTTAGCATCACGGACATCAAATGCCAAAACCTCCACTTTTGTCTTTTCAGATTCCAACTCCTGCTTTATCTCAGCCAGTTTATCTGCACGACGTGCAGTGAGAATCAAGTCATAGCCACCCTCAGCAAACTTGCGAGCGCAGGCTTCTCCGATGCCACTTGTGGCACCTGTGATAAATGCTATTCTATTCATTGTCTTTTGATTATAAGATTTTTCATTGTCTTAGTCAAATTCTCTTTTGCCACATCAGCCTGTAAGAGTACAGAGATAGGACGGTTGTCGCCATCATTGATGCTCCTGATGAAATCAAAACTATTAGTGAGTATTCCAGATGTATCTTCTATAGAGCCTGATAGCAACCATACCGGCACTCCCAATTTCTTACTCCGCCTCAATACTCCATGCGGCACTTTACCCATCAGTGTCTGTTCGTCAGACTTCCCTTCACCAGTGACGACGAGGTCAGCATCTTTTATCGCTTCGTCGAAATTGGCAAGATCAAGCATTATGTCAATGCCGGAATGCAACTCTGCCTTGAGGTATGCGAGGAGAGCATAGCCTAAACCGCCAGCTGCTCCTGCTCCGGGATAATCC
>OBLI01002094.1_pt1 | contig 17699 bp, 1 predicted proteins | sample 1519701 | NCBI WGS metagenome assembly OBLI01 (sample SAMEA3663005, study PRJEB22513) | pig gut metagenome | biome: pig gut; feature: pig-associated habitat; material: faeces | place: France | collected 2012 | reverse complement strand
TTGTAGCCCGCGTAGCCGTCCCAGCTTTCAAAGGGCTCTTCGCCCTCCCGCAGAACCCAGTTCTGGGGGACATAAGCATAGGTCTCATCAATCAGAATGGTCACATAGCCCTCCACTTCCGGGGCGAAGCCCTCCTCTGCCACGATCTGCACCGTATCGCCCATCTGGAAATACAGCAGGATCAGCTTGGCGCCATCCACCCGGACCTGAGCGGGGCCGGTCTTCTCTTCCTCTTCCTCATCCTCGAAAACCACATCGGAAAGCAGGTTCAGCGAGTAATAGGCCATGGAGATGTCGCCGCCGTCCTGGGGTCCGGAATAGCCGCCACCGCCGGAAGAGCCGGAGCTCTCTCCGCCGGAGCTGTACTGGACGGGATTCTTGCCGATCTTGTCCTTTTCCATGAAATAGACTGGCGTTTTCTCTTCCTCTTCGGTTTCCTCCGTGGTTGGCTCCGTGGCGGTCTCGTCGGTCTCAGGGTCTTCCAGCTGGAGGGTCACCACATAGCAGTCCTCCAGCTCGTCCAGCACCCGCACTTTGGTGTTGGTCTGCAGCTGCTTGACCGGCTTGCCGCAGAGCTCATAGCTTTCATAGAGGCTGGCATTGTACCGGGCATAGCCGATCCAGGGCTCATACTCCGGCTCCCCGGGGAAACGGAGCAGCTGGGTTTCCATGGTGCCCGTGCCGTACTCCGTTTCCACCAAAGAGTTCTTTTCGTCCAATTCCTCCGTCACCTCCACCTGCTCTCCCTGGGAGAGAAACCAGAGGATCGCGGGGATGCCGTCGGCCTGAATGACGCCGGTTTCCAGCTTGGGCCCCTTAGCGCTTTCCGCCGAAGCGGGAAGCGCCAGGGAGCAGCCAAGGATGAGCGCAAGCAGAATTGCCATTGCTTTTTTCATGATTCATTAACCTCCCTCTGCCGGTGTGTCAAGGTCGCCCATCAGCTCATGCACATATTTGTAGGCCGCGGTACCGGGCTTGTAGGTATCCCGGTTCTGCCAGGCGATGTAGCTGATGCTTCTGGTCACCAGGCCGCCGTACAGGGTGTACTGGTTGCCTTCGGCGTCCTGCAGGATGATGTAGGGCCGCATGACAATATCCTTGCTGCATTCCTCCAGATCGAAGCCCACCAGCACGTTGGTGTACTGGGTCAGGCCGCCGCTGGTGCCGAACACCGGGTCGGCCACATCGCGCTTATAGGCGTAGTTGTGGTTGCCGCTGTTCAGGGTCAGGTCATCGCTGCCCAAAGTATCCGCCCACTGGACCACGGTGCCGTATTCCAGCATGGTGAAGCCCGCCAGGCCCTTGCCCTTCAGCGCCGCCTTGTTGGACTTGGTCATGGAGGTGATCATGCGGATGCCCCGCTTGCCGGAGACCCGGATGGAGCAGCCGGAGTACTGCAGCAGATCGGCAAATTCCGTAATCTCCGTCACGGTGGTGCCGTCTTCGGAGCGGTTGATGCGGAACACCCGCATGCCGATGGGATAATTGTCGTGGGTGCCTGCCGCGTTACCGGCGAGATAGGTGTAGGTGGTCAGCAGGTCACCGGATTCGGGCAGGTTCACATAACGTGCGCCAATTTCCTCGATGGGATAGCGTTCTCCGCCCACATCCACCTCGGTCTGGTCGTCGAAGTCGGGATTGCCGGTGAGGTCCAGATAGTTGGGGCTCTGCTTCACCGTAAACTTGGCCTCGGCCTCGCCGTCGGTATAGACCAGCTTCAGCGTATGCTCGCCCAGCTCAAGGCTCTGGAGGAAGGCTGCCTGCAGGTCGATGGTGGTCTTGGGGGTGTTCTTAGTGAAGCCGGTGGTCAGCTCGGTGCCGTCCAGAATCACCTTGTCCAGCTTGTCCAGGCGGCCATTGCCCACAAAGCGGGCTGCTTTTCCGCTGCCACGGTTCCAGGTGGAGCCGTCGCCTTCCAGGAACTTGTAGTCCACCAGCTCGTTTTCCAGGCGCTCCAGCTTCTCGATCAGGTCATCCTCCACCAGGTCTTCCTGATGGTCGGTCAGATCGTCCAGTGCCTTTCTGGCGTCCTTGATCTTCTGCTCCGTGTCCGCGTCCACATCGGGCTCCACGTCATCGGGCAGATCTCTCAGCAGTTCCTCCACTTCCTTAACCTTGTCCAGAACATCCAGCAGCTTCTGAAGCTTATCCAGTTCATCCTGAAGCTTCTGCTTTTCGGTTTGGTCGGTCGTGGGCTCCAGCAGGTCCTCCAGGATCCCGGTGAGCTCGTCCAGCGTCTTCCGGTCATCCTCGGTCACATTGTCCTTGGTGAGGTCCTTGACGGGATCGGTGATGGAGGAAATGGGCTTCATGATGACGGTGACGGTGGATTCGTTGCCCGCCTTGTCGGTGGCCTTGATGATGTAGGTCTTGTCCACGTTGCCCGTCAGCTTCACGGAAGCGGTCTTCCCGTCTTCGTTCAGCGTTACCGCAGCTCCGTTCAGAGTTACCGCATCCAGATAATCGTCGCTGACGGCGGCAGTCTGGGTGGTGTAGTAGGTCTCTCCATCGTCCACGCCGGTGATGCTGGGCTTGGTGGTATCGAAGAGGATGGTGTTGGCGCGGAAGTAAGCCACATTCCCAGCGTTGTCCACCACCTTGAGGTACACATGGCGCTCCGTGCCGTCCTCCGGCGTGAGCTGGAAGCTGGCAGCGGTGTTCCAGTCAGTGATGCTGCTGGGCTCCTGGGCCTGCTTGGATGCAGCCCATGCAAGGTCCTTTACGCCGCTGCGGTCATCGTTACCGGTGATCCCGGCGTTTACAGCCGCGTTCCGGTAGAGAACCACAGGTGTGGTGCCCGCCGTCTGGTCGGTTTCATCAAAGAAGATGCTGCCGGTGGGGGCGGTCTTATCCAGCTTGTAGTGCTCACTGGCCTGCTTGGAGATGGCGCCATCCGCCCTGCGGACATAGAACTTCAGGTCTCCCTCACCCTCGGTGGTCACGGTAAGGGTGTCGGACCAGCTACCATCGGCGGAGCTGTCAATAGAGAGCTTGGAGCCGTTCTGAGCGGTGACCACGAAGTCCTGATTGGTCCATTCGTTGGTGTTGACGGTGTAGCTGCCGTTCTCGCCCTTGGCCGCCGTGAAGCTGTTAAAGATGCTGGCGGTGATTCCTGTGGGCTGGGTCAGGTAGTAGTTGCCGCTGTCGTCGCCGGTGATGGCGAAGGCTTCGGTGAACGAAATTGCAATGTCCTTATTCTCTGCCACATCGGTAAAGTAAGGATCGCCATAGGTCAGCTCCACCTTGTCGCCGGTCACCACGCCAACCAGAGTGGGTGTGCCATCGACGAAGAAAGCTTCGCTTGTGCCGTTGTACTGCTTGTCCTGCACCGCAACGTTCACGGTCAGCTCCTTTTTGTTGACGGTGACTTTCGTCTCCAGCTGGACCTTTTCGAAGTTCACGGTGTCATCGGGGGTAAAGGTCAGCTTGTAGCTGGTGGTGCCGCTGTCGGACACATGGGGCATGGTATCGGGCTGGTCAAAGGCGAAGCTGCCGGGAAGCTCCTTGCCACCGAAGCTGGCCTTGAAGCCGGAGAGGTCGCAGCCGCTGAGCTTGGTACCATAGGTGATGGTCAGCTGGGCGGGAGTCACAGTGGGCTTTGCCTTGGCGATGCTGTAGCTTGCCGTGGCAGTGCCCTGGAAGTTGCCCTTGCCGGTGACGGTGAGGGTGTAGCTTCCGGCGTTGGTGTTCACATCGCCGCTTGCGTCATAGGTAACATTCAGGCCGTCGATCTTCACAGAGGTAATGCTCTGGCGCTGCGGATTTCCATTGTAGGTCAGCTGTGCGCCCAGGGTGATCTCTGCGTCCGCAATGCTCTTCTTGGCAATGCTCCAGGCCATGTCCTTGCTGTCGGTGAAGTTGCCTTTGGCGTTGACGGTGAGGGTGTATTCTCCTGCGTTGGTGCCGGTATTGCCGGAAGCCACATAGGACTCCGCAGGCACCGTCAAGCCGTCCACCTTTACGGAAGCAATGCTCTGGATCTGCAGCTTCCCGTTGTAGGTCAGTGCATCGCCCAGGGTGATCTCTGCGTCCGCAATGCTCTTCTTGGCAATGCTCCAGGCCATATCCTTGGTGCCGGTGAAATTGCCGTTACCGGTGACAGTGAGCTTATAGGGTCCGGCGTTGGTGCCGGTGTTCTTGGAGACAGTGTAGGTCACATCCAGGCCGTCAATCTTCACGGATTCAACGCTCTGCTCCTGCTCTTCCCCGTTGTAGGTCAGTTCAGCGCCCAGGGTGATTTCTGCGCCTGCAATGCTCTTTTGGGCAATGGACGGCGTCAGCTTCACGGGGTCAGTGCTCAGGTGGTTGCTGTCGCCCCGGACCATATACCAGACCTCGTAGCTTCCGGCATCGGTCCCGGTGGGGATGTCCACGCTGTAGGTACCATTTTCGGTAGTGCTGTAGACCATGGTGCCATCGTTGGTAGAGCCCGCAGTCACCAGCGCCTGCGCCTGGCCATTGTAGGTCAGCGTGTTTGCCTTGGGGGCGGTGGTGCTGGCTGCATTGGCCCGGTCGATGGTGAAGTCCGCCGTGGCAGTGCCCTGGAAGTTGCCGTTACCGGTGACGGTCACGGTGTACGTCCCTGCGTTCTTCAATTCCGTCACGGTATTGCCGTCGGCATCCTGATAGGATACCTGGTAGTCGCTGCCGGTCAGGGTCAGATCGTTCTCGCTTGTGACCGCAACAATCACAGGCACCTTGGCGTTGCCGTCATAGGTGGTGGAGGAGGCTTTCAGGGTGAGCGCTGCCACCGTGGCGGGGGTGATGTTCGCCGTGGTAGGGGCAGGCTGACCAATGAGCTTATAGTTGTCCTTTGCAGAGCCGGAGAGCTCGAAGCCCTGGAAGCTGACTGTCTTTCCATTGCCCGCATTGGCAGTTTCAAAGCTGGCGGTGCCGGGGACGATGGTCAGCTTGTCGCCGTCATAGTTTGTGGACAGGCGGCCGATGTTCGTGATCGTCGCGTCCTTCGTTCCGTCGTAGACCTTACCCTCCACTGTCACATCAACGATGGAAATCTCCAGCGGATAGATGGTGGCGGTGGTGCTGGTCTGATTGCCGGTTTCTTTCAGGACGTAGTTTCCGGCGCTGTTGCCGGTGAGAACAGGGTTCGTAAACGCAACAGTCTTGTTCTGCCCGGCGTTGGCATCCGTAAATGCGGCTGTCACGCTGACGGACAGGTCATCGCCATCGATGAGGCCGCTAATCTGCAAACCGCTGTAGTCCAGGGTTACCTGGGTGGTCGCGTCGTAGTCCTTGTCCTTGGCGGTGATGCCAGAGAATGTAACCTCCTTGGGGCTGATGGTCATCTCGGTATCAACCGGCCCTGTGGGCTTTACCAGTGTGTAATTGTCTGCGTCATCACCAGTCAGAGCCAGATCATCCGGGAGGGTAGCCTTGTCATAGGTACCCACATTGGCACTGCTCACGGTAACGAGATGGCCGTTATCCGGACTCCCAATATGAACCTTGTCACCCTCAATCATGTTCTCGTAGGTGAAGCTATGAACTCTGAACGCATTGGTACCGTCATAGCTCCGCTCATAGCCTACGGCGGATGCGATGGAGAGCTGCCGCTTCTCGATGGTGAACGTCTTCTCTTCGTGCAGTGCAGAATAGTTCGAGGTACCCTCCACATCGAAGCAGACCTTGTAGCTTCCGGCGTTGGTGGGAGCCGCTGTCAGCTTGGTTTCACCCTGGTAGTAGGTCACCTGGACAGTGCCGAAGCTGGCTGCGCCGGGATCCACTGTGCTGCTGTCGCCATAAGTCCAGTCGGAAACAGAGGGTTCGGTTGTCCAGCTGTTGGTGGCCTTCTTCACCACGAATTTCGCTGTGGTTGTTCCGGTCAGCTGATAGTTTCGGTCTTTGATGGTGGCAGTGACCGTGTAGGTTCCGGCATCCGTGGGAGCTGTGGTGCTGTTGTAGCCGCTTCCACTGGTGTAGGTCAGGGTCACGGGAACCGTCTCCCCTGCTACCACGCCAACAAGCTCTGCGGTGGCTCCGGTGATTGCTCCGCCGTAGGTGCCGCCAATCGCCGTGATGTTCACGGTGATGGGCTTGGCCGTGATGGAGAAGTCTTGATAGGTAGTTCCACCCAGTTTGTAATTTCCGTGCTTATTGAATCCGTCCGTCCCGTTGGCCACGAAATTAGTGACAATGACTGTGTAGCTTCCCACATTCTTCTGCGGTTCATTACCGCTTTGAAGCACCGGGAAGACTTGATCGCCATTGGCAGTATTTCCGATGGTGAACTTGGGATGATATTGTCCGTCATACTGGAAGGTGTTGCCATCCCATTGAATATCCAGGGTGCGCGGATTCACCGTTACCGTGGCAGGACTGCTCTTTGCGTTGTAGCCATCCACCGTTGCCTCGCAGAAGAACTCATGCGTACCCGCGTTAAAGGTGCTCAGCTTCAGAGTGCTGCCGGTTTCGCCGGTGATCGCCTTTGCCTGCGCCGTTTCGCTGGTATCGGGGATCACCTCATACCACTGGTAGGAAGCCTCTTCGCGATTGGCAGTGACGCTGAGGGATTCCACATCACCATAGGTCATTGTCTTTGTCGCATCAGGCTGAGCAATGATGGTCACCGGCACGGGCAGAACCGTTGCTGCCGAAATGGCCTCCGTGTAGGTGCCGTTGTTGGCATCCTCCCAGGAGCCGTCTGTCAGCTTGTAGGCGTAGCCCTCTGCCAGCAGGTCGGAAACATACTTGCCACCGGGTACGGTAATCGTGCCATAGCTGCCGCCTTTCAGCTGGACGTCCCCGACAGAGAAACCCATCACTTCCAGATTCTCCACCCGGATGTTCCCCACAGGGTTGTTCTCCTCATCGACAGCCGGTTCTACGGTCAGCTTGCCGCCCTCGACAATGAGGGTATCAATGCTGCCATTTGTAACGGTGACGCTGCTGCCGGAGCCGCAATGCAGGAACGCGGAGGAAGCAATGGTGCCGCTTTCAATGGTCAAATCCGCACCGCTGAGAACGCCGATATATCCGCTGCGATGCTCCCAATCGCCGGGTTCTTCACCGTAGATTTTGTAGCTCCCGCCGCTGAAGATCACATTGCAGTACCTGTTATCCAGTCGGATGGTTCCGTGATCCAGCTTAGCGTCAGCTTTCAGCTCGATGATGACCTTGTCATCGGCGTCATTCACGGCGTCAAAAGCTTCATACAGGTTGGGATAAGGCGTGGTCTCACCTTGGATGGTGACAGTGGCGACGATGGCTTCCAGCTTGCGCTCGATGGTCACCGGATGACTGGGCATCGTGAACGACTCACTGGACGATACGTTATCTACCAGCCAGTCGGTGAGCATCATGGAATCGGCGTCATAGTTTATTGCTTTCAGGTTAATGGGATCGTCTGCCCTCGCATAGACGCTTCCAAGGTAGACTGTGACACTGCGCCCGGTGACGTTAACTTCATTGGTATTAACGCTCACCAGATAGCGCACATCTCCACTGACACTGCCGCTGAGGCTGCTGCGGACAAAGAGGCGGGCATTGTTCTCGGCTGTGAGGGTGGCGCCATCTTTCACCGTCAGCGTCACGTTCTCCGGAATCACCAGGTCATTCTGGAAGCTTGTGCTCTGGAAAACGGTGACCTGGGCCTTCTCTTCTGCAGAGGTATCCAAAGACGCCATGGCAGCAGACAGGGAATCGAAGAATTGCGTCTCACCCCCGATGCTCACAGCCACAGGAATCTGCTTTCCGCAGACGCAGGTGCCATCTCCATAGGAGACATAATCATGCTCGTGGCAGCCAACATACACAGTGCTCCCGTAGGAAGCCGCTGCTGCATCCGCCGCAGTGATTCCGTCGGAATAAACACCATCTTCAAGCTTCTGATAATACCAGTAGGCAATCTCTCCATTTTCATCCGTTGCCAGCCGGTCTTTCAGATTGCCGCCAAACACGGAGATACCGTCAATGAATTCGCCGCCGCTGACGGAGATGTTATTCCCCCTAAAGGTGTAGACCTTGTCCCCCTGCTGCTTCGTAAAGGTGCCGCCGCTGACCGTTACAGAGCTGTCACTATCGCAATAGACGCAGGATTTATAATCACCAGCCAGCGCTTCAAATGTACCACCCGTAATCGCAACCTCGGTATAACCCTCAGCACTAATGCAGTCTCCGCCGATCAGGGTACCGCCGCTGATGGTTGCATGGGCCTTTTGATAAGAATACTGATAATTAATGTTACGAACCGCTGTGTCGTCACTTCCGACCTCCACCACTGCGGTGCCGGAGATGTTCAGCGTTCCGAGTTCATTGCGGATCCTGTAATTTACCTTGCCACCGAAGAAATTCAGCGTACCACCCCGCACAGAAATGGCGTTCTTGAAATCATCCCCCAAATCGGGATTTGGCTCCAAGAAAATCTTGCCGGTTTTGTCCTCGCTGCTGTCCTGGATGGTCAGACTGCCACCATATACGTAGATGGCTCCTTCGTCGTTCCACATATCCCCGTATTGATTTCCGTATTCAAAGTAGTCAGATTTCAGGGTCTTCCCGTTCAAGTCCAGGGTGAAGCTGCCGGTGACTTTCAGCATGCGTTCCGCATACACATTAGCCAGCAATTTCAGGGTGCTGCCACTTATTCCATTTGCCGCAGAGAAAGCCGGAAGGAATTCGCTGTAGTAACCGGTGCTGCCATTTGCTGTCATCGAGGCCACAATCAACGCGCCGCAGTCCGGGCACCTGCCTTCTCCATCGGGAGCGGTATGCTTCTCGATCCCCTCGATTTTGCCGCAGTACTGGCAGAGGTAATCGTGATGGATGCCATCCTCTTTGTCCTCACAGATGCGGCTGTGGTTCTTGCAGGGCTCCAGCTTCACGGCGGCATTGCCGGTGAAGGCTCCCGTGCGGTTGGCGTAGCCAACGGGGCTGCCGTCAGCCAAGCCTTCCAGCGTCCCGGCCACGGTCACTTTGTAGCTGCCGTACCCAGAATCGATGGTGGGAGCGCTCTTGTAGGCCTTTCCGGCGTAGCCTTCGGTGGTGTTGCCGGCAACGCAGATCACGGTGCCGCCTTTGATGGTAACAGGGATATCATCAGAGCCGCCGCTGCCAATGCCGTTCAAGCCAAAGCTGTAGCTGGTGTTCTCACTGCCGCCAATGGCTGTGACATGGCCGCCGGTGATTTCCACACTGCCGCCATAACCGCTGCCGCCGCCGCCAATGCCCGCGGCAGCCTCCGCACCAACTGCGTAGACGGTGCCGCCATTGATCTGGATGGTACCGGCGCCGCAGTACAGGCCACCGCCGATGCCAGCGCCGCCCCAGCGGTTTGTTTCCGCAGCGGGGCCACCGCCGAAGGCATTGACACTGCCGCCGTTGATAGTGACGCTGCCGGAGCTGCCGTTAAAGGCGCCGATGGCCGCATCGCCCCAGCCGCCGTAAGCTGTGATATTGCCGCCATTGATGGTAATGCTGCCGGTTGTGGAATCTACATCGGGTTTGTAGTTGTTTTCATTGCCGCCGATGCCCGCGCCATCAGCGCCGGAGGCATCCAGCATGCCGGTCTTTTCTTGCTGGCACCAGATGGTGAGGCTGCTTCCCTCAGGAACATGGATGCCCTTGGTTGCGTTCAGCAGGCAGCCGTCGGCGAGGATCAGGTTCACATCACCGCTGAGCTCGATCCGGTCAGAGATTTCCACTCGGTTGTCTTTCACCACATACCAGGTTTCCTCCCCTGCCGTACCCAGGGTGGTGCTGGAATCTGTGAGCGCGATGCAGAGCTGTCTCTGAAGCTTCTCGGTTTCATCCAGATAGCTCACCATGCCCGCGCCGCAGATATCGCAGAAGTCACCCTCGGTGTGGTTTTCCTCCACAGAGCCTGTCATGCAGGTGCAGGTTTTCGCGTGGCTATACTGGTCGAAACCGGTAATCACCCAGCTGTGCACGTGCGGACGGAGGTAAACCGTAGGCTCGGAAGGATCATCGACAATGAACCGAGTATCACTGCTCAGGGAGACGATGTCATTGCCTTCTATGTCGTAGAAGAACGCCCAGCCGTCTGCCAGGATGTCCAGCAGATAGCCGCCGGTAACGGATACGCCATTGGGGAAGCTGCCGTTGCCGGAGAGCTTCAGGCTGCTGTTTTCTCCCAGGTTGATTTTCGCGCCATCAAGGGTCAGGCTATTCCCGTTCATGTCCAGCGTCATGTTCTTCCCTGCGGGAATCACAAGGTCGGAGCTCAGCGTCACATTGCCATAGACCTTGCCCTCGTTCGCAATGAACACGATGCCGTTCCAGTTCGCCTGATCGTTGGTAAGCTTGATCGCGGGAGCAAACACAACGCTGTTGTCGCTTATTATGAGACTGCCGCCGTTTCCGGGACCGCCGATGCCGCAGGTATCACCGATAGATGTGGCGACGACGGTAGCGTTGGAGATGGTAATATTACCGGCATTGCCAAGCTTCTTTTGGCTGTCACCATTTTCATAATGACCGCCGCCAATACTGGCAGAGCCATAATTTCCTAGCGCAGTGACATAACCGCCCTTGATCTCGATGGTACCGCCATCCGAAGAAGCGTTGCCGCCAATGCCCGCACCCCGAAGACCACCTCGGGCGTATACCGTGCCTCCGTTGATACAGATCTTGGTATTACCACTGCCGCCGATACCGGCCCCATGCTCTCCGCCAAAAGCAAAAACATCGCCCGAATTGATTTCCACTTTTTCCACGATGCGGCCGCCGATTCCGGCAGTATTTCCGCCGCCATAGGAAGAAATCTTACCACCGTTGATGATGACGGTGCCGCAGGGGTCATTCTTCGTTGAACCGATGCCCGCGTCATAATCACAATTCTGGCAGGTCAGGCTGCCGGTGCCATTACTCTGGCTCCAGATGGTCAGGCTCTGACCGCTGCCGACCTCGATGCCGCCGTTGACGGTGAGGTCCTTCCCATCCATCAGGATCAGGTTCACACTGCCGTTGACGGTAATCCGGTTTTCAACCAGCAGCCCAGCGTCCTTCACCACGTACCAAGCGAGGGGGCTGGTAGTCAGCTCCTTGGTGTCCGCGGTGATGGGGAAGCACCGCTGAGTACGATCTCTGCCATCGACATCCTTATAATGGACTTCAATCGTGCCGCAGACATCGCAGAGGCCATCACTATCTGCATCGGTATGCCCGTCAAAGTATTCCCGCAGGCAACCCGTGCATTCGCAATCGTGATAGTCCGAATCGATGGATGTAAATACGAAATCATGGCTATGGGGTCCCACATAGAGAGAGCCATTATAGCTATATTCTAAAGATGTAATGTCGCCAAACTGGACAGGGTCAGAATAGGTGTAGTTGCCCTCTTCCCCAGTGCGGGTGGAATAGAACCAGTAGCCCTCTGCCGGAAGCTGATACAGCTGCATGTTGCTGGAAGCAGAACCAGGAACGTTGGAAAGATTCACGAATTCGCCGCCGGTGATGCTGTAGGTGGCGCTGTTATAGACTTCGATCTTTCCGGTGAACTTGCCGCCGGAGATGTTCAGTGCGCCGCCGTCCGCCCGGATGTCGCCGATGATCTCGCCGCCCTGGATGTTCACCTTGCCGCTTTGCACATACAGCTTTTTGCCTGTTTCCAGATTCAGGGAGCCCGGACCCTGGACGTTCAATACAGGATCGGTGTCGCTCTGAACTACATAGATGTCTGTATTGACGTTGAGGGTCTTGCCGTTCAGATCCAGGTTGAAAGTTCCATTGATCGTCAGAATTCCAGCAGTAACATCGGTATTTACCACATCTGCCAGCAGAGTCAGCGTACCGTTCCCGCTCAAATAAACCTGAGTGGAGGCTTCCAGGAAGGTTTCGTAGTAGCTGGTCACTCCATCGATGGTGGCGGAGACCGGGAACTGCTTATTGCAGATGCTGCACTTTCCGGTTTCATTAACATCATGGGGGAGGGTGACGTCACTGTCGGCGTTCTGGTAGCTTATTGCAGTACCATCACATTTTTTCGTTGCCGCAACCGGCGCGCCATTCAGCACGGGGTAGGCATCTGCGCTGCCCTCCGCCAGGTTCTGACCCCAGACGGCAGGCGTCCGGCCAGCGTTCAGCAGATAAGCCACCTCGCCGGAGGCAAACTCCTCAGCAGTCTTGGCCGTGGTGCCGTCAAAGCTGTCCGTTTCGGTGTTACTCTGGTAGAAGCAATTAGTTGGCGTACTGTAGGAATAGGAACAAATGGGTCCATAGTTGTTTGCAGTAGAGACTGTTCCATAAGAATAGCAATTGGCAACGGTTCCGGGAGAATTACTTTGACCTCCGATAATGCCGCCAACATCAGTCGTATTTCCTCCTCCAATGCTTCCGGAATTCCAGCAGTCTGTCAGCTGACCATACCAAGACGTTGTATTACCGCCAGCGATTCCGCCAACACAATAGCCCGTGCCGGTAACAATACCGGAATTGGAGCAATACCCTATCGTGGCACCATACGTCAGAAAACCGCAGATGCCGCCAGCCCATGTGCCACTGCGGCCGGACGCGGCGTTTCCTGTGATCGTGCCGCTGTTATGGCAGCGCTCAATATTGCCCTCGCTCTTTCCGCAAATTCCGCCGGGAGCTTGCACCGCCTTCACACTGGCCAGGTTTTGGCAGTTACGAATGGTGCCGCTTTGCAGATGTCCGCAGATGCCGCCAACATTATATTTGCCGGTGAATTCGCCCTCAACGGTTACATTCTGAATGATGTCGCCGGTGTTGACGAGGTTAACATAACCGAAGAGGCCCACATAGTTCGCAGCGGAATCATTGAAATACAGTCCGCTGATGGTGAAGCCCTGGCCATCGAAGCTGCCGGTGTAGGGCAACGAGCTTGTACCGATGGGCGTCCAGTCCCGCTTGCTGCCATCCGCCTTTTCCGGAATCACAATAGGATTCAGCAGTCTGGCACTGCGGGGACCAGCCGATTCGTTGCAGTAGTTGGCAAACCAGAAGAGGTTACCGGCGTTGGCGATCTGGAAGACACCAGAATCATCCTGATCGGGCTCCTGATAAGCATCGCAGGAGCTGCAGAAGCCGTCATTGTTGTTGAAGCTGTGGCTGTGGACTTCCACCTCTGTCACCTCAGCGCCCATGGTGAAGGTGGCGCCATAGACGCAGCTGCCATTGGCCAGGTAGCTTTCCGATGTACCGCCGGTCAGGACGATCTTCTGCCCTGCCTTGGCGTAGAGCTTTTCGTTGTAGGACTCCAGATTAGAGCCGTCTTCCAGCTTCGCGGTGACGCCCTCGGGGAGCTTCACCAGGTAGTAGACCTCGCCGCTGCCGGATACGTCGCCGGAAAGCGCGCCATCCACATAGATTTTGCCGTTGTTTACCAGGTAGCTGGTGGAGCGGGTTTTTGGGCTGGCAACGGTGAGCTTCGCGTTTTCCGGAATGGTGAGAATCTGTCCATCTTCCAGGGTGAAGCTCTGGCTCAGGGTGAAGTTCCCTGCCACTTGGCCGACGCCGGATTCCAGGTAGATGCCCCGCTGGTTGTTCACCGTGACGGGCTCATCGTCATATTCAATGGTGTCCACGCTGAGGATGCCGCCATTGACGGTCAGGGTCAAGGGCTGGTAGTTATTAACCGTACTGATCTGGGTCACGCCGCCGAGGATGCTCAGGCTGCTCCCGCTGTCCCCTCCGGTGTCGAGATTGCCCAGGTTCAATACGCTGCCGGGCTGACCGTAAACCGTCAGTGTGCAGCCATACAAGGTAACGTCGCTGTTCAGCGTTACACCCTTTGCCAGGATCAGGTTGGCATCTTTTTCGACCCAGAAACCCCAGACGCTGTAATCCTTATCCAGCACATACCAGCCGCCATTTTCCATGCCGCCTGTAAATTTCTGGCAGAGCTGGCTCTGGGTCTCGCCGTTTTCGTCCAGATACTGCACCAGGCCGCAGTTGCACACGCCATTCGTGCCAAAGTCGTGCTTGCCCGTGCCTTCCAAGAGCACATCGCAGTAGGCGCACATGAGGGTATGGGTGTTATCATCAATGTAAGTGCTGCCCTTGGTGACAGAATGGTCAGTGCAGGGCTGGATGATCACATGCTGCTGCTTTGACCAATCGCCTTCCCGGTCGGTGACAAGCACATTGCCCTCGTCCTTCACAATGGTAATACGCATTCCCACAGGAACGCTGGGCATGCCGTAGGACACATATCCATTATCGTTTGTGGCACGGAGCTCTACAATGCCGCCATTGACTGTGAATCTTCCGCTCACAGCCCAGTCCATGCCTTCTACATAGATGTTGCCGCCGTTGAAGGTGATGCTGGATGCTCTCAAGCCGTATTGGGAGGTGTATGTTGATACCAGATTGCCCATCACGCTGGGATCCGTGGACTGGGCATACACCGTCAGATTGGCATTTTTATCCAGCTGGATTTTATGATCCCATTCGTCACCCGAATTGTACAGCTTGCTGCCGTTGGCCAGCACCAGGTTGACCGTGCCGGACATGGTGCCCTGGAAATCAAAATCTCCTTTCACCACATACCAGCCGCTGGAAATGTCACCATAGTACGTTGTCTCCCCAGAGAGCACCTGGCAGTACTGGACGGCCTGATTTCCGCTTGCATCCAGGAACTGCACCGCGCCGCAGGAACAGAAGCCGCCTGCATCAAAGCTGTGGGCTTCCTTGCGATCGCCGCCGATGCCGCAGTACTGGCAGCGGACGCCGTGGTAGCTGCTGTCGATGTACTCGTTATCATCGGCGCCGCCCCATACATGGTCGGTACAGGGCTCCAGCTTCAGTTTTGTGGCAGTGCTGAGCTGGCTCGTCCGTTCGCCGATGTTGACAGGGGTATAGCCGCCGTTGCCATCGCTGACGGAGAGCTTCATGCAGCTGCCAATCGTGGGAACGTACTCGAACGCGCGCTCTGTGCCGCTCAGCTCCAGAACGCCGCCCTTGATGGTCACATAGCTGCCGCCAATCGCAAAATCAGGGCCGGAGAGCACAAGCTTGCCGGTGGCTTTCCCCGCCTCCGCAGTCTGCTGCCAGATGGTCATTTTGCCACCGTTATAAATGGAGTCAATATTTAAGCTGCATCCATTTGCCAGAATCAGGTTTATGGAACCCTCTGTGCCAATCACGTCACAAGCTGCTTCATTTTCAACCAGGTACCAGCCGGACAGCCTACTATTTCGGAATTCTTCCTCATCTATCGAGTTCAGCCTTATGCAGCCAGCCGTTCCCTGCTCCGCGCCGGTGGCATCGGCGTAGCTTACCTGAACCGCGCCGCAGACGCAGTCGCCGGAGGTGAAGTCATGGGGGATATCCTCAGACTTTCCGCATACCGGGCAGTATTTCTCGTGCTGATTGGCGTCAGAATAAAAGTACTCCCACTGGTGCGCTTCGGTCACTTCTGCACCGCAGCCGCAGGTATAGGTATGGTTGATATCCGTCTTTTCCATTCCCTGTTCCATATCGCCCCGGTGCGGCTCGATGAAGCTCCGGCCGCATTCGTCACAATAGCGGGTGTGGCCTTCGGCGGTGGAATCCTTGTACTGCCAGCTGCATTTATGTTTATCCACCAGAGTGACGGGGCCTGGCAGGGACGTTTCGCCCGACAGCTTAATGATGCTGCCGCTGCTGTCTTGGAAGGCACAATAATCATCCAGAATGGTTCTCAAATCCACATTGGCCGCAATGCCATTGGGGAAGCTGCCAAGTCCGTAGAGCCGCAAACTGCTGCCCTCAGGAACCTGAAGCTTCGCCCCATTGGTGAAGGTAAGGAAGGCTTCATCAACCTCCATGTATTTACTCCCCTGGGGAACGACAATGTCAAAGCAGAGCGTACAGCTGTCATAGACCCAGATTTCCTGATACTCCTGTACTACGATAACGCCACAGAATCCGTTGTAGTAATCTACATTCCCTCCGAATCCACCGCAATAAATCACAGCGCTGCTTCCTGCCGAAGAAGAAAGTGTCATTCTCCACTCTTCGGAGCCGATGGAAGCATTCACGACGATGCGTCCGCCGTAAATCCCCACAGAGACATCCCCGCTACCGCTGATGTCCAGGCCCGTGGACCCGGAAATGGTGAGGGAGCCGGTGCCGCCACTCTGCACATAGATGTTCAGGCTCTTGCCGCCCTGAATCAGGAAGTCGCCGCCCACGGTGAGGCTGCACCCATCCGCCAGGATCAGGTTTGCGTTCTCCGTTGCGGTAACGCTGCCGCCGATGGTCACATTACCCTGCGCCACATACCAGCCGTCAGTCAATTCCGTGGTTTCTGCGGTGACAGCCTGGCAGACCGCCGTCTGCACTGCGTGGCTGGCATCCAGATAGCGCACCTGCACCGCGCCGCACTCGCAGACGCCGTTTGCGTCAAAGATGTGGGTGTGCTCTTCTTCCAGAGTGGAGGCAATGCTGTCGAACACCACGGTGATCTTCAGCTCTGCCGCGTCCTCGGCCAGCACATAACCCTCGGGCAGAGTGGTCTTGAAGACATACTCACCCTGGTAGGCACCGGCGGTGGGATAATCGTCGCACTTCCACTCCCCCAGGGGCAGTTGCACCGCTTCCCCATCCACGGTGGCGAGGATTTCATAAGGAAGAACAAAAAGCAGATCCTCGGCAGTCACCAGCTGCTCCGCGCTGGCAAAGTTGATCAGCAGCTCATTGGTTTCGGGATTGATATATCCCTCTTCGTCCACCCACTGCCAACCGGTGACAACCAGAGGTTGCACTTCCTGGGTTTCCTCGGGCTCGGTGGTCTCCTGGGTCTCCTCGGGCTCGGTAACCTCCTGAGTCTCCTCGGGTTCAGTGACCTCCTGAGTCTCCACAGGCTGAGTGACCTCCTGGGTTTCCTCAGGCTCGGTAACCTCCTGGGTTTCCTCAGGCTGAGTGACCTCCTGGGTTTCCTCAGGCTGAGTGACCTCCTGGGTTTCCTCAGGCTGGGTGACCGGCTGAGTTTCCTCAGGCTGGGTGACCGGCTGGGTCTGCTCGGGCTGAGGAGCCGGTTGCGTCTCCACAGGCTGAGGTGCAGGCTGGGTCTCAACAGGCTGAGGTGCAGGCTGCGTCTCCACAGGCTGAGGTGCAGGCTGCGTCTCCACAGGCTGAGGTGCAGGCTGGGTCTCAACAGGCTGGGAAACCTCCTGTCCCTCCTCCACCTCGCTGGCCGCCGCGTGCTGCGGCAGAGGGCACAGCGAAAGCACCATGCAGAAGCACAGCACCATGCTCAGGCAGCGCTGAAACCAGCTGCCGCTGAAACTGCTTACGTACGATTTCATAGAAACCACTCCATTCTTGGGGTACTGCTCCGGCAAGATCGCCGGAGACGGATATACTGGGGCTGATGATACTATACGGGGTGATTGTACCAGTTTCTGCCATCACTTTCAAGCCTTTGGGACGAAATAGCCATAAAAAAATTTTTTCCTTTCAAAAAACGACAAACGCCGGGGGTTCTTCCGGCCTCCTCTGCAAAAAACAGAAAGGCTTTCGAACCTCCGACGCTGTTTCGTCCCTATTTTGTGAGAATGTGTGTATCCGCCCGGATCAGGAAATGCGAAAATTGGAATTTGGCGGGTTGAATGGTACATGTCCGACGTGTGCGTAGGGAACGGATTTATCCGTTCCGACCGCGAAGCGGAATTACCGCACCCAATTATTTGACAAAGGGTCAAGTTATCCGAATATCCAGCCGAATTCATGATAAAAACATCCGCAAATGCGGCTTCGCCGACGGAATGAGCAAGCCCATTCCC
>OBLI01002093.1_pt1 | contig 17700 bp, 16 predicted proteins | sample 1519701 | NCBI WGS metagenome assembly OBLI01 (sample SAMEA3663005, study PRJEB22513) | pig gut metagenome | biome: pig gut; feature: pig-associated habitat; material: faeces | place: France | collected 2012 | reverse complement strand
GCTTCCTGATTGCCACCACCAACCATTTCGGCGGCTTCATCGCCATGATACTGGTGATGTGCGTGGTTGCGGCTGTCGTTATCAACAACAACCGTAAGTTCAAGCAGAAACGCGAGCAGGACAATGTCGACACGCTGTTCCGCCAGTTGGTACGCACGCACGACAAAGAGGAAACGTGGAAATTGCTGTTGGAACACGTACGTCGTACGCAGGGCGACATCCTTGACTTCACCCGCACCACCTTCCACAGCATCACCCAGGGATTGATGCATGAGAACATGAAAGAATTGCGACATGCCACTCAAGCCATTGACGACGAGAAGTCGTTGTGGAAACGCTATCGTCGGAAGGAAATTCTGGGTATGCGCAAGATTGACTATCTCTTGGCAGTGGAGAAAAACACGTGGTTCCATCTGGGCTGTAACAGCATAACACAAATCATCTATGGTCTGAAACGTATGCTGGAACCCTGCGTGGAACACGTCGACAACAACTTCAAGCCATTGCCGCAGGACTATGTGGACGAATTCATCCCTGTCTGCAACGATGTAGACCGCTTCCTGGAAGAAGCTCGGAGGATGATTGTCGATGGCGATTTCAGCCGTTCTGACGAATTATTGGTCGAAGGTAACGCCATCAAGAGCTGTATTTCACAAATCCGACATGCGCAGCAAACGCGCATACAATGTGAAGATTCCAACATCAAAATCGCATTGCTTTATCTGTCCACATTACAGGAAACTCAGGAAATTATCAGCATTACCCGCCACTTGGTAAGAGCTTCCAAGCGTTTCCAGCTTCAATAAAATATTTTTGGAAAGACATTTCTCAGTCTGAAGTTATAGCGTTACTTTTGGCGGTCTCAACATCCGACCGGTCTGACAGTACACTTTATAACTTCAGACTTTATTTATGTATAAACAGTGTTTCACTTGCAAAAACTAACGCCATGCTTCGCTTCGACCATAACGAATTGCCGTACAATGCCCCTTATAACCAATATCCTGCCGCAGATTTAGAGCAACTGGGAGAGGTATGGGGGAAAATTGAACACATACCGCCTCAATGCATATATTGGTGCGGAAACGGGTCGGAGCAAGCCGTGGATTGGTGCTTGCGTCTGTTTTGTCGCGGCAAAGGGCAAGCGGCAGCATGTACTCCTTCCCGCAGTCTGTATCGCCGTAGGGCACAAGCCAATTTCGTAGATTTCCAGGAGTTTCCACTCAAGGCAGAAGACGGTTTCAAGTTGGATGCCGATTCGTTTTTACGGAAAGTTTCACCGGCGGTTCGGCTACTCTTCATCTGTTCACCGAACAACCCCACGGGAACAATGGCTGATCAGGCTGAAGTAGAGCGTATTCTGTCTGTTTTCAGCGGCATGGTGGTGGTAGATGAAAGCTATATGAACCGCACGCAGATGCAAACGCTTCTGCCCTTGATGAACAAATTCCGCAATCTGATATTGCTGCGCAGTTTTTCCCACACATGGAATGCAGCGGCTTTGCGTATGGCTACGCTTATCGCTCATCCCGAGGTTATCGACAGAATAAAAATTATGGGCTATGCCCATCCATTGAGCCTGCCTCAAATAGAAGTTGCCACCCGTTTGGTGCGCAACATTGGAGAAGTCTACCGCTGGAACCGCAGCTTAGTGGAAGAAAGAGAACGCATGGCTGCTGCGCTTCGCGTGTTGCCGTCGTGTGTCAACGTCTTCCCCTCTGCAGCCAATTTCCTCTTTGTCGAATTTCAAAATTCGACCGCTGTTTGCCAATATTTGCGCAAGCAGAACATAGCAGTAAAGCCGTATGGCCGTTATCTGCGTATCGGGATTTCGTTGCCTGACACCAATGCGGCACTGTTGGCAGCCCTGCGCAAAGGAAACCTCTAAATGGATGCGGTGCCTGAAAGCATCACCCTACCCTTTTTGCCTTTTCTGCTGCGCTTATCGGCTTTGATAGTCAGGAAGCGAGGGATGAAATCCGGCACATCTCCCAAAAACAACGTAGCTTGAACTCAGATCGAAATACCCTGTTCAAGCTACGTTATAGTTTTGCTCTGGCTATTCAGCGGCTATGCCTCGGCTTTAGCTACCTCATCCTCTTCGTCAATCTTTATCATCGTAGTTACCCAGAAAGTAACAATTGTCAGTACAGTGGCAATGATAAAGAAATTGAGATAGCCCACCGCCTCTTGCAGGTATCCCGCCACCATACCGGGCAACATCATGCCCAAAGCCATGAAGCCCGTACAGAAAGCATAGTGCGCTGTAGACTGGGGGCCGCGTGCGAAGTACAGCAAATAGACCATATAGGCCGTGAAACCAAAGCCGTAGCCAAACTGTTCGATGAATACGGCTACGCTCAAAGCTCCGATACCCTCCGGCTGGAAATAGGCCAAGGCAATATACACCGCATCAGGAAGGGTAATGCTCAAAACCATGGGCCAAAGCCAGCGTTTCAGTCCGCCCATCTCGGCAATGAAAAAACCGCCGATGATGCCGCCCAGTGTCAGGCCAATCACCCCAATGGTGCCTTGTACCAAGCCCAAATCGCCCGTAGTCAGTCCCAGTCCTCCGTGAGCAGGGCTGTCCAGCAGGAAGAGAGGGCAGATCTTTACCAAGAGTGCTTCCGGCAAACGGTAGAGAAGCATGAACAATAAGGCGGGTACTACCTGTGGCTTACTGAAAAAGGTGGCAAATGTATGGAACGTGGTGGAAATAGACACCACCTGTTTGGCAGCATCGGTCTGCGTCCGGGGCAGCAGGATGAAATTGGCCAGAAACAGCAGGCCGAAGACACTGGCTGCCAGATAAAATGTAAACGACCAAGCCAAAGAGGGAATGAAGCGTGACTCCAAGAAGCCGGCAATCATGATGAACAACCCCTGCCCCACTATGGAGGCTATGCGATAGGCGGTGGAGCGTATGCCCACATAGAATGCCTGCGTCTTACTGTCGAGTGCCCGGATGTAAAACCCGTCGGCGGCAATGTCGTGGGTGGCACTGCTGAAAGCCACCAACCACAGGATGGCCAAGGACCATTGCACGAAATGCGTGGTTTGGAGCGTAAAGGCAATTCCGGCAAATGATATGGCCAACAGCCACTGCATGGTCAGGATCCACCATCGTTCGGTGCGGAACGCATCCACCAAGGGACTCCAAAACGGCTTGATAACCCAAGGCAAATAGAGCCAGGAAGTATAGAGTGCGATTTCACCGTTCGACAGTCCCAGACGGCTGTACATCACGATAACTACCGCTGTTACAATCACGTAGGGAATGCCCTCGGCCATGTAGAGTGTGGGCACCCACAACGCGGGTCGGTTCTTGATATTTTTCATGTGGAAGAATAAGAAGCAATAAAATCAGGATTTCTCATTGATTTCGTCCATGTGCCGCAAAGTTGCCAATGCAACCGGCTGCGGATTTGGCGAAACAAATGAGAAATCCCGAAAATATACATGATTTGTCTTGATGTTACGATGCGCTCAGGAATAGAGGCAGAGCCTTATTTGGCGTAGCTTACCGAACGCGTTTCGCGTATCACGGTAATTTTCACCTGTCCCGGATAGGTCATTTCATCCTGGATGCGGCGAGCAATGTCCGCGCTCAGTGTTTCAATCTGCTTGTCGTCAATCTTGTCAGCACCGACAATCACGCGCAGTTCGCGACCGGCCTGGATGGCATAGGTTTTCGTCACGCCTTCATAGCTGGAAGCAATCTGTTCCAAATCGTTAAGGCGTTTGATGTATGCCTCCACAATCTCCCTGCGGGCACCGGGACGGGCACCGCTGATGGCATCGCACACCTGCACGATGGGAGCCAGCAGTGAGGTCATCTCCATTTCGTCGTGGTGTGCCCCGATGGCATTGCAGATTTCCGGTTTTTCCTTGTATTTCTCGGCCAATTTGGCACCGTAGAGCGCGTGTGGCAATTCGCTTTCCTCGTCGGGCACCTTGCCTATGTCGTGCAACAGACCGGCACGCTTGGCCTTTTTGGGATTTAGGCCCAATTCGGCAGCCATTACGGAACAGAGGTTGGCTGTTTCGCGGGCGTGTTGCAGCAGGTTTTGGCCGTAGGAGGAGCGGTATTTCATCTTACCCACGATACGCACCAGTTCGGGATGCAGACCATGGATGCCCAGATCAATAGCGGTGCGCTTGCCGGTTTCAATCACTTCGTCTTCCACCTGCTTCTTCACCTTGGCCACCACTTCCTCAATGCGGGCCGGGTGAATACGTCCGTCGGCAATCAGCTGATGGAGTGCCAGGCGGCAAATCTCGCGGCGAACAGGGTCGAAGGCACTGATGACGATGGCTTCGGGCGTATCGTCTACCACTATTTCCACACCCGTAGCGGCTTCCAGCGCACGGATATTTCTGCCTTCGCGTCCGATGATGCGACCTTTGACCTCGTCATTGTCAATATGGAAAACTGTCACGCTGTTCTCAATGGCCGTTTCGGTGGCCACACGCTGGATGGTCTGAATTACGATGCGTTTGGCTTCCTTGTTGGCCGTCAGTTTCGCATCGTCCATGATGTCATTGATATAGCTTTGAGCATCGCTGCGTGCCTCGTCTTTGAGCGAGTCGACCAAGCGTTTTTTAGCCTCTTCGGCGGAGAGTCCGCTGAGTTCCTCCAATTTTTCACGCTCTTTCAGCTGGAGTTTTTCCAGTTCTTCCTCTTTACGCACGAGTGCTTGTTGTTGGTTGGTCAATCGGTTTTGCGTATTGTCCAAATCCTGCTTACGTCGTCCCAAGTCTTCCTGGCGTTGGTTCAGGCTGATTTCGCGCTGTTTCAACTTGTTCTCAACTTGCAAAATACGTTGGTTTCGCTGCTGCACCTCCTTTTCGAGTTCAGCCTTTTTGTTCAGAAACTGCTCCTTGACTTCCAGGAGTTTCTTTTCTTTGATGACCTCCGCCTCTTTGTTGGCGGTGTCAATCATCCGAAGGTATTTCTTTTTCAGTACGTACCGGAAAAAGCTGTATCCTCCGCCTGCCCCGGCCAGCAGACTTACAATAATGAGTATTGCTTCTAACATTGTTTTTGTATGGATCTAAGTAAATACATAGTGAATTGTCAGTTATATTACAACCGACATGACGATAAACCGCTTATGTGTCCTGATTCTGTGCGGTTAATGCGGACGAGGGCTCTTTGAAGAGTTCCTCTATCTCCGTTGTTAATCGTTCCACTGTTTCCTCATACAGCGATTGGTCCTTTTGCATTTGCAGTTGCAACACCTGCACTGCGAAGTCAAGCAAAGCAACGGATGTATAGCGTTCATAGCCCAAGTTGGGATATGATTGTTCGTAACGTCCTAACTTCTCATTAATCATCCGTGCAGCCTTACGGTAAATTTCTTCTTGCTCACGCTTTACCGTAATGGGATAGATTTGCTTGCCGATAAGCAACTGTATGACAAATTTATCTTGTGCTGCATCCATGAGTTCCAATGGTATTTAGAAAAGGTTTGGATTGTTACACATCAAGTAGTGCAATACACTTGTCCACTTCACGAATCAGTTTGGCAATTCGGGCTTTTGAGGCCTTCACATCATCACCGCTCACCTCAATCATCCGAGCGGTTCTCAAAACCTCATATTGTTGTGCCTGCTGTTTGATTTGCGTTTGCGCCTCACTTAACTGTTGCTTACATTGTGCCAATTCACAGTTTAGCTTACGATTTTGGAGTAACACTTCGGTGTACGCCGACATCAGTTGGCGCACTCGGGCTTCAAAGTTTCGCAACGCTATTTCCTGTTCACGGGTCATGCTAAAGTATACAAATGAACGAAAGCACTAACAAACACTTAACTGATAGCAGCGTGTTATTTTGACCACACACGCTTCAAGAGGAAAGAGTAACGATTATTCGTCTTTGTCGTTTGGTTTCGGCTCCTTCTTGGCCAAAATCACCACGTTGTACACGTAGGAAGTCATCCATTCAGCAGAATAGCCGAGTTGCTGCTGGTAACGACGCACAGACAGACAGGCCTTGCGTACGCCGTCATCCTTCCAATCATTCTTGGTAAGCACCTGGTTCACAGATTTGGCCGTCAGTTGCCGCAGGGCATTCCGGAAGAAACCTGGCAAGCGGAATTTCCATTTCATCAGGTTGCCCATGAGCATCATCAACTCCTGAGAGAACCCTTGGAAGAGGAAAAGGTAACTACGCACATCATTGACATTGCGGCAATGACGCTTAATGCTTTGGTCTATCTCTTTGAAGAAAAACTCCTCAATTCCATAAATTTCCATCAACATCTTGCGACATTTGTTCTTCTCGCCCAACCCGAGCTTGTTGTTCACGGTGGGAACGTGCAATGTCTGTTTGAACACACGCAAATCCGGCAATGCTGCCAGATTGCTGATACCTAAATTGGCGGCCATCACGGCCTGATAGTACACGCGGATGAGCATCATGAAATCTTCCATGCCCCCCACACGCCAACCGGCTTCGTTTGCCTGCTGCTTATGTTTAAATAGATTGGAGAATATACCCATGCTTCAATATTTTGCAAGCAAAGATAGCACTTGGCCATGTAAATACCAAGCATTTGATTTGTTTTTTACCAAATGGAGATGTCAAATGAAGGTATTCCCTGATTTTATCGCGGTTTTTTGCCCATATCCGACACCTTTAGATTGAAGAATCGTACCAGAAGAGACTTGCCAGACAAGTCATCTTCGCTTCGAAACTCGGACAATGGAACTACCTCGTCAAACCGGCCAACTGATGCAACTTTCTTTTTACACATTACTTAGAATGGCATTTCAGATAAAACACTAATTTTGCATTGGGTATTAACTCACCAATAGTTTTTTAGACAACTTTCTTATCCCGAACTGACGTAGCCTATGAAAAAGAAACTATTAACTGTGGCTCTGGCAGCCACTCTATTGCTACCATCTGCATTGCAGGCCGAAGATGCCCTCCCCGGTGACGGAACACTGCGTTACTATCGCCTGGCCATTCCTGTGACGGTAAGTGCATTCGAGAATGACCTTCAGGGAGATTATGGCCTTTTCGATGATGATTATCAGGACAAGGTAATACCTTTCTGGCAAGCCTGCGAGGATTTCGTCAACGAGGTATTTGTCCCGCTGGGCATGTGCTTTGATGTGGTGATGGACAAGCGATTAGTGATGACAGAGCATATCAACGACCTTGATAGGTCCGAAGAGCTCCCAGAAATCGGCAACGGCACGAACTATATCAACGATGCTATCGGTGAAGGCAGCTACGATGTGGGCATGTGGGTTACCCATCGCAAAAGCTATGCCGAGAACTCCGGTCTCTCCATCGAGGGCGGAGCCTATATAAGTAGTGCCAAGGGCAGCTGCTATGCCAAGACCGACAAGTGGGTGGTGGCCCACGAACTTGGACACATGTTTGGCGCACCGCATACCACCACGGGCGAGGGCAGTCTGATGGACTACGGCGGTGATGACTTCTTTGCCTACCCCTCCATCAAGACTATCCGCAACAAGGCAAAAGGCACCTCATCATACAAAAATGTCAAGGTGGACAACGAAGCCCCTAAGTTCAATGCCGAGGCTATGCAGAAGACCTACCGCATTCCCCAAGGCGCCTGCCTTTCTATTGACGTGCAGGCTACCGATGCCGAAGGACACCGGTTGCTCTACACCGCCATAGGATGCAGCAGTGCCAATGTGGACAACATCGTGGAGGGAGGCCTCATGCCCCACTTTGCTTCGTTCGTACCACAGGAAAGTAATGTCATCAACTACCAGCCAACCTACATTGCTGATATTATGTACGATGACTATTTCTACCTGAAGGATGGCACCGACGTGCCAAAAATGGTACCGGGCAACTATGCACTCAGCATACTTGTCAACGACGTGCCAAGCACAGCATGGAGTTACTCTGCATTGCAGGCAAATCCATTCTACAGCACCTATGCCATCTGGGAAAGCCAGGTGCAGATTGTCGGGGGCACAGCCTTCAATGCTACACTCACTCCAGCCAAGAGCCAGTACACGGCAGGCGAGCAGGTGACTGTATCGTGGGGCGTCAACGAGAACTACTTCACCGCCGACAGCCGTTTGCGCATCAGCCTCTCCACCGACTATGGCAAGACCTTCAAGTATGTTCTTGCCGAGGATGTTAAGGCTCTCGATGGCAAATGCGTCGTAAACCTGCCCAAGGTGAATGTCGGGAAGTTAGATGTGGACTTCACTACAGCAACCCGCCAGATGAACGGCGGCATCATCAAGGTGGAAGAGATAGGTGGCTCAGCCTTCACCCTGACTACACTTGATCCCAACAGAAACAACAGTTTCACCGTAACAGGAGGATTTGACGAGAAAGACGTTGCAATCTGCAATATTGGAACTTATGAGATTGCTACTTTCTACGCCAATGCCCCCATGACCATCCCAGCCGGAATGATTGCCTATGTGGCAACCAACGCCCCGACTATGAACGGCGATGAAGGAACTATTACCATGACATCCATCACTGACGGCATCATTCCTGCACAAACTGGTGCTGTAGTCTATGGCAAGCAGGGACAGCATCTCCTCACCAAGGCTACAGCAGAAGGTTCTGCCATAACAGGTAACATGTTGCATGGCTATGCGGGCACGGATGAATATCAGGAGGTGGAAGTCCCCAGTGGTTTTACCACCTATGTCCTGGCCGTGGAGAATGACAGAATTGGATTCTACCGCAAGGGTGGCGGTTTCAAGGTATACAACAACAAGGCATACCTCTGTGTACCTGCGAATGTGGGCAATGCACGTACCCTTTACCTCAACTTTGATGATGAAGCCACCGGCATCGTGGAAACGGAACACGAAGGCCAACGCCCGGAGGGGATAAAGTCAAAGCGGGGAACGGAAATATATGACCTTTCAGGCCGCCGTGTAGAGAAGGTACAGAAGGGTGTCTATATCGTCAACGGCAAGAAGGTACTTAAATGACCATTCCTTCCAGATTTTAGGGGTGTTCTAAAAATTAGGTCGAGTTGATTTTTGATTTCATAGAGATGAACTTTTGTTAGTTGAGGAAGGAGCATAGCGGGCTATGTGACTGACGAAACTTACAAAAGGACGCGCTAAAAAACGAAAAGCGACCAAAACGTAAGTACTGTCTTTTGAACGTTCCTTATCCCGTAATTTATAGAACACCCCTTTAATCATTGTATCATTGAAGGCGGTCACATACTTTTGACGCCCTTCAACGGCTTGTTGTTCGGGAATTTGCTGATTCATAAAAGAGAATTTTATAGACTATTGGCTGCACCTCAGCATAAAGCAAGCTTTCTGCGTTCGGTTTTGCACAATAGTTGCATGTGCAAAGTTACCGAACACCTTTTTGGCATGGAAAGACAGCATAATGTGCTGATTTTAGATAAATCAGAACACCCCTTTAGTAATATGAAAATTTTCTCAGCCTACTGCACGTTTACCACAAAAGCGCCAAAATGTTAGCGACTAACCGGCAAGAGATTTAAGGACAAGTCAGCGTTTTTACAGTTCATGAAACAGGAATACTATACGTTGTTTTGCCTTTCATAAAATCTTTCAATCATTCAACGATGAAAATACTTTGCTGAAAATCAATGATTTAAGAAATGAACGATTACCATCGGAACCTTCATCCGCCGAATTCTGGGAAACAACTCCTGAAGTATTTTTCACTACTTAAGGACTTGTGCAAAATAGTCCTGGACTTGGAATGGCTATGTCTACGGGAAAATAAAAAAAATCGGCCATTTCATCACAAACTGTGTAACTCAACGACACTCTATTTGCAAAGTGAGATTTGAGGCCGTACCTTTGCATTGCAGCTTCCATTCATGGATCTACCCGGTCTACCGGACAATTTATTAACACACAAATTCAACATTTATCATGAAAAAGTTTTTCATCCAACTCTGGCGTACACTATTTCGCCGCCTCAAAGGCCGTTTCGTTTGTCACATCCGTCCTATTCGTCAGCTGGAAGCCACTCACGACCTCCACAAGCCGAAACAACCCAAGGCCCCAACCGACAAACTCATCACGCCTGCACGCATCGAAAAAATTATTACGAAACATTGGGACTTGCGGTTCAACGAAATGGACAACAACATTGAGCTGCGTCCGGCCGGTAAACCGACAGCAGACTTTGTACCGATGAACGAACGCAGCCACAATTCTTTGGTCATGCAGGTGCAAAATGAGTTGCCGCAATGTTACCGCAGCTGGGTAGATTGTTACTTGTTTTCAGAAGCGGTGGCTTCTTACCATCCACTCCGCCACTACCTGAAGACTCTGCCGGCATGGGACGGACACGACCGCGTGGCGGAAGTTTGCAACATGATTAGCTCCGACCCGCTGTGGCACTGCGTATTTCATCGCTGGATGCGCGCCATGGTGGCGGGATGGCAACACGAAGGAACGGGGTTGTGTACTTTCCAAAACCACCTGGCTCCGCTTTTGGTGAGCGAGCAACAAGGCTTGGGCAAGAGTACATTCTGTCGTTCACTATTGCCACCCCCACTCCAGCGTTACTATACGGACAAATTCGACTTGACCGCCGACAGCCACGCCGAACGGCGATTGGGCTGTATGGCACTGATTAACATGGATGAATTTGACCGTTACAATGAACGACAGATGGGAACCTTGAAGAACATGATGCAACTCACACAAGTGAGTATGCGCCGACCGCACGGTCGCAACACGATTATTGTGCCACGAATGGCTTCATTCATCGGTACCAGCAATTTCGACGACCTGCTGACCGACCCTTCGGGCTCGCGCCGTTTTTATTGTCAGTCGGTAAAACATTACATCGGCCCGGTGAAAGTGGACCACGATTTGCTCTACGCACAATTGGTGGCCGAAATTGAACAAGGCGAACCCATCCTGTTCAGTAAGGACGAAGAAGCTGAAATTGAACGGCACAACCGTCTCTTTTATCGCGAATCACCTTTGGAAGATGAGTTCAACAAAATATACCGTCTGCCAAAGGATGACGAGAAGCCGGAAACTGTGTGGCTGTCAGCCGGTGACATTTTCGACCGTCTGAAATGCAATGCTCCGAAAACATTGCAGGGTATCACCGTACACCGCATGGGCAAATTGCTTCGGCGAATGGGAGCAAGGAAGGTTCATACTATGTATGGCAATCGTTACGCTGTGATGGAGCGAGAAACACCTCCAACGGTATAACGCTACATAAGCCGGGCTCTATCCGCGAAAACTTCAGACCTGAAGCCGGATGCGGATGCCTGAAGGTGTAAAACTCAAAGTCTGATGGCATGAAAGAATGAAACGTTCAATCATTCATCACTAAAACCACTGAAAATCAACGGTTTCAAGCACATGATGAAGGATTAAACGTTTTATTTAAGGATAAAAATACGTATATAATATAGACTTATTCTTCTTTGCGGACACAGGGTGGCAGGCCCAAAGCTGATATGAGTACATTCAGCGGAAGCCACAGCCAGTCCATCGGTAGAAGAACTCCCGAGAAACGATTGTTGTTCGAAGGAGTCAGTTAAAGTATTGGTTTAACAACCTAAATCAATAAATTGAAAATGAAGAATATATTACTTAGACATCTGGATGCCGACGTACATTCCATCGTAGCTGCTGAGCAGAGAACTCAAAGAGCTTACATTGGAATTGTTGTTGAGAGCGGAAATACCCTTCATCAACGCAAGCAGCTTGTCGCTTTCAATGAGGAGGCTCAGCTTGCCACCGGAAAGAACTACACGGGTGGAATAGTTGGCCAACCCACCCAAATAGGTCAGTTTCATGGTTTTATTGGCAGCATCGAGCGTATAGTTGCCATTGACGGTACGACTACCAATTTTGGCAGAATAAGTTCCGTCACTGTTGAACGTGAAAGCGCAAGTGGATGCACCAATGCCCACCTTGGAGAGCTGAGTGTTGAGGTTTTCTTCAATCTTGGTGGCTGCGACAGCTCCTCCGGCCTTGGCCAAAAGGTTTTCGCTTTCAAAAACGCAATCGGAACTGACGTATTTCCAAGTGCCCTGTATGCTGCTCTGCGACAGCGTGGAACTGCCTTCCAGTATACCGCTGAGCAAATTGCCTAACAGGCTGCCCGCATCGGCAACGGATGACTGCGTCTGGCTGGAGGAAGTGCTGCTGTTATTGTTGAGGGCATTCTGTCCTAACGTACCGAGAAGGCTGCCGCTTTGGGTTGATCCGCAACTTGTAAATACCAGGGTGCCGGCCACAAACGCCAGCAAAAGAGTGATTTTGTGCATGGAATGATAAGTTTAAAGTTTTCTGTTGGTGACGCAAAAGCAGGCATTTCCTCTGTGAAATCCAAAAAGATTAGACAAACGCCGCCATCATGACGACTAAATGAAAAGCAGGCGAAGAATTACTAACAGAAGCAGAAGAGTTCTTAATTGATAATCAATATGATTTTTACAATTTATTAAAGTGATGCTTCGGAAGCTAACGGGTTCCAGCCCTGAGCCTTAAGGTCAAATTCAGAACCGTCTTTCGTTACCAACTTCTGCCCAAAGCGAGCATCAGTGATGTGTCCGATGACATGGACATCTTCAATCTGAAGAACCTTTTCATGAGCCGTCAGGGGCACGGTGAAGAGTAATTCGTAATCCTCGCCACCATTAAGGGCAGCCGTGTAGACGTTCATGTTCAACTCTTCCGCCGTAACTGCCGTTTGATAGTCCACGGGAATTCGCTCTTCATACAACCTGCACCCGGTGTGGCTTTGCTTACAAATGTGCATGATTTCGGACGACAGGCCGTCACTGATGTCCATCATGGCCGTGGGACGAACTCCCACTTCGGACAGCCGGGTAACAATGTCGCGCCGGGCTTCCGGTTTCAACAGACGTTCTATCAGATACTCGCGTCCGCTAAAGTCGGGCTGCGCCGCCGTTTCGGGCGTTGCCTTCTGACTGTTGAAGATTTGCTTTTCGCGTTCCATCAATTGGAGCCCCATATAGGCTGCACCCAAATTGCCGCAGACACAAAGCAAGTCTGTATCTTTCGCTCCCGAACGATAGACAATGTTTTCTGCTGTCGCTTCTCCCAAACAGGTAAGGCTGAGAGCCAGACCGGTGAGCGAAGAGGTGGTGTCGCCACCCACCAAGTCGACGTGGTAACGCTCGCACGCCAAACGGATGCCGGCATACAGTTCGTCCAAATGCTCTATTTTGAAACGCCGGCCTACAGCTATGCTGACTACCAACTGGCGCGGCGTGCCGTTCATGGCGTATACATCGGAGAAGTTGACCACAGCAGCTTTATAACCCAAATGCTTCAGAGGGGTGTAAGTCAAATCGAAATGTATGCCCTCCATAAGCATGTCGGAGGTAACCAACACACGGCGCGGGTCATCAGCATCGGAAGAATAACGCAACACGGCACAATCATCGCCCACTCCATAACAAGTGGACGGGTTCTGCGCTTTCAAACCGGCTGTCAAACGATCAATCAGTCCAAATTCGCCTAAAGTAGCTATTTCTGTCATTGGAAATGATGTTTAGAAATAGAAACCTAAGCCCAAACGGAAACCGATGCTGCTATTGTCTGAAAAGTCATGCAATGACATTTTGTAATAAACAGACGGTTCCAACGTGATAAAACGATTGATGAAGAAGGAATAACCCAATTCAACGGGTATAAGCAAATCATTATTGTTGGGTGTAAAGTGGGCATACTCGGCTCCGGCACCCATGTAGACGCCACATTGGTCAAAGTAGTAACGAGCTCCGACACCTGCACTGAAATCGTCGATTTCACGTGTGTGATCATAGCCCAAGTTGGCCCGAAGCATCAAACAGTCGGACATAAAATAACCTACACTTACATCCACACCCATGCGGAATTTTTCCTTGGTACTGTAAGAACATCCCAAACCGGAAACGGAAGCACTCACGTACTTCTTGCCTTGTTCAAATTGTGCATGGGCTGCCAAAGGCCCAACTAAAAGGCAAAGCAACAGAATGATTTTTCTCATAATCATGATTATTGAGGATTGATTAGTTTTTAAATTGAGTTGATATGTTTGAATGTAGAATTTGCTGGAACCAATCTGCAACAGATTGTGCGGATAAGTACAACACCGGCCAAACGGTGCAATTCTCGACTTCCAACGTTTTTAATGTGGACAAAAGTAGCACAAGACATGGAAAGGGCAAAACATTTGCACCAAGTTTTCGCCACTTCGGTCGGTATGGTACAATCACACAGGAATATGCCACAATTTTCGCAAAGGCGGAGGCAGTTGTTCTATACCGGTATCAGCTGAAGCCAACTTAAGAGCCACATACCCCATGGTATGACGTACATTGACTTCCACACAAGGGAGCAACCGGAGTGTATCGCCTTGCCGACAAATCATTAAATCCACACCCAATATGCCTTCATAGCTTCCTCTCATCAGACTATCCAATCCGTCAACCAGCGCGTGAACTACAGGAGAAAACCAATCTGACCTTCCCCAAGCAGAAGATATTTGATGCAGAATGGCCGATTGTGAGGCCAACCAATTACCTGAATATCCTCCGGCTGTGTTGGTTTCAAAAAGTGATGCACCGCTGTATTGTACTCCTTGAGTTGTGGAAATTTCAAATTCCAAAGCAAAGTCCATCACCTTATCCCAAATAGGTTCCATCTCTACTGCCCCATGTTCATTAAGCAAACGTTCGATGCGTCCGCTATCAGAAATTGTAGGGCGTTTTCCCACACGAAAAACTCCTCTACCGCTACACGACCATAGACTTTTGATGACTGCTCCACCCCATTCCGAGAGATTTTTCTCCACATCGCCGGTGCTCGTTGCCAACAAAGATTTCCCTATTAAGGGGAGCTGTTGCAAAAGCGGGTGCTTCAGGAGCAATGGCAAGAGAAGTGAAGTGGTTTCCCGGCTACTTAGTCGGCGCAAATCGGCGATTTGTTCATCAGAAGGCAGCAATTCCGGTGGTGCTCCGGCTTTACGTAATTGATGACGTACCAATAAATCCCATCCCCATGGCTCTATTCGGCTGACCGTTTGCCAAAAGCTCAAAGACATTTCTTTTGTCCGAATAAAGTGCACACCTTCGCACCACTGTTCCATCAAAGGCTCCTCCGCTCCGTCGGGAAGCCAAACATAAGCTGGACGTTCAGCCCAAATGGCGGGCAAAGTGGCCCACTCTATTGCCAACTTTCGAGCGATGTTCGAGGGATAGTAATAAGGATAGTTGGCAGCCAATGCTTCGTCGTGAGAGGGATTGAACACATAAAGCGGTAATGGTGTAAGCATAGCGGAGAATTAAACGGGCACAATAAAGGCGGACAATCAATGCCCGCCTTACAATCTATTTAGAATTCATCGTTGGCGTAGAGATAATTGAAAGTGCATTGTTTCCAATCAAGAATCTCTTCATCCTTAAAGAAACGCTTTAACTCAACAGCTGCGGTTTCAGGGGAGTCGGAAGCATGCACGATGTTCTCCTGAAAACTCATGCAATAGGAGCCACGAATGGTTCCGGGAGCTGCATTTCTACCATTTGTCGGACCGGCCAAAGCGCGCACTGCTGCTATGGCATCCACTCCGGCCAAACACATGGCCACAACGGGAGCAGTCATCATGGAGTCTTTTACACGCTGAAAGAAGGGTTTTGAACTTAAATGGGCATAATGCTCACTTAAAAGTTCATCAGTAAGTTGCATCATTTTCATTCCGCAAATGTGCAAGCCTTTCTTCTCGAAAATACTGATAATTTCACCCACCAAGGCACGCTGCAAAGTACACGGCTTGAGCAGTACCAATGTTTTTTCAATAGCCATAGATTTGAAGTATTATGATTTAACAAATGCTGGGCAAAGATAGTGCAAGGTGAGTGCAGGACAAAAATTATCACACTTTTTTATCTGCATAATTGCACAAAATGTCGTTTTCACCGTAGCAAATAGCATTTGTTGAAGATAACACTTCGGCTATGTTCTTCCCAAAAGCAAACGAGCATTGATATACTGCTGCAATTGTTCCTTATAACTATCGGAAACTGGTAAATGCTTGTCGTCAAACACAACTTGCCCGCGCTCGAACACACTGACTTTGTCGATATTGACAATATAAGAACGATGAATGCGGAAGAAATGCTTGGATGGCAATGTGCTCTCCAGACTTCGCATGGACATCAGGCTGAGTACAGGCTTGGATGTGTGGACCAGGTGGATTTTTACATAATCTTTCAATCCCTCAATGTAGAGAATATCGGAAAAACGGATGCGAAGAATTTTGTAATCGCTCTTCACGAAGATGTAATCCTCCACTTTATCCTCCTCTTGCTTTGATGTAGCTTCCGAATTACCTATCTGTTGCGGTGTTCCGGCAACAAAAGCTTCATTCTTTACGTCCTTACCGACAGATGCGAACCATTGCTGCGCCCGGCTCACCGCTGCGATAAAATCTGTATAACTGATAGGTTTCAACAGATAATCCAGAGCGTTCACCTTGTAGCCATCCACAGCATATTGGCTGAAGGCAGTGGTGAAAACAATGCGTGTATGGCTCGTATCCAGCATTTTGGAAAGGTCCAATCCACTCAGCTCCGGCATTTGTATGTCCAAGAAAAGCAGGTCGACGGGTTGTTTACACAATCCTCCCATAGCTTCAACCGCACTGGCATATTGGCCGCACAACTCCAGCATGGGGGTCTTGCGAATGTAACTTTCAAGCAAACTCAAAGCAAGAGGTTCGTCATCAACAATGGCACATTTCATTGGGTTCATTTTTTATGATTATTTGTCTTTATGTTTGATATCGCTGTGGCGCCGTAAAGCGAAATTATTTGATTAGCATCGCAACAACCGGGATGAAAAGGAAGCCGGCTCTTGGATTGTAATCCCAAGCTCCACTTTATTCCCAAACATGGATTTCAGAGCGATAAGCAGCTCCATCGGCTGTAGGACCATATTCCCAGGTATATCTCCCCGGATAGGACATTTTCAATCGACTGTCCACATGCTTCAATCCGATGCCTCCCGGAGAACAATCTTTTTTGCTTTTCGGAAAATTACTGTTCACACAGCAGAAACGCAAATGCTGGCTGGTTGCATCCAACGTAATATGCACGAAACTGGGTTCCGTAGGACTTATACCGTGCTTGAAAGCATTTTCCACCAAAGAGATGAAAATGAGCGGTGCAATCGGCACCTCTTCATTCTGAGGGATATGTATATTTACCTGTACATCTACGTTGTGGTAAATCCTCAGACGCATCAAGGCAACATAGCATTGCAAAAACTCCACTTCCTTGGCTAAACTGACCCTTTCGGTCTGGTTTTCATACAGCATATACCTCAACATTTTGGCCAGTTCCATAATAGCTTGCTGAGCTTTAGCTGTATCAAAGGTTGTCAAGGCATAGATATTATTGAGTGTATTGAGAAGGAAATGAGGGTTAACTTGATTTTTGAGGTTCATCAGTTCGGCCTGCGAACGCCCCAGCTCTGCCCGAGCTCTCGCCTCTTCGCTGCTTCGCCATTGGAAACTCAAACGGAGAGATACCGATGCTGCCACAGCAAAGACAAAAGTAATAAAACCTCGGAAAATAAATAATATTTTCGGAGGGCCTCCATCAGGAAAGTGCTCATGTGGGCGATGAACAATCCGTTCCACAAACATAGGCACCTCGGGTTGCACCGGCTCGGTAAAGAGTACGTGCAATTCAATCAGAAGTTGG
>OBLI01002092.1_pt1 | contig 17700 bp, 14 predicted proteins | sample 1519701 | NCBI WGS metagenome assembly OBLI01 (sample SAMEA3663005, study PRJEB22513) | pig gut metagenome | biome: pig gut; feature: pig-associated habitat; material: faeces | place: France | collected 2012 | reverse complement strand
CGCGTACCTTGGCGGCATCAGCGATAGTCTGCAAAATGGTATCGACATACTTCTCGTGTGAGGGGTCGGCTACCAATACTTTTATTTCTTCCACTTTCTTTAATTAATTATCAAAGTTGCTTATAATTATCAATATTCAATATCCAATTTTCAATCTTCAATCTTCAACCTTCAATCTACACCATGTTCGGCACCACCTTACTAAGTGCTGCCACAACATCGCGCTCTTCGGTATCTTCCTTGATTACGATGAAGATGGTGTCGTCGCCTGCTATTGTACCTAATATATAAGGTATATGACTGTTGTCGATGTTGTATGCTATGCTGCTGGCATATCCCGGGCGCGTCTTTATCACGCCCATATTGCCCGAGAAGGTGATTGACAAAAATCCGGGCACACGCATCATCTCCTTAACGTGGGCGGGTGTGCTCACGCGCTTATACATAGTTATATTCGGCAGCACATATACGTAGTTGCCGTCAACACCCGAGGCTTTCACCACCTTAAGCATCTTGAGGTCGCGACTCAGTGTTGCCTGGGTCAGTTGGAATCCCTCCTCGCGCAGTGCTCCAAGCAGTTCCTCCTGACTTCTCATCGTGCGGCTCGATATAATCATTCTAAGAGTGTCGAGCCTGTCGTCTCTGGTCTTGTTCATTGTATCTTTATTCATTTACGGCTGCAAAGTTATACATAATTATGCAAATATGCAAGTTTTTCTCGTATATTTTTTCATATAAGGTTAAATTCCGTTGCAAAAATATCAATTAATCACATTTTCCGCACATTTTTACTCTCTATTATCTCATTTTCCTATTATTCTACCCTCTAAAATCACATTTCCCCCAAAACAGAGGTTATCGTCTTACATCAAAAAATTTGCCGTCACCAGGTGACGGGTGACGCCTGTTTGTATGATGAATAATCATGCACAATTATCCTATATATAGTTAATTAATAAGAAAAAGTGTAATTTTATGATGTGCATCTGATGGAAAAAGTGTAATTTTGCAGGCATAAAAACTTAGAAAAAGTGTAATTTTATAGCTCATAAAACTTAGAAAAAATGTAATTCGATTATGTTGTACAGAAAAATAAGCGCTGATATAGAGGCACATCTACGCTCTGGCAGTAACAAGATTTTGGTTGTTGAAGGAGCTAGACAGATTGGCAAATCATATATAATACGTGAAGTCGGGAATCGACTTTACAAGAATTTCGTTGAGATAAACTTCGCTAAGGACGACGAGACGGAAGGCCTGTTTCGAGACATAAGTGGACTGGGCGAGTTCTATATTACACTTAGCATGGTGGCTGGTGGAAAGTTGGGCGATAAGTCAGACACACTCGTCTTCCTCGATGAGATTCAGCATTATCCACAGTACCTCACTATGCTGAAATTCTTACGTGAGGAAGGCAAATTCACCTATATAGCCAGTGGAAGTCTGCTCGGCATTGCACTTAGAAATACGGCATCCATACCTATAGGCAGCATCATCCGCAAACAGATGTATCAGCTCGATTTTGAAGAATGGCTCATAGCTGAAGGTTGGGGAAAGGAGGCGCTCGCCCATGTGCGTGATTGCTACAATCGACGTGTTTCACTCTCTGAGGTACAACATAATAATTTGTTGGGAGAGTTCAAGAAATATCTGTTGGTGGGAGGAATGCCAGATGTTGTCAACACATATTTGGAGACTCACAACATCGCCCGAGTTCGTGAAGTGCAGGAGGCCATACACAGTCTCTACAAGGAGGATGCCTCAAAATACGAGAAAGAGTCGAGCAAGAAACTCCTTGTGCGTCGTATATACGACATGATTGTATCGCAGATGGAAAATAAGAAGAAGCGAATAATGGCTAAGGATATCCGTGATAAGAAGGGCGATAGGTTCGAATGGTATGTCGAAGAGTTTGAATACCTTATATCTTCGGGCATTGCACTCGATGTGCACGCTATTTCTAATCCTAAATATCCTCTGTCAGAATCGGTACACAAGAATCTGCTTAAATTGTATATGAATGATGTCGGATTGCTCACAGGAAGGTTGTACGAGTACAATATCGCACCTGTAATGAAGGACGAACGTAGCATTAACCTCGGCTCGGTCTATGAGAGTGTCGTTGCTCAGGAGTTGAAGGCGCACGGGCACGATCTCTTCTATTACGACAATGCAAAGAAGGGTGAGGTTGACTATCTTGTCAACAATGTTTCAGGAATGACAGTATTGCCTATCGAGGTGAAATCAGGCAAGGACTACACTTCCCACAAGGCACTTGACCGATTTCTTGCAGACGAGGAGTACAATATCCCCTCGGGCATAGTGCTAAATAATGAGCGTGAAGTATATACAAAGAATAAGGTTACATACATGCCCGTGTATTTTGTAATGTGTATAGAGCGCGCAGAAATACCCGAAGATGACTGTATCTTCTGAATTACCAATGCTCTATCATCTGAAAACTATCACAGTTTTGTTTCGTAAAAAATTGCCGTCACCAGATGACGGGTGACGCCTGTTTAATACTTTCGTTCAAAGGCTTCGGATGGATATCCAAAGCTTTCGAATCTCCGTTCGAAGCTTTCGGATGCACATACAAAGCCTTCTGTAGATACAACAATAGCCTGTTGAGAATATAACTCAAGTTAAGTTCTTACGGTTTCACAACTGCTGTTCAGTTGGTTGCTGAATGCCCTATTCACTCTATGCCACTACATCCTATTCACTCAATGTCACTACAGTTGTTCACTCAATGTCACTACACCCTATTTACTCAATGTCACTACAGCTATTCATTCAATGCTAATTCCCATTTATCTTTTAATAATACGCCGCCTCATATAGATATCACTACATGTGGCGGCGTAATTAGTTGATATGCCCTTGCGGTCGCCGTCCAACTTGTCAAGACGTATCAGGTTTTTCAGCTTGTTGTAGTCGGCAGGCAGACTTGTGCATAGAGTTTCCACCACTTCCACCTGCTACCGCAACTTCTGCAAGGGTAGGTTGTGGTGGAAACTACTCGTTTTTGTACTTCTTCACAATCACCTTGCAGTTCTCTTCCTTGCCGTCGGCACCTTTGACGCTAACGACGTTAAGACCGGAACTGAGGCGGCGAGAGCTTATTCTTACATTATTCTCTCCGGCAGCAACCTTAGTGGAGTAAACCACCTGTCCTGCAGCATTGGTTACAATCACCTCTCTCACGCCATTTCCTTCAGCAACGACGTTGATGTCCTGGTTGCGGCTTGCCATACGAGGACTTACGCTCACTCTCATCGGGGCTGTGGCGATTGACACCTTAGAGGGATCTTTGGCATCCTTGTTAATTTTGTATAGGTTCATGTATTCGTTGCCATTTTCATCTACGGATTCACCTATACGAAGATACTTATTGCTACCCACGACAAATAAATCTATCTCATCGCGATACACCTTTACCCCCGCAGGATACTTAAGTGTCTGAAGAACAGTACCATCCTCAGATACTACCTTCAATTCAGTAGGGTACGTTCCAGAACCTGACTCGATAAGATACTCAAATTTCTCATCGTCATTGAAAAGTGTTTGAGTTAGATAGATGGTGTAGTCGGCTGAATTCTCATTCAGCACATGCACGTCTAAATTGCTTGGCCTACTCTCTGGTGTAATAGTTTTCTTAAGATTAAATTCGTTATCATATACACGCATAGTTGCAGCTGTTCTATCTTCAGAATATTCTACAGAGACAACATATTGTGTTCCTGCGTCATAAAGGAATAGTTCATCGATTCCATAGAGATACTCCCCCAAAGTCTTTAAAGGGGTCGTTTCAATTTGTGCATTGGCTCCTATGCAAGCCAATGCCATCATTGCTGTGATAAAAATTTTTTTCATAATTCTTTATTTTTATTTTTCAGAAACATAAATGATTTACTTTACAACCTTGAATGTTCCCTTGTCACTTTTCAGAATATACGAGCCAGAGTTCAGCTGCTTGGTTATCTCGCCAGGAGTGGAGCTGCCCTTAATGCTCTTTACGAGCTGCCCTGCAGTGTTATATACCGACACATTATCAAGCAACTGGTCGGCTTTCAAACCTTTTATGCCGGTTGACTCTTTAATAGTCAGAGTGGATGTCCTCTCCTTATAGGTGCTGAGGATATTTGTGCCATGCGCACACTCTGCGTCTTTCATGACGATGTCGTATGTGCCTGGGGCTACATCTTCGCCAATGACAAACGTAAGGTTAGCCACAACTCCGGCTTCTTGTGTCGGCACACCAATGCTATAGCACAACACGAATCTGCCACCGTTGGGACGCTCGGCGCTCTGGAAGGTGAAGATATACTCGTCGCTGTCGTCTCTCAGTTTCACTGCGTCGCCGCGGCTCACCTTCTGCAATGTCACTCCCTCGGGAGGATAAACGGCAAACTGGAAGCCAGAAGCCATGCCAGTCATTGTTACGGGCACTGTCACTGTCTCGCCTTGAGTTGCAGTGATGTCGTTTATCACCAAGTCGGCTGTCCCCTGTGCCATGGCATTGCCACAGATGCACAGAGCTGTCAATATGATTGAAAAAATCTTCTTATACATAATTATATCTATTTTAATTGTGAATTATTTCAATTGTTCGTTTTCTTCGATAATGCCTTCGTTCACGCCAGTGTTCTCGGCGTTAAGAATCATTACGGCTATAGTTGTGATGTCAGCTACTGACACAACACCATCACCGTTTGCGTCGGCTGCCGCCAAGTTGATGTTCGTTTTGTCGCCATCAAGGAGATACTGACCGATGGCAGTGATGTCAACCACTGAGATGATGCCGTCGTTGTTGGCGTCGCCAATAATATAGTCGGTCACTGAGATACTGCCCTTTACATAGTCAATCACTTTCTTTTCAGTGCCGTATGCCAGTTCCGCATTCTTCAGGATAACACCATATTCACCTGGCTCAATTCCCTCCGGGACATTCACCACAACCTTTGCTATCTCGATGTCGCCTTCAGGCATTGCGGTGTTGGTGGCTGAATAGCAGAGGAAGAATCTCGAACCGTCTTCCTTCGTCGAGTTGTCGAATGTGAATATATATTCATCGTCGTCATCCAAGCCCTTGATACCCTCACCTCTTGAGATGTTTTCGATGGTGAAGTTCTCGGGCAATTCCAAGTTAAACTGGAATCCTGACACCTTCATCTCGTGCTTCATCCTCAGTGAGAGGGTTACGCTCTTGCCTGTAAGTGCCTTGACATGCTCCAAATAGATAACGTCATTCATTGTAGTGATGTCGGTATTCGGACTTTCTTGCACAGTCACATTGCAGCTTGCGGAGATATCAGTGCCGTCGGTAGTCTTGACAGTGACAGTTGTAGAGCCAATGGCTATTGCCGTCACCTTTCCATTCTCGTCAACAGTGGCAATCTCGGGATTGCTTGATGTCCACTCCACTGTGGGGGCGTCAGCTGTCTCGGGCAATACAGTGTATGTCAACTGATAGGTCTCGCCCTCATTCAATGTCAATTCGGAGTTGTTGAGAGAAAGGTCCTCGGCAACCGAGCCAATGGCCTTAATGATAAAATCTTGCCAGCCTCTGGCATTTTTATATGCATCAACTGACTCTTTGGGGACAAATAGCAATATGTTGTATCGGTTAGACATAAAAAATACAAAATCTGCAGATATTGGACTTGTTCTTAGACAAGTTATCTTTTTAAGATTACTGCAGCCTTCTAAAGCTCTACCTTCAATTGAACCAACAGAAGCCGGGATAGTTAATGATTCAATATCTTTACATCCAGAGAATGCATACTCTTCTATTTTTGTGATTGTGTTTTGAATCTCATAGTCGCTGCCCTTGGCATTGGGATACTGATACAATATTTGTTTTGTCTTGTTACACAATACTCCGTCAATGTCACAATAAGAAGGATTATTTGCATCAACTGTTATTGCTTTTAAATAATAGCATCCAGAAAAAGCTTCGGTGCCGATTTTTGCAACAGAGCTTGGTATATTGATGGATGTTAACCCTGACCATGCGAATGCGTTGTAACCAATAGATACCAAGGTGTTTGGCAAGGTAATAGATGTTAAGCTTGAACAACTACTGAATGCATCATTCTCGATAACGAGTAGCGATTCTCCCCAAACAATGGATGATAATAGTGTGCATTGCTGAAATGCAGACTGTTCAATTGTCTTAACCTTATTACCAATTGTTAATTTGGATAGATTGCTGCAACCTGAAAATGCATAAGATCCAATTACCTCTAATGAGTTACCGATTGTTACTTCAGACAGATTATTGCAACCATAAAACGCAGATCCTTCCAATTTCTTTACGCTGTTTGGTATGGTTAATGTAGTAATACTGTTGTATTGAAATGAACCATTGCCGATTGTCTCTAATGATTCTGGTAAAGTCAATGCAGAAATATTGCATTGACTAAATGCGGATTGTCCAATAGAAATCAAAGAAGAGCCAAAATTAATGGCTGTCAGTTTTTGACAATATGCAAAGGAACTTTCACCAATACTTTTTACGCTGTTAGGCAAAGTAACAGATGTCAGCTTTGACAAATTGTAAAACGCATAGTTTCCAATGCTTGTCACCGCATAATCAACCCCTTCGACAGCAATTTTTTCAGGGATTGTGACAAGGTAAAGACCAGAATAGTCTCCTGTAATCACGCTCGCCTCTTTTGTCTCGGTGTCGATTTCATACTTAAGGTCGCCGACAATGGCCTCAACCTTTTCAGCACTCACTCCCATTGCCGATGCCAATAGCATCGCAATGATGAACGTCCTAAACTTTAGTTGTTTCATAAATGAATAAAAAATTGGGCGGAACTGTTCGTGACCTTTCCGTCCACTGGGCATCGCCAAACGCCTCACACAAGGAAAAGCACGAACAGTTCACGTCCAACATAGGACGTGAACCTTCGTCTGCTTGTTCTCTTGTGCTATTGAATTTTGGCGATTTCAGTGGACAAGATACAAGGACAAAGTCCATATATAATATGTCATGACCTCACGCCAGAGGACTTTTCCCCCTTAATGAAGTCACTGAATATAAAAGTCAGCTACATATTCCGCATGTTAATAATTATTTTCTAATCTCCAAATATTTTTGGAGTTAATTTGCATATTTGTAGCTCATTTTCTCATAAAATGTTTGGATATATCGTATGAAAGTCGTATCTTTGCACTCGATATGTTAATATCATATAAATAATTATGATTATGGAACCAAATGTAGGAGACAAAATGAAAGTAAGTCCCGACTTGACGGGATTGGACGGATGGGTTCAGGGAGAAATCATTGATGTCGAGCATAACCCATTTACAGGATTGGTCCTTTCTATTAAGGATAATCTTGGCAGAATCTTTTTTGGTCAGAGTAAGTATTTCTCATTCACATAAGTATGTTTGCTATCGCTTTTGATTTAAACATAAATAATCTGAGGTCTAACTACAATGACCCTTACAACAATGCGTATTATGAAATCAAAACCTTGCTACGAAGGTATGATTTTTATAATACTCAAGGAAGTGTGTATCTGACAGAGAAGAATGACATGTCGGTCCTGTTTTCTGCCATCAATGCCCTAAAGGAAATAGATTGGTTTCGGAAATCTGTAAGGGATATTAGAGCATTTAGAGTTGAGGATTGGTCTGATTTTACACAATTCTTTAAGGTATGACACTATAAAGTAACTACTCAGCCTCCATGTATGAGTAGTAATTCCTATTTTTCTTTAAATAATAATACGCCGCCTCATATAGAAAACACTACATGTGGCGGCGTAATAAGTCAAACTACTTTTGTCTTCTGTTTTGGCGTGCCTGTTTCATTTCCTCATACTTTTTCTGCTGAGTCTTGGTAAGAACGGCAGTAACTTGCTTGTCAATCTTCTCAAATTCAGCGCGCATCTGCTCGCGCGTAGGGCGTTCGCCTGAATTGCGCTTCGACTGGGATTCGGTGTAGATGGCGGTGATTTTCTTCTGTTGGTCGGCTGTGAGATCCAGTTCCTTTGCCATTTGTGCAACTCTGTCTTCCACTGACATTCTCTGACGTCCGCCGCCACGCTGTGCCGACATGGTGCCTGCGCCCAAAAGGACAGCCAAGGCAAATACGATAATCTTCTTCATAATCTTCTTTTTTTTGTCTATTTTTTTGTTAATGATAATCGATACATCTTCTGCTTATTTGACTGATGAAAAAACGAAAGGTTTAATCATATATCATCACGAATTATAATGATTTAACATTGGATGTCAGAATGTTAAATCATATGTTTTAGGTATTGTAGGAATGAAAAATTCGCCGTAACTTTGCACCCGAAAAACAACGTGTAGTGTCTGACCACGTAAATCCAGTTGTATTTATGCGATTAGGCCACAAGGCCACCTATTTATATATATTATGAGAAAGTCAATATTCAGAATGGCTATTTTAAGCCTTACAATTTTTATGTTTATGCCAATTGCGGCTCAGCAAGATTCCACAAGAGTGAAACACCGCGGAACAAAAAGCGAAAACCGACGCCATGGCAAGCACATCGACAAGGAGTTGCAACTTGACGAGGTGGTGGTCGTAGCCGGTGGAGTGAGCAGGGTGAAGAAGTCGGCATTCAACACTATAGCCGTAGATACTAAGGAAATGCAGAACACGACGAAGAACCTTAGTGACGCTCTTTCGAAGGCTCCCGGACTGAAGTTGAGGGAGTCGGGAGGAGTGGGTTCCGACATGTCGTTGATGATGGATGGATTTAGCGGCAAGAGTGTAAAAGTGTTTATCGATGGTGTGCCACAGGAAGGTGTGGGGGCATCATTCGGACTCAACAACATCCCAGTGAGCTTCGCCAACAGGATTGAGGTGTATAAGGGCGTTGTGCCAGTGGGATTCGGTACTGATGCCATCGGCGGTGTGATCAATGTGGTGACCAACAAGCGTCATAGCGGATGGCATCTCGACGCATCTTATTCCTATGGTTCATTCAATACCCATAAGTCGAACGTCAGTTTCGGACAGACATTCAAAAACGGACTGACATACGAGATTACGGCATTCCAAAATTATTCCGACAACAACTATCGTATCAACTCACCCGTGGAGGACTTCGAGACGGGCAGGATAGACCGTGACAAGAAAGAGAGCGTGAAGCGATTCAACGACACATACCACAATGAGGCAATAGTGGGAAAACTGGGAGTGGTAGGCAAGAAATGGGCCGACCGACTGCTCTTCGGATTGACTTGGTCGCAGATGTACAAGGAGATACAGACGGGAGTGAGACAGGAAATCGTGTATGGCGAGAAGCATAGGCGCAGCCATGCACTGCAACCGAGCCTGGAATACGTGAAGCACAACCTCTTCACTCGTGGTCTTGACCTCACTGTGACGGGAAGCTACAACCGAGATGTCACGACAAACGTGGATACCGCCTCGTATAAGTATAACTGGCGAGGAGAAAAGGCATTGCTCAATTCGCCAGGAGAGCAGTCGCTGATGCACTCGCGTGCCACCAACCACAACTGGAATGCTACTGCCACCGTCAACTATCAATTGGGCAAGGCTCACCTCTTCACGTTCAACAACGTGCTCACCGACTTCCGCCGAAGCAACGCATCGCTGCTCACAGCAGAGACTCTCACCGACGCCATCGACAAGCGTACACGCAAGAACATAGCGGGACTGCAATACCGACTCACTCCTGCCGACAACTGGAATCTGTCGGTTTTCGGAAAATACTATAACCTCTATGTGGCAGGACCTGTGGCTACCACCGAAACGCTCGATACATACACCAAGACAAGCCATATCATTGACTTCTGGGGATATGGAGCGGCTGCCACCTGGTTTATTATTGACGGACTGCAGGTGAAACTATCCTACGAGAAGGCATGCCGTCTGCCTACCATCGAGGAGATGTTTGGTGATGAAGACCTGGAGACGGGTGACATCGGTATCAAACCGGAACGAAGTGACAATGTCAACCTCAACATCAGTTATTCACGACGTATAGACAAGCACACGTTCTACATAGAGGGTGGACTGATATATCGCGACACCAAGGATTATATCCAGCGAAATATAATGAGTCTGAGCGGAGGAAAATATGCCGCATCATATATCAATTACGGAAATGTGCTTACCAAGGGATTCAACCTCTCATTGCGCTATGCCCACGGACGATGGTTGAGCATTGGTGGCAATTTCACCAAGATGAACGTATGCGACAACATGAAGACATCAATGGGCTCTACGTCGGCAAATATCAACTACAAGGAGCGTATGCCCAACCTGCCATATCTCTTTGCCGACTCCGACATCAACTTGTATTGGCGCAACTGCATGAAGAAAGGTAATACTCTCGCCCTTACATACGACAACCAGTATTTGCATAGCTTCACATACTATTCGTCGCACATCGGTGCCAATAAGGCAGATTATGTCGTGCCCAACCAGTTCTCGCACAATATGGTATTGACCTACAGTATGATGCGCGGACGATACAGTGTGTCATTGGAATGTCGCAACTTCACCAACGAGAAGCTCTACGACAACTTCTCGCTGCAAAAGGCGGGAAGGGCATTCTACGGTAAGGTTAGGGTGCATTTCTAAAATATAAATTAATAATATATACACAACAATGAAAAACTATTTGAAAATGGTGCCCGCAGCCTTAATTGCGGTAAGCCTTGCGGCTTGTTCTGACAGTGATGACAATGTGGCGGACATCCCCGCCGACAATCCCGACACTCCAGGAGTGACAGTGGGAAAAGAGGCATTCGCCCTTGCCACATCACTTCCCGATGGCGAACAGACGGCCAATGTGTTGCTCACATCGCAGAGCCTCACTGAAGGCAGCGTCTCGGCCATCAACAACGGATTGGTGAATGACGGTGCCACGGAATGGGTGTTCTATGGCGACAAGTATCTCTATGCCCTCACCTACAACCAGGGAAATGCCGGTACGACACGCTCATACGTGCTCAACAGCGACGGACAGATGAAAGCCCGTTCGGCTGAATACAAGGTGACACGATTCACATCATTCGGCAAGTTTGGCGACTATATCCTCTCAGCTTCCACTGGCGACGGACTTTCAGAATATGCTGATGCCAACGGTAATCTGCCAAAGATGTTCCTCTTGACATACCTTGATGTGGCAAACGAGACAGCCACACAGAGCGACTCAAAGAAAAAGGATAACTTTATGTCGGAGAATTTCCTCGGCAACGGTGAATATGCCATGTTGTCGGGATTCCTCGAGAGCGGCGGCAAACTCTATAGTGCTGCCATCGGTATGGGACTCAGTGCCTATGGTTCATCCATCGACAACGGCAAGTATATACTTCCGGGCAATGAGGACCTCGTGAAGCAGGAAAGTGGCGGCTCGGGTGGCGGTTCATACGTCAAAGGTGAACTCAGCGGCACTCAATATCCCAATGAGTGCTGGGTGGCAATCTTTGATAATGAGCAGTTTGACGGCAAACGTCTGATAAAGACCGACAAGATCAGTTATGCATGTGGCAGATACCGTTCGCAGTACTATCAGTCGATATGGGCTGCCGACAACGGTGATATCTATGTGTTCTCACCAAGTTATGCCAAGACAGTAACCGACCCGCGCCAGCAGACAACGCTCGACGCTGGTGTGGTGCGCATCAAGGCCGGGGCAACGGAGTTCGACCCCAACTATTATTATAGTATAGAGGCACAGAGTGGAGGCAAGTCATTCCTGCGCTGTTGGCATGCCGGAGGCAATTATTTCCTTCTGAGAATGTATGACCGTCCGTTCTCTCAGACGGGATATGTGGCAACAGAACTTGCAGTGTTCAATGGTGATACAGGTAAACTGACATTCGTCAGCGGTCTGCCTGCAACCGACAAGATCACCGACTTCGGAAAGATGCCATACGTAGAGGGTGGATATATCTATATACCAGTAATGACATCCGACGATTATCCAGCTATATATAAGATTGACCCTGCCACTGCCACAGCCACCAAGGGTTTGAGCGTTGAGGTGAGCACAGTGACGGCTGTAGGAAAGATAAAGGAGTAAAAAAATGAAAAAAGCATTAAGAAAAATACACTTGTGGTTATCGGTGCCCACAGGCATCATAATCACATTGGTGTGCTTCTCGGGTGCTATGCTCGTATTCGAGAAGGAGATTACGGAGGCTATAAAGCCTGAACTGTATTTCGTGAAAGAAGCAAAGGGAGAACCTATCCCTATGCAGCAACTGATGGAGAAGGTGGAAGAGACATTGCCCGACTCTGTAAGTATCTCGGGTGTTACTGTCTTCGCCGACAGCACCCGCACTTATCAGGTGAGTCTCTCCAAGCCCCGTCGCGCCTCCATCTATGTCAACCAATACACTGGTGAGGTGACCGGACGCTCCGAGCGTCTGCCATTCTTCAATACCATGTTCCATCTGCATCGCTGGCTTTTGGGCTCATCGTCGGGTGTGGGAAAACTGCTTACAGGTATATGCACCCTCGTACTCGTATTCATCCTTATCACAGGAATACTGATGTGGCTCACCAACCGCAACAAACCGTTGAAGGCAAGTCTTGCCATCCACGTGACAAAAGGTTGGGGACGATTTTGGCACGACCTCCACGTGGCTGGAGGAATATATACCACAATCTTCCTGCTCGCCATGGCACTTACGGGATTGACATGGTCGTTCTCATGGTATCGCACCGGTTTCTATGCATGTTTCGGTGTTGAATCATCGGAGAAAGGCGGAGCACATGGGGAGGGCGGAAATTCACATGGTGAAGGAAGAGGTTCTCGTGGTGAAGGAAGATATACTCACGGCGATGGAAGAAATAATCACGAAGGAAAACGTGGTGAAGGCCGTGGATTCCATCGTCGTTCACCCTATCGCCATTGGGACGATGTGTTGAATGAAGTGGCTTTGAAGAATCCCGGCTATCAGCAGATAACCCTCAAGCCTGAAGTGGCAGAGGTAGTGCCCGAGGGACGTCTGAGCATGAGAGCTGCCGACAAGTACTCGTATGACAGAAGAAGCGGTGAGATAACCGATGTGCAATTGTATTCTGCCGGGAAAAAGGACACTAAGGTGAGAAGTGGCGTGTATATGGTGCACACTGGCAGTTGGGGAGGCATCATCACACGAATTCTCAACTTCCTTGCCGCCTTTATAGGTGCCACGTTGCCCCTAACTGGCTATTGGCTATGGTTCAGACGCAAGCGTGCAGCCATTGCTCATCACCATTAGGAGGTTATTATTTGAGTCGGCTCAAATGTAGTTTTGAACGGCGTGAATTGTCGTTCTGAGCCGGCTCAAATTTCTTAAGCGTCACCCGTCACCTTGAAATTTTCTTTTTTTATGTACATCGTCCCCTTTTATTAATTAATATATAATAAGGTACGCGAGAAATAAAGAGAAGGCAATCCTCTTCAAAGCCCGTCATCAGTAGCAAAAAAGCGTCATTATCCGAAATAGCAGATGACACCCAAAAAAATGCTGAAATCAAGGTGACGGGTGACGCTAAGAACATAATAACTTCCACCATAACTGAATAAAGCAAGCAATCTCATTGCCTTTTTCGGTTATATATGTTAAAATATCGACTATTTGACAATTTTCTTAGGCAAACTGATATAGCTTTAGGCTTTTTTTACTACCTTTGCGAGGTATTTCTGAAATTAAAGCAGTAATTACGTATGTTTAAGGCTATTGTTAGGTTTTCTATTCGTAAGAAACTCTTCGTCGCGCTGACGACATTGTTTCTGCTTATCGGCGGTATATGGTCGATGCTTACACTCCCGGTGGATGCTGTTCCTGACATCACCAACAATCAGGTGCAGATAGTAACCGTGTCACCTACGTTGGCTCCGCAGGAAGTGGAGCAGCTGATAACCATGCCAGTGGAAATCGCAATGAGCAATATCATGAATGTCACCGAGATACGTTCGGTGTCGAGATTCGGATTGTCGCTTGTTACGGTGGTGTTCAAGGAGAGTGTGCCCACGCTTGAGGCACGACAACTTATAAATGAACAGATTCAGGTGGTGGCGGGAGAGATTCCGCCGGAATTGGGCACGCCCGAGATGATGCCTATCACCACCGGACTTGGTGAGATCTATCAGTATGTGCTGAGGGTGGACGAGAAGCATCGCAAGGATTATGATGCCATGGAACTCCGCACTATCCAGGATTGGATTGTCAAGCGACAGTTGTCGGGTATTCCGGGTATTGTCGAAATCAACAGTTTTGGAGGCTATCTCAAGCAGTATGAGGTAGCCATCGACCCCGATGCGCTTGCTGCATTGCAGATTACAATTGGGGATGTATTTGAATCATTGTCAAGGAACAACCAGAATACTGGAGGCAGTTACATCGAGAAGGTGGGCAGGGCCTATTATATACGTTCCGAGGGAATGATCAGCAAGAAGAAGGACATCGAGAAGATTGTGGTGGCCAATCGTGGGGGTATGCCAGTGCATATCAGTGACATCGGTAAGGTGGATTTTGGCGCGCCCAAGCGATTCGGTGCCATGACGATGGATGGCGACGGAGAGTGCGTGGGCGGTATAGCCATGATGCTCAAGGGTGCTAACGCCAATGTGGTGACGAAGGCTCTTGAGGAGCGGGTAGCCAAGGTGCAGAAGATGCTGCCCGAGGGCATAACTATCGAGCCTTATCTCAATCGCTCGGAACTTGTAAACCGAAATATCTCTACTGTCATCTTCAATCTTATCGAGGGGGCGATAATTGTATTTCTCGTACTTATCGTCTTTCTTGGAAATGTGAGGGCGGGGGTTATTGTCGCTTCGGTGATACCATTGGCAATGTTGTTTGGCTTTATTCTTATGAGAGTGTTTGGGGTCTCAGCCAATCTTATGAGTCTCGGGGCAATTGACTTCGGTATAGTTGTTGACGGTTCGATTGTTATCCTTGAGGGTATATTGGCACATCTTTATTCTAAACGATTAGCTGGCAGGACTCTCACTGCCGAAGAGATGTGCGACGAGGTGGAGAAGGGAGCCGCAAAGGTGGTGAAGAGCTCTACATTTGCCGTACTCATCATCCTGATAGTATTCTTCCCGATATTGACTCTTACGGGTATCGAGGGAAAATATTTCACCCCGATGGCACAGACTCTGGTGTTCTGCATCGTAGGGGCATTAATCCTATCGCTTACTTATGTGCCAATGATGGCTTCGGTATTCCTAAAGCGCAACATATCCCTTAAACCGACATTTGCCGACAGATTTTTCGCATGGCTCACCAAACAGTATAATCAGGTGTTGCGTTTCTGTATGAAGCGTGTATGGCAAACAATCGGAGTGGCATTTGCATTGCTCTTCGCATCGCTTCTGCTTTTCACGCGTCTCGGTGCTGAGTTTATACCTACTCTCGACGAAGGCGACTTTGCCATGCAGATGACTCTGCCTGCAGGAAGTTCGCTTAGCAAGAGTGTTGAAATCTCGCTAAAGGCGGAGAAGGTGTTGAAGGACAAATTTCCTGAGATTAAGCATGTTGTGGCTAAGATAGGTACGGCTGAGGTGCCTACCGACCCAATGTCGGTGGAGGATGCCGACGTGATGATTGTGATGAAACCGTTTAAGGAGTGGACTTCGGCATCGAGCCGGGCTGAGATGGTGGAGAAGATGAAACAGGCTCTTGAGAGTGTTGAGGGAGCTGAGTTTAATTTCAGCCAGCCTATTCAATTGCGCTTCAACGAATTGATGACCGGTGCCAAGGCGGATATTGCCATCAAACTCTATGGCGAGGATATGGATGAACTATATACTAAGGCCAAGGAGGCTGCGAAATATGTGGAAAAGGTGCCTGGAGCAGCTGATGTCATTGTGGAGCAAGCTATGGGATTGCCACAGTTGGTGGTGAATTATGACCGCACGAAGATTGCGCGTTATGGTATTGACGTTCAGGAACTCAACGACATCGTGCGTACGGCTTATGCGGGCGAGGCGGCAGGCGTAGTGTTTGAAAACGAACGCAGATTCGATCTTGTGGTGAGACTTGACAATGAGAAAGTGAGCGACCTTGATCTCAATCGCCTGTTCGTTCGCACTTGCGACGGGGCACAAGTGCCCGTGAGCGAGGTGGCTACTATCAGTCTTGTGAATGGACCGCTGCAAATTAATCGTGATGCAACGAAGCGTCGAATTGTTATCGGTGTCAATGTGCGTGATGCGGATATTCAGCAGGTTGTGGCGAAAATTAGTGATACGCTCGACAAGAATATCAAACTCAAACCGGGTTATTACTTCGAGTATGGAGGACAGTTTGAGAATCTGCAGAATGCTATACGCACCTTGCTCATTGTGATTCCTATTGCATTGATGCTCATCTTGTTGTTGCTCTTCTTCAACTTCCGCAGTATCACTTATTCATTGGTGGTATTCTCCACCGTTCCGTTGTCGCTGATAGGTGGTATTGCGGCACTGTGGCTTCGCGAGTTGCCATTTAGTATCTCTGCAGGAGTAGGTTTCATCGCCCTCTTCGGAGTGGCGGTGCTCAACGGTATTCTTATGATTAATCATTTCAACGATATGCAGTCTTCCGGTAATTATAAAATGTGTACCGACAGAATCATATTCCACGGATGTCATCACCTCTTGCGTCCCGTGTTCCTCACAGGCTTGGTGGCTTCGTTGGGATTTGTTCCTATGGCTGTTGCCACTTCTGCTGGAGCCGAGGTGCAGCGCCCGCTTGCCACGGTGGTTATCGGTGGATTGATTGTATCTACTGTTTTGACGCTTATTGTCATTCCTGCTTTTTACAGAATTGTTAATTCAATGCCAATAATATTAAGAAAAATAAGAGTAAAGAAATCATGAAAAAGCATATCGTAATTATTGCTGCAGCTATGATGTTGGCAGCATGCACCGGTAATAGTTCCTCGGATGCAGGAACACAGTCGGCCGATAATTCGGAAAAGTCTGATTCCATTGATGTTAAGGCTAATAACGACTCTTTGTCGGTTGATGCTGTGTCGAGTGCAACTAATGTTGCCAATAGTCCCACATTCAATGGAGTATTGATGGTGTCGCCTCAGAATAATGCCACGGTCTCGCTCACTATGGGCGGAAAGGTGCATAGTCTGAAGGTTATGCCCGGACAGGCTGTAAGGCAAGGGCAGGTGATTGCCACTATCGACAATCCGGAATTTATTGAATTACAGCAGACATATCTCGATGCTTCTGCCCAAGTGGAATTCTTGGAAATGGAATATAAACGTCAACGTAGTTTGGCGGACAATGATGCAGCATCTCAAAAAAAGGTACAACAGAGTAAGGCGGAATATTTATCTATGAACAGTAGGCTTGCGGCGGCGGCATCACGATTGGTGACTCTGGGTGTCAAACCGGCATTCGTCAAGTCGAAGGGTATTCAACCATATCTTCTGGTGAAGGCTCCAATTAATGGTTTTGTCACTAACTTGAATGTCAATATAGGGAAATATCTCAATGTGGGCGACCCACTTTGTGATGTAATCAATAAGTCGCAGCCTCTTATCCAGTTGACGGTATATGAAAGGGAACTGAATATGATGCGCATTGGGCGTCCTGTAGAGTTCAGGGTGAATGGAATGGGCAAACAGACCTTTTCTGCTCATATCGTGTCTATCGACCAGTCGGTCGGTGAAAAGGATTATTCGATTAAAGTATATGCCAAAGTTACTGCTTCTAATGGGGATTTCAGACC
>OBLI01002090.1_pt1 | contig 17706 bp, 17 predicted proteins | sample 1519701 | NCBI WGS metagenome assembly OBLI01 (sample SAMEA3663005, study PRJEB22513) | pig gut metagenome | biome: pig gut; feature: pig-associated habitat; material: faeces | place: France | collected 2012 | reverse complement strand
ACTTTATAATTTAATTAATAATAGTTTAAAAGAAAATAATATATCAATTTATAAAAGAAAAAAATCATTCAAAGAATTAAAGAAAATAAAAGATAAAATATTAAAAAATAATGAAGATAGCTTAGAATGGATTGAAATAAAAGAAAAAGGATGTATTTACAATGTTGAATTAACAGCAAGAGTAAAAAATAAAGAAAATAATAGTGACAATAATCCAAAAGATATAGTTGCATCTAAAGATGGGCTTATTAAATATATTACATCTTCTTCTGGAGTTAAATTAAAAGATGTAAATGATTATGTTAAAAAAGGAGAAGTATTAATTAGTGGTAATATTATTAAAGGAGAAGACACTTTAATAACACAAGTTAGAGCAAAGGGAAAAGTATATGCTGAAGTATGGTATACAGTAAATATTACAATACCATTTAATTACGTAGAATATGTTGAAACAGGGAAAGTTATAAATCACTATTATTTAGATATTGCTGGCAAAAAATTTACACTTATTGGAAAATATGATAGTAATTTCACTATGAATACAAAAGATTTAGTATTAGAAAAGCCATATTTATTTTTTAAATTATATAAAGAAACAAAAAGAGAATATAAATATAAAGAATTTAATATAAATGAAAATGAAGCATACAAAGAAGCGCTTAAAAGAAGTGAAAATAAAATCAAGAGTAAACTTAATGATAATGAGTATATAATTTCTAAAAAAGTTTTGAAAAAAGAGGTATTTCGTAGTAAAATGAATATAGAAGTATTTTTCAAGGTTTATGAAAATATAGGGGTTACTTCTAATATAGTAGAAAAGGATGATTTAAATGGAGTCAGCAATTAGAAGTGTAATTAAAATGTCATGGCCAACATTAGTTATAGTTTTAACTATTGTTGTTATATTAAGAGTAACTTATATTATGACTAGTGATAAGAGAAAATTTTGTCTTTATGAAGAAATTTTTGAAATATTATTTCTTGCATATCTAGTATTATTGTTCCAACTTGTAACTAGTCAAGATTTACCCGGTGGTGGAACTAACTTGATGCCATTTAGAGAAATACTTAGATATGATGTGGGTACTAAAGCTTTTTATAAACAAGTATTTGGAAATATACTTTTATTTATACCACTTGGTTACTTCGCTACTAGTTATTGTAAGATAAAAGGGCTTGGAACAATTACCTTAGTTTCACTTTTATCAAGCATAACTATAGAAGTAACACAACATTATATTGGTAGAACATTTGATATAGATGATATAATATTAAATGTTGTTGGTGGGATTGTAGGATTTTTAATTTACACAGCACTTAATGCAATTAGAAATCACATGCCAAAATTTTTACAAAGAGATTGGTTTTATAATTTACTTAGTGTATTACTTTTAATAGCGTTAGTATTATATACATATAAAATTATTTAGGAGGGGTTATGGAAGATTATATAATAAATACAACAGAGCATGAAGATATTGATTTTAATGAATTAGATAAAGTAATTAAATTTGCTTGCAAACATTTAAAAGTTAATAATCCAATGTTAAATATAGTAATAGTAGATAAGAAAAGAATACAAGAAATTAATAGAGAATATAGAAATAAAGATGCTGTTACTGATGTTATTTCATTTGCTTTTGAAGAAGTAGATGATGTAGAATACGATAATATTAGATTCTTAGGGGAAATATATATTTGCTATGATAGATGTGTAGAACAAGCTAGTGAATATGGACATAGTGTAAAAAGAGAATTTTGTTATTTAGCAGTACATGGACTATTACATCTACTTGGATACGATCACATGACAGAAGAAGATAAGAAAGTTATGAGAGCTGAAGAGGAGAGTATTTTAAATGAGTATGATATCACGAGATGAAAGAAAGAGTCAAAAAGGAATAAAAAAATTTCTTTTAAGTTTCACTTATCCAATTAAAGGACTGAAATATGCCTATAGAAATGAACAAAATTTAGCAGTAGATGTAGGTATTGCATTATTAGTAGTTATTGCCGGATTTATATTTAAAGTTAACCCTATCGAATGGGCAATACTTGCATTAATAATAGGACTTGTAATATCTTGCGAACTAATTAATACATCAATAGAAGCAGTAGTAGATTTAGTAACGGAAGATTACCATCCTCTTGCTAAAGTAGCAAAAGATACAGCAGCAGCTGCGGTATTTGTATTTGCAATAGTAGCTATTATAGTAGGACTAATAATATTTTTACCAAAAGTAGTAGCGTTATTTTAATAAAGGAGTAGTATGAGAGAAAAATTAGAAAAATTATTAGAAAATAGTTATGCACCTTATTCAAATATGCATTTTGCATGTATTGTAGAAACAAAAAATGGAAATTTCTACGAAGGAGTTAATATAGAAAATGCATCATATGGTGGAACTATATGTGCAGAGAGAAATGCAATAAACAATGCCATAACTCATGGAGAAAGAGAGTTTAAAGCATTATATTTAATGACAAGCAGTGATGAAATATGCTACCCATGTAATATATGCAAACAAACATTTTTAGAATTTTTCGACAAAAATGTTATATTTAATATAATGACTAAAAGTGGAAAAATGGAAGTAATGACATTTGAAAAAGTGATGAATACCACATTCACTAAGGAGGACTTAGTATGAAAAGTGGTTTTGTAAGTATAATAGGTAGACCAAACACTGGAAAAAGTACATTATTAAATCAAATCATAAAAGAAAAAGTTGCTATTATTTCACCAAAACCACAAACTACAAGAAACTTAATTGAAGGAATTTATAACGAACCGGATACGCAAATAGTTTTTGTAGATACACCAGGTATTCATAAACCAATTGATAAACTTGGTAATGCATTAAATAGTCAAGCATATTATTCAATAAACGATGTTGATATACTACTTTTAGTAGTTGATGCTAGTACAAACAAAGGAAAAGGCGATGAGTTTATAATAAGTAAACTTCAAAATATAAATAAACCAGTATTCCTTATATTAAATAAAATTGATAAATTAAGTGACAATGATATATTGTTAAAAATAAATGAATATAAAGACTTGTATGAATTTGCAGAAATAATACCAGTATCAGCATTAAATAATGATAATGTTGATAGATTGATAAAAGTATTAAAAGAATATTTACCAGATAATGTTAAATACTTTCCAGGTAATGAGACAACAACAGCCGAAATGGATTTTAGATTATCTGAAATTGTACGTGAAAAAATATTTATTCACACAAACGAAGAAGTTCCACATTCAATATCTTGTAAACTAACAGATTACGAAGAAAAAAATAATATTGCATACATCTATATAGATATAATCGTAGATAGAGATTCACTTCGTAAAATAATAGTTGGTTCTAATGGTAATATGATAAAAACAATAGGACATGAAGCAAGACTTGATATGGAAAAAATATTAGGTAAGAAAGTATACCTAGAACTTTATTGTAAAACAATAAAAAAATGGAGAGAAAAAGATAAATATATAAAAGATTTAGGATATTTATTAAAAGATGAATAAATAATTTAATTTTCCTGCAATATAATATTGTAAGGAGAATATAAATGACAAAAAAAGAAGCATGGAAAAAATTTAAAGAAACAGGTAAGATAGAATATTACCTAGAATATAAGAAAGGAAAGTAGCATAAAGAAATAATCTTTATGCTTTTATGAAGGTATGAAGATTATAAGTGTTAAAGGTATAGTAGTAAGCACAACACCATTTAAAGAAACTAGTAAGATTATCAACATTTTTACTGAAAATATGGGTGTAATCGGATGTATATCCAAAGGATGTAAAAACTTAAAAAGCAAATTAAGACTACCAAGCGAAAAATTTGCATATGGAACCTTTCATCTTTACTATAATGAAAAAGGACTTTCTACACTTATAGAAGGAGATATAGAAAACTATTTTCTAAATATTAAAAGTGATATTTTAAAAATCAGTTATTTATCTTACATTTGTGAATTAGCTGTATATGCATATAAAGAGTCTGAAACTAAAGAAGTATATAAATTAATGGAAGATGCAATTTTAAAAATAGAAGAAGGATTTAATCCTATGATAATAACTAACATACTAGAACTTCAATATTTAAATTATATTGGAATAAATTTGAATCTAGATGAATGTGTTAAATGTGGTAATTCAAAAGTAGTAACATTATCTATGAAAATGGGTGGATACATTTGTTCAAACTGTAGAGAGAATGAGCCTATTATAGATGAAAAAGTACTTAAACTATTAAGACTTTATTATTACGTAGATATATCAAAAATATCAAATCTAGATATAGATGATGTAACATCAAAAACAATAAATCATATACTTTGTGAATACTATGATGAATATTCAGGTGCAAGACTAAAAAGTAAAAAATTCTTAAAAGAAATAGAGTAGTTAAAACTACTTTTTTAATTTACAAAAAGTAATAAATAATATATACTTATAATAGAGGTAAGTATGAAAGAGTTTGATAGTCAAATAGAAAAATTAAGAGTGCTTTATAATGAAAAACCTACTGAAACTATAAATGAAATAAATAAAGCAATTATCAATCTGAAAAATGAAACAAATGAAGATGTTCCAGAAAAAAAATATTCAAGGAGAGCCGTAATAAGCGGATTATTTGCAGTGTGTATATTTTTAATAAGTATCACTAATATAAACTATGGTTCTGAACAATTTATGATGTATTTTTTTGGAACAGTATTTTTTCTAGCTGGATTATTTATTGGCTTAAATGTCCCAGTATTTGGAATAATATTTTTGTTTAGTCACGGAGGCACTGGATTAGGTATTATGTGTTTTACAAAAATAAATAAAATTTTACAAAGTCCAATTATGACAGACAATCCAACAAATTTACAAAATTTATTGGTATTAGGAGTAGGATTGATAGTGATTGGAATTATATCAACAATTTTTTACAATGTAAGTAAAAAAATCAGAGATAAAAAATATAGTTTAATAATTATATTAGCAATGTTTGCAATAGGAATTGCAATAATTCAACTCTTACCAATGATATACAATATACCATTTGAATCATAAATTTAAGAACTTTTAAAGTTCTTTTTTATTACACAAAAATTTCAAAAAAAATTAGCACTATGGTATTGACTTTGCTAATAATGCATACTATAATATTACTAGCACTAAAAAAGAAAGAGTGCTAAGGGAGGTATAATGTGATAGGAAGTAGACAAAGAGAACTATTAAGAGCAATAGTTGAAGAATATGTAAAAACTGCAAGACCTGTTGGAAGTAAATCTTTATGTAAAAAGTTTAAATGTTCTAGTGCTACTATCAGAAATGATATGGCTGCTCTCGAAGATTTAGGATACTTAGAAAAAACACATATATCTTCAGGAAGAGTTCCATCTGAAAATGGATATAGATATTACGTTGATAACTTGATGGAACCAAGAAAAATAAGTGGAGAAGATATGCTTAAACTTCAAACTATTTTTAATAATAACGAACTAGCTTTAAGTGATGCAATAAGTAAAAGTTTAGAAATTATAAGTGATATGACAAACTACACTTCAGTAATTCTTGGCAAGGAATCAAGTGATAACAAATTACAAAGAGTTGAGGTTGTTCCTATAACTAGCAGACAACTAGTAGCTATAGTAATAACTGATAAAGGTCATGTTGAAAACAAGAATATAAATCTTGAAGAAAACATTCCAGCAGAAGAAATATCTAAAACCACAGAATTGTTAAACAAAATGTTAATTGGGACGCCTATAGATGAAGTTCCTAGCAAGTTAGAATTTGAAATAAAACCAATAATTGGTAATTATATTCAAAATTATGAAGTTGTATATAATGCATTTTATAATGCACTAACAAATTTTGCTAATGAAAGGGATGTTCGATTTACAGGTAAAGCTAATATATTAAAACAACCAGAATTCGGAACAGTTGATGATGTTAAAAACATTATAAGTAAATTTGAAAGCAAAGATATGGTGAGTAAAATTGAAGAAAATGATGATGAGGTTAAGGTATATATTGGTAGCGAATCTGAAATAGATGACAATGTAACAGTTGTTAAAACAAAATACAATGCTGGTGGTAGGGAAGGTACTATTGCTGTAATAGGTCCAAAAAGAATGGAATATGAAAGAGTAGTAAATATGCTTGAGTATCTAAAAGAAAATATAGAAAAAAAGTATAACAATGATAAATGATTTAAAGGAGAAAATAAATGGCTAAAAGATCAAAAGACGAAAAAATAAAGAAAACAAATTGTGACGAAAGTTGCAATTGTGGATGCAATGAAGGTAACGAATGTAACTGCGAAGAAACACATGAAGAAGTTAAGACAGAAGAAAGTGGCTGCGCAGGTTCATGCGAAGGATGTTCAGGTTGTGGAACAATAGATCCAGAAATGGTAATTCAAATTTTAGAAAGTAGAAATAAAGAATTAGAAGAAAAATATATGCGTTTACAAGCTGAATATTTAAACTTCAAAACAAGAACTCAAAGTGAAATAAGTAAAATGCTTCAATATGAAGGTGAATCATTCATTAAAGAAATATTAGTTGTTAAAGATAACTTAGAAAGAGCCATTATGATGGATGACAATGATTTATCTGATGAAGTAAGTAAATTCTTAAGCGGATTTAAAATGATACTTGGAAATCTTACTGCTTTATTAGACAAATTTGAAGTTCGTGAAGTAGAGTGCTTAGGACTAGAATTTGATCCTCATGTAGCTGAAGCTGTACTTACAGAACACGATGAAAGCAAACCTGAAAATGTAGTGCTTGAAGTACTAACTAAAGGTTATAAATATAAAGATAAATTAATTAGACCAGCAATGGTTAAAGTAAATAAATAAGGAGAGATGATAAATTTATGGCAAAAATTAATAAAGTTATAGGTATAGATTTAGGAACAACAAACAGCTGTGTTGCTGTACTAGAAGGTGGAGAACCAAAAGTTATTCCAAACGCTGAAGGAAATAGAACAACACCTTCAGTAGTAAGTTTTAAAAATGGAGAAGTTAGAGTTGGAGATGTTGCAAAACGTGAAGCTCAAACTTCAACAAATGTAATTAGTTCTATTAAAAGATTAATGGGTACTAAAGAAAAAGTAGAAGCAGAAGGAAAGAAATATACACCAGAAGAAATAAGTGCTAAAATTCTTATGAATTTAAAAGAAACTGCAGAAGCTTATTTAGGTGGAGAAGTTTCTAAAGCTGTTATTACAGTACCAGCATACTTCAATGATGCTCAAAGACAAGCTACTAAGAATGCAGGTAAAATCGCAGGATTAGATGTAGAAAGAATTATAAATGAACCAACAGCTGCAGCACTTGCATATGGACTTGATAAACAAGAAAATGCTCATACAGTTCTAGTTTACGACTTAGGTGGTGGAACATTCGATGTTTCAATTCTAGAATTAGGTGATGGAGTATTTGAAGTTAAAGCTACAAGTGGTAACAACCACTTAGGTGGAGATGACTTCGATAAGGCAATCATGGATTACATTATTTCTGAATTTAAGAAAGAAAATGGTATAGATTTATCAAAAGATAAACTTGCTATGCAAAGATTAAAAGAAGGAGCAGAAAAAGCTAAAAAAGACTTAAGTGGTGTTAAAACTACACAAATCAGTTTACCATTCATTACTCAAGGAGATAATGGACCATTACATGTTGATATGACATTAACAAGAGCTAAATTTGAAGAGTTAATTAGTGATTTAGTAGAATCTACAAGAAAACCAGTTAGAGATGCACTTAAAGAAGCTAAATTAACTAAGAATGATATAGATAAAGTATTATTAGTTGGTGGATCAACTAGAATACCATGTGTTCAAGATTTAGTTAAAGAAGAATTAGGAAAAGAAGGAAGTAAAGAAGTAAACCCAGATGAAGTAGTTGCTATGGGTGCTGCTATTCAAGGTGGAGTTTTAACTGGAGAAGTTAATGATTTAGTACTATTAGATGTTACACCTCTATCATTAGGTATTGAAACATTAGGAAACGTTATGACAGTATTAATTCCAAAAAATACAACTATTCCAACAACTAAGAGTCAAGTATTTAGTACTGCTGCTGATAATCAACCAGCTGTAGATATTCATATCTTACAAGGTGAAAGACCAATGGCCGCTGATAACAAGACATTAGGACACTTCCAATTAACTAACATACCACCAGCTCCAAGAGGAGTACCACAAATTGAAGTATCATTCGATATTGATGCAAATGGTATTGTTAATGTTAAAGCTAAAGATTTAGGAACTAATAAAGAACAAGCAATCACAATTACAGCATCATCAAATTTAAGTGAAGAAGAAATCGATAGAATGATGAAAGAAGCAGAAGCAAATAAAGAAGCAGATAATAAACGTAAAGAAGCAGCAGAAATTAAAAATGATGCAGAACAAATGGTATTTGCTGCTGAAAAAACATTAAAAGACTTTGGTGACAAAGTAAAAGATGATGAAAAAGAAGAAATAGAAAAACTTGTTAAAAATACAAAAGATGCATTAGAAAAAGATGATAACGACGAAATTAAGAGTACAAGTGAAGAACTTTCTAAGAAAGTAATGGAATTATCAAGTAGAATATATCAAGAACAAGCAGCTGAGGCACAAAAAGCATCTGAAAATCAAGAAGAAACTGAAGACAAAAAAGATAAAAAAGACAACGTAAAAGATGCTGAATTTGAAGAAAAATAGTAAATACTAATACTGAGTTAAGGGCTCATATTTTGAGCCCTTAATTTATATACAATTATAGAAGAAGTATAAAATTTACTAAGTGAATATATGAATGGAGAGTAGTTATGGCAAAAAGAGATTATTATGAAGTTTTAGGTGTATCAAAAGATGCAACTGAAGCAGAAATAAAAAGTGCTTTTAGAAAGAAAGCAAAAGAATTTCACCCAGATTTAAATAAAAGTCCTGACGCACCAGAAAAGTTTAAAGAAGCACAAGAAGCATACGCGTGTCTTTCTGATAAAGAAAATCGTGCTAAATATGATAAATATGGTCATGCAGCATTTGAAAATCCATATGGAAATGCAGGCGGAGCAAGTTATGGTGGAGGAGCTAATCCATTCGGTAACTTCGATTTTAGTGATATCTTTGATGACCTTTTTGGTGGTTCAGGTTTCAGCTCATTCAGTGGATTTGGAGGAGGAAGTAAGTCTTCAACTAGAGCCCGTAAAGGTAGTGATTCACTATATGGAATGAAAATTAATTTTATGGAAGCTGTTTATGGATGCAAAAAAGATATAGATCTTGAATATTATGAAAACTGTGATGACTGTGATGGCAAGGGCGGTCATGGTGAGACAACATGTTCAGAATGTAATGGTTCAGGTTATGTAATAAGACAAACCAATACAATATTTGGTGCAATGCAAAGTAGAACAGTATGTCCAGAATGTAATGGTAAAGGTAAAACGTATAAAACAAGATGTAATACTTGCAAAGGAAATGGAAAAATAAAAGTAAACAAAACCATTACAATAGATATTCCAGCTGGAATAGATAACGGAGAACAGCTAAGATTAAGTGGAAAAGGTGAACCAGGTATTAATGGAGGACCTAACGGAGACTTATATATTGAAATAAGAATAATAGAAGATGATAATTATAAAAGAGAAGGAAATGATATATATCTAGAAGTACCAGTAACAATAACAGACCTTTGTTTAGGTACAACTAAAACAATAAAAACAATAGATGGATATGTAGATTTAAAAATAAAAGATGGAAGTCAACCAGGTGATATTTTAAGAATAAAAGGAAAAGGTATTAATAATCCAGATTCATGGAAAAAAGGAGACTTCTATTGTGTACTTAAATTAATAATTCCAACAAGCCTTTCTAGAAAACAAAAACAAATCTTAGAAGAATTAGAAGATACAAATTTAGAAGATTCAAGTGAATTTAAAAAATTTGCTAAGTTAAATAAATAGTCAGGTAAAACTGACTTTTTTAATGACAAAAAAAATTAATAGTGGTATTATAAATATAATAGGAGTGAGTAGAAGTGACTATAGATGAACTTCCAATAGTAATGGCTAGATGTTTATTATTCACAATGTTAATAGAACTTATAGTAGCACTAATTTTAGGAGTAAGAGATAAGAAAGACATTTTAAATATAATACTTGTTAATATCATGACAAATCCTTTACTTGTATCAGTAACGGTATATATTACTTATAATAGAATTTTTAATAGAATTGCATCAATAGTAATATTAGAACTTTTAATAGTTATTATTGAAGGATTTACATATAAAAAAGTATTAAAATTTAAAAAAATAAATCCATTTATACTAGCACTTATCTTAAACTTTTCATCATATTTTATTGGTGAAATTATAAATTATTTTATTTATTAAAGGAGTAAGAATGAAAAAGAAATTGTTAATTGTTTTAACTGGAATAATGTTTTTGTTAACGCCAAATTATATTAAAGCAAACTATGATCCTACTATAGTTGATATATATGCATTTAATGTTGTTGTTGAAAAAAAATTTAACGCCAATTGTATAAATCCAGAAAATGGAATAGAAAGCGAAATAACAATAAAAAAAGATGAAGTTTTAAAGATAAGTAGCGAAGGACATTGTATTGAATATTATGGTGGTTATAATGGAAATGGTTTTTCTGAATTTTGTTTTGAGAAAAATAATAAAGTTTGCGAACTCGAAGAAGATAATATAAAAAATGTACACATCCAGAATTTAGAATTTAACGTTGAAGAAAACAAAAATGATATTATTTTTACGAATGACATAGAAGCATTTCCAATTGCTGCATATGATGAAGAATATATTCCATTATATAGTGGTCCATCAATAATGTATGCAGAGAAGAAAAAAATAAAAGAAAATTCAGAAATAAAAGTACTGGGACGATTAAAGGAATACAAGGATTGGTATTATATTGAAACACAGAATGTTAAAGGTTGGGTAGAAAACCATTTATTGATGATAAAACAAAATAAAGAATATATTAATCCAGTAACCCAAAAAATCTATAAAGATCAAAGAGAAAAAGAGATAGTTGGAATAATACCAGCAAATGCAATTATAAAAAATCCATATTATGGAAGCGGATTCTACATAAATTATAATGGTATAGATGGATACATTGATGATCTATACGAAAAAGAAGAAGGCACATTAATTCTTAAATATGATGGAATATTATATGAACAAAAAGACGTGGATTCAAAGAAGTTAATAAATGATAAAATAAAAAAGGGTCAAAAAATAAATTATGATTATATTGGTGAAGATGATACAAATTTAGAATCGGAATGTGAAGAAAATGAAAAACCAACTGATGGTGAAGAATTTTGTAATTATCATTATGGCTGGTATCACACAACTATCGGTGAAAAAAGTGGTTGGTTATTAACCAGCGATAATTTAGAAAAATATATTAAAGACTATACAACTCCACCTGGATATATGATGGATGACATAACTATCGATAAGTTAAAATTTACTTGGAATAAAGCAAATCTTAACAGTGCTACAAAAATTGATATTAAAATAAATAATAAGACTAATTATGATATAAGGAGTATTTATTTAATTTTTAAAGACGCAAATGGAAATTATGTAAAAACAGGATGCATAGATTATCCTTATGATACGTCAATACGTTTTAGCCCATATCAATTTAAAACAGGTGATTATACATTAGAGAAAATAGAAATTGAATTAAATACTAATATTGAAAAAAAGGTAATTATTTACACAAGTGCAATTATAGAAAAAGGTAATTATAAAATGAAAATATTAGCACCAGTTACCAATTCCAATAATAATATAAGCCAACCTAATAGGAGTGATATAGATCAAGCAATAAAAGAAATACATAAAATAAATAATAAACATTTAATAATTGGAATAATAAGTGCAATATCTATAACAATTACTTCAATAATACTTATAATACTAATTAATAAAAGAAGAAAAGAAAAAAATTAAGTGCTTAAAACACTTTTTTTATTGGAAAAATACAATATAAATTGAATTATATGAAGAAAAATGATATAATATGAACGTTTTTAAAAGAAATTGCAGAAAAAAGAAGTGTTTTAAAACTTTTCTTCGTATATATATTATTAGGAGGGAAAATGGCACATATTAGTCCTAAAATCATACAAGAAGTAAAATCTAGAAATAGACTTGAAGATGTTTTAAGAAGCTATGGGGTTGAACTTGATAGTCGAAATAAAGCATTATGTCCATTTCATAAAGAAAAAACACCTTCATTTAGTGTCAAACCAGAAGAACAAATATTTACTTGCTTTGGTAAATGTAATTTTACTGGAGATGTATTCACTTTTGTTGAAAAAAAAGAGGGTGTGTCAAGATTAGAAGCAATAAAGATTTTAGCTGATAGAGTGGGAATTAAATTAGATAATACTGAAGTTAAAAAAATAAATACAAAGTTTCAAACTTATTATGAAATTAATGATACCGTAAATAAATACTTCAAAAATACACTTTTGTCTAAAGAAGGAAGCGAAGCATTAAAATATTTAACTGAAAGAAATATGTCAAAAGAATTAATAAATGAGTTTAACATAGGTCTTGCTAGTTCAAATAAACTATATAATATCTTATCAAAAAAATATAAGACAGAAGATTTATATGATTTAGGACTTATTAAACAAATAAATGGTAACTTCTATGATACATTTCAAAATAGAATTATATTTCCAATAATAGATGAAAATAATAATATTGTAGCATTCTCTGGAAGAAAATATTTAAATGATGATTTAAAAGATGAACATTTACCTAAATACCTTCATTCAAAAGAAAGTGAAATATTTAAGAAAAGTGGAATACTTTATAATATTAATAATGCTGATAGTTATATTAGACAAAGTAAGGAAATAGTGCTTACTGAAGGTTTTATGGATACTATTAGAATGTCATCAATAGGATATAAAAACGTAGTTGCTTTAATGGGAACAGCATTTACAAAAGAACATCTAGATAAGATACTTAGATATAAGTGTAAAGTAATTTTAAATCTCGATCAAGATGAAGCCGGAGTTACAAATACTATCAAGATTGGTGATGAACTAATAAAACATAATATTGACATAACAGTAATAGTATTTGAAGATTATAAAGATAGTGATGAATTTATAAGTAAAAAAGGAAAAAATGCATTTGAAATAGCTTATAATAATAGAATTTCATTCATAGATTTTAAACTTAAATATTTAAAATCTAATAAGAATATGAAAGATTCAGTAGAAATAAGTAAATATATAAACGAGGCAATAGATTCACTAGAACAAATAGATGATGATATATTAAGAGAATTAAAAATCACAGAGATTTCTAAAGAGTTTGGTATTGACGACTCAGTAATAAGAAATAAAATAAAAATAAAAGAAGTAAAAAAGAAAAAAGAAGAAATATCAAAACAAGAAGAAAAAACAAAAGAATACAATAAGTATGATATAAGTGAGATTAGAATATTATATCTAATGTTAAATTATGATGATGTAATCCTTTATTTTGAGAATTCTTTAGGATATTTGATAAATTCAAAAAGATCAAAACTTGCATATAAAATACTTGAATTTAAAAATGATAATGGATACTTTAGTCTATTTGATTTTCAAGATTCTATATTAGAAGATAAAGAATTAAATGATACACTAAATGAAGTATTAAATTATCATAATAATAAAGAATATTCAAACGAAGAACTAGAAGATTATATAAATACTATAAAAGAATATTCAGTAAAAAAACAAATAGAAAAGTTAAAACAAGAAATGAAAGACACCCTAGATATAAATAAAAAAATAGAAATTGCAAAAAAAATAGAGAATATAAATAAGGAAGTGTTAAAATGGTAAATAATATTAAAACATTTGAAGAAAGATTAAAAGAATTAGTAACGGAAGGTAAAAAACAAGGATATTTAACTTATGAACAAATAGCAAAAAAAACTATTGATTTAGATTTAGATGCTAATGCATTAGATCAATTATATAATACATTAAGTGAGAATAGCATTGAAGTAAGAGCCGAAGATGAAGAAGATGGATCACCAATAGATTTAAAAAATGATATTATAATTGATGATGTACCTGATGAAAGTAAAGATATGAGTGTTAATGACAATGTAAGAATGTATTTAAAAGAAATAGGTAAAATAAGCTTACTTAGTCAAGAAGAAGAACAAGAATTATCAAAAAGAGTTGCAGAAGGTGATGAAAAAGCAAAAAATATTTTAGCAGAATCTAACCTTCGTTTAGTTGTATCAATTGCTAAACGTTATGTTGGACGTGGACTTTTATTCTTAGATTTAATTCAAGAAGGAAATATTGGTCTTATGAAAGCAGTTGAAAAATTTGACTATGATAAAGGATATAAATTTAGTACTTATGCGACATGGTGGATTCGTCAAGCTATAACTCGTGCACTTGCAGATCAAGCAAGAACAATTCGTGTACCAGTTCATATGGTAGAAACTATTAATAAAATGGCTCGTATAGAAAGACAAATGACTTTAGAATTAAATAGAGAACCAACTGATCAAGAATTATCTAAGAAGATGGGATTATCAGTAGATAAAATCGCAGAAATTAGAAAAATAAGTCAAGACCCAGTATCTCTAGAAACTCCAATAGGTGAAGAAGATGATTCACATCTAGGAGATTTCCTTGCAGATGAAAGAACAATGTCACCAGAAGAATTCGCAACTTATGAAATACTAAAAGACGAATTACGTGAAGTATTAGATACATTAACAGTTCGTGAAAAAGAAGTACTTGAATTAAGATTCGGTCTATTTGATGGTTCAAGTCATACGTTAGAAGAAGTAGGAAAACAATTCAAAGTAACTCGTGAAAGAATTAGACAAATAGAAGCAAAGGCTCTTAGAAAATTAAGACACCCATCAAGAGCTAAAAAACTAAAAGACTTTTTAATTGAATAGAATCGAAGCAATATATTCATTCATAGACTTAAAAGATAGAGTAGTAGATGTAGGGTGTGATCAAGCAAAACTAGGAATACTACTAGCAAAAAGAAATCAAAAATCTATCGCAAGTGATAAAAGTCCAAAAGTGATTGAAAGAGCATCGCTTGATATAAGAAAATTAGGACTAGATAATTTAATAGACTTAAGAGTATCAAATGGTCTTCAAAATATAAAAGAAAAAGAAGCTGATACATTAGTATTATCAGGAATGGGTACACATACAATATTAGAAATATTAAATAGTACAAAAATAAAATTTAATAAAATAATAACTATTTCTAATAATTATCACGATATTTTAAGAGATAAAATGAATGAATTAAACTATAAAGTAGATAAAGAATTAATAATAAAAGAAAATAATAAATACTATAATTTAATACTATTTACCAAAGGAATAAAAAAATATTCACAAAAAGAATTACTACTTGGTTTAAATCAAGTAGATAATGAATTATATAAAGAATATCTAAATCATCTATTAAATAAATACAAAACAATTAAAAAAAGTTCAAAAGATAAAAACATTAAAATAGATGAAATGATAACACTTATAGAGAGTACTATTTAATTAGTGCTTTTTATTTTAAAATATATATGCTAAAATTTATAATTGGAAGGTGATTAAAATGAGAAAGTATTTAAAATATGTTTTATGTTTATGCTTATTATTTATGCTTTGTGGATGTAGTGAGGAGGAAAAGAAAATGAATTATACTACTGAAAAAGTAAATGGAAAAACAATATACAATATTGAAAATGAAAAATATATAGAAAGTGAAGAAGCAACAAATTATATTAAGATTGATGTAAATAATTATGGAATTATGATTGCTGAACTTTATCCAAAAATTGCTCCAATAACAGTAGAAAATATAAAAGAATTAATTAAAGAAAAATTCTACGATGGAATTATATTTCATAGAGTTATAAAAGATTTTATGATTCAAACTGGAGATCCAACTGGTACAGGAATGGGTGGAAGTGAAAAAGAAATCAAAGGTGAATTTGAAATAAATGGTATAAAAAACAATATATCTCATACAAGAGGAGTTCTTTCAATGGCAAGACGTGGAAGTAATCCTGAAACAGAAGATACATTAAATTCAGCATCAAGTCAATTCTTTATTGTTCATCAAGATTCAAATTTCTTAGATGGAAGCTATGCATCATTTGGAAAACTATTAAATGGTTATGATATTCTTGATAAAATAGCTACAACATCTACTGATCAAAATGATAAACCACTTAATGATATTAAAATGAATTCAATAAGATTTGTTACTTTATATGAGGAATAAAATGAAAATATTAGATGGAAAAAGTTTAAGTGCAAAGATAAAAGATGAATTAAAAGGAAATGTAAATTCATACTTTCAAACACCAATATTAGCTGTCGTTACCATCGGAGATGATGCAGCTAGTGAAGTTTATGTAAAGAATAAAAAGAAAGCATGTGAGTATGTAGGAATGAGTTTTCTACATTTAGACTATGCAAGCTGTGTAAAAGAAGAAGTGGTTATTAGAAAAATAAAGCAATTAAATAAAGATAAAAGTATAAATGGAATTATAGTACAATTACCAATTCCTGAAAATTTCAATGTATCAAAAATTATTAATACTATTGATCCATCAAAAGATGTAGATGGACTTACAAATATCCAAGCTGGAAAACTAATTCAAAATGAAAAATGCTTAACTCCATGTACGCCTAAAGGTATAATGGAAATATTTAAGGAATATAAAATTGATTTAGAAGGAAAGCATGTAGTAATAGTAGGAAGAAGTAATTTAGTAGGTAAACCATTAATGCTAGAATGTTTAAATAAAAATGCAACAGTAACTATGTGTCATAGTAAAACAAAAAATTTAAAGAGTTATACAAAAGATGCAGATATTCTAGTAGTAGCAGTAGGTAAAAAATATCTTATTGATAAGAGTATGATAAAAAAAGATTCTATTATTATTGATGTAGGAATAAATAGAGAAGATGGAAAAATTTATGGAGATGTTAATCCAAATGTAGAAGAACTATGTGAATACCTAACACCAGTTCCAGGAGGAGTTGGTCCTATGACAGTATCAATGCTTTTAAAAAATACATTTGAAGCATATAAAAATCAAAATGGAATAGTTGATATATCCGATTTAAACCAATAAAAAAGACTTGATTCAATCAAGTCTTTTAGTTTACTATCTATTGTAGTATTCAACGATTAATGCATCATTAACTTCAGAATTTAATTCTTCACGTTCTGGATATCTTACATAAGTACCACATTTCTTAGCTTTATCAACTGAAACATAGGCAGGAATATTAATATCCATATTAACACATTCATTGATTACTGGATGATCTAGTGAATTTTCTTTAACAGAAATAACACTACCAACTTTAACTCTGAATGATGGAATATCAACTTTCTTACCATCAACTAAGATATGTCCATGATTAACAATTTGTCTTGCAGCTCTTCTAGTTTTAGCAAATCCCATTCTATATACTAAGTTATCTAATCTACTTTCTAAAAGTATTAATAAGTTAGTACCATGAATTCCTTGCATCTTACCAGCAGCATCAAATGTTTTTCTGAATTGTTTTTCAGAAAGTCCATACATAAATCTAACTTTTTGTTTTTCTTGTAATTGAACACCATATTCACTAAGTT
>OBLI01002088.1_pt1 | contig 17730 bp, 18 predicted proteins | sample 1519701 | NCBI WGS metagenome assembly OBLI01 (sample SAMEA3663005, study PRJEB22513) | pig gut metagenome | biome: pig gut; feature: pig-associated habitat; material: faeces | place: France | collected 2012 | reverse complement strand
CATACATAGCATCCACATTAATCTCTAAAATTTTATTCATTTTTTCTAAGGAAAGGACCACGCCCCCATACACGGGCACAGCACCACAAGCGAGGCCGGTGCCTGCCCCACGGGGCACCACTGGAAAATGATACTCGTTGGCCAGCTGCACGACTGCAGCTACCTGCTGAGCATTTTCAGCAAACACCACTGCCTCAGGCAGATGATGGTACGCCGGGTCGGTAACCTCATCATGAGCATAAATTTCCAGATGCTCCCCCTCGGTAAGCACGTTGGCTGCGCCCACCAGCTCCTGCAGCTTAGCAACTATTTCCTGGGAAATCTCATTGTATTCCATTTGCTTATCCTCCTCATCCTTTACAAAAGCTTTTTATGATAACCTTGTTGGAGCTTCCTCTCTTTGTACGTTGCTATACGCTATAAAAACACTTCATGTTCAAACATTATTGGTTCTATTTTACCATACTCCTCTCGCTTTTGCCCACACTTTCTTAATGTATACACATTTGCTCCGCAGCGCAAAGAAAAAGCCCTGCTTCTATGCGAGACAGGACTTGAGCTTGTTATAACATTATCTTTATTATTAAATTATAACGCAGTGGTCACTTCGTGCTAGACAACCTTTGCCTTCCATATCTCTAAGCATTAGCGCTGCTTTTTTAACTGCTTGTCTTGGTATTCCAAGCCCCATTGCTGCATTGCGCATAGAATAGGGCGCAGGCTCTCGCCCAGCTCTGTGAGTGTATACTCCACTCTAGGTGGCACCTCGGCATATACCTTGCGTGTTAAGAGTCCATCCTCCTCCATGGAGCGCAAATTGCTGGTTAAAACTTTTTGCGAAATGCTGCCAATGGATTTTTTGAGCTCACCAAAGCGCTTAGTGCCACTTAGCAAATCCCGCAAAATTAAAACCTTCCAGCGGTCACTAATGAGCATCAGCGTTACCTCCACCGGGCAGGCCGGTAAATTTCTAGACATACAATCATCCTCTCGTTATCACTTAGTATCGTTACTGCAAATCTAACGCCTTGAGTACTAAGCCCATAGTTTCCAGAAGGTAACTATACTACTTTAAAGTGCTTACTTTACAAAACAGCTCTATGGTTTTATTATAGAAGCATCAGCTAAGTAAAGCAAGCAAAACAATGCAATATTATTTTGAGGAGGATTTATATTATGGAAAAAGCATTATTAGATTTTGTCACCGCTAAAACTCAAGATTTACTAGCAGCTCCCAGCGCCTGCCAGGAAGTAAAGGCAGCCGCCACTGCTTGGCTCGCAGCCGTTGGCACCGAAAAGGAAGCAGAAGAAACCGCCAAATACATCGCTGAGCTAGAAGCCGACATTATGCCCATCGATGGTCTCATTGCCTTTGGCCAAACCGAGCTGGCACTCAGCATTTTCGGTGCAGAAGGAGTAAAGGGGCTGCAAGCTCATGCCCAAGAGCTAAAGGCTAGCGGTGCAAAATATTGTGACTGCCCTGCCTGTGCACCTTGCAAGGCAATTTTGGATAGAAAAGCAGAAATGCTGTAATAATCCTATTTTCTACAAAAGCTTCACATATTATTCTTTGACTTTCTGCTCTGCCTACCCTATACTAAAAATGACTTATTGAGCTGCCACTCTCAAAGTATCATTTCCACAGTGAGGTAGTATAGAATGAAAAAAATAAGTATTCTTTTGGCTCTTATAGCCTGTTTATCAATAAACGAAGCATCAGCTGCTACTATTACGCTAGAAAAAGCTACTATGCTTGTTCCACAGGGATGGAGTGTTGCCGACGAGGACTTAAAATTCAAAAAAGATACTACTGCCGAGCTCAATGAACGTGGCGAAGTGGTCAGTGCCGTGCTCAACAAGGCCACCTACCTTCGCCCTACTGGTTGGCGCAGCCTTATTAATGATTACTGCTATGTGGAAACAACTGACATGTTTTTCCCGCGTTTTTTCCACCCTTGGGGGATGCACTATGGCGCTCATTTCCCCACTTACGGTCATATTCGTTATGCTGGTGACAGATTAGTGAAGTTTGCAGAGAACGGCACAGTGCTTAGAGGTGTTATTGACGAAAAAGTTACACTATCCATAAACAAAGATGGCTATGGCTTTGTGGACTTCAAAGCTGGTACAATATTATCCTTTGCTGAGGATGGTCATTTGATGCATGGCACATTAAACAGTGACACCTATTTGCGTCCAGTTGGCTGGCAAGCGTATTCTTATAGCAACAAGCTGGCTGGTTTTATCCAGTTTAAGAGTGGCAAGGCTATTGATTTTAATGAAAAAGGCGAAGTAATTAGTGGGACACTTAAGGCTCCTACTCTTTGGCACGTCGAGAGCGGTTCTGAAATCACCTTGCCTGCTAAGGCAACAGTGCACTTCACCGAAAAGGGTGCTACAATCATCAAGCCAGAAAAAGAATAATAGCTTAAAAACAGGAGCCTGCGCGCATGTGCAAGCTCCTGTTTCGTCATAGTCATATTAGAATAGTAATATGATCATCCCTTTAATTCACAATACAGACTAAATCATTTTCATCCCTGCTATTAAAGCTAGTGAATTAGCGACGTATTGATTCAAGCTTATACCCTCTCTTTTGGACTGATTAACCAATAATTTGTGCAGGGATTTAGGAATACGCACAACAAATTTGCCGCTGTAATCATCATCAGGCTCAGGTATAGGCATATTCCTTTCCAGCATACTAGTTATCCATTCTCGTTGAGCGTCCTTAATGTTTTCATATGCCTCACTAATGCACTCCCCATCACTCATGCATCCTTTGAGCATTGGTATAGAAATAAAAATACCTCCACCTTCCTTTTTAGGAATTTCACAAATTTCCATAGCGTAAGGCAATTGCATATAATATTCAACATTTTTAGTAGTCATAAAAATCACTCCTAACAAATTTTAACTAATAAATTAGCAATTTTAGAGGCATAGATTCTTTTAATCTTTCCATTATGCACAGGAACAATAATAGTATCCTGACCTGGATATATTATTTTAAAATGGCTCCCTCCGCCTCTTGGTGCTTCAACTTTAGCACCAAACTTCTCCAATAAAGTAACTACCTTTTCCCACGGCAATTCCTTACCATCGGATAAAGCCTTCATTCTCTTTTCTAGAGTAGTCATTATGCACCTCTTTAGCGCTATTCTTTCAAATTCATAATATCATATTTAGTATCAAAGAGCAAGCGTTAAAAAGCACTTCTTTCTTCTCCTTATAGCATTGTTCCTAGTTCTATACAAGGTAACTGCAACATTTTTCCAGCTTTTTACGGAGTTTATGCCACGTTTTTCTTATCTTTTTTCAGGGTGCTTGCAACATTTTTCTAGCTTTTTATTAATTATTATAAAATAATTAGGAGCCTGCGCTTTAGTGCAAGCTCCTGTTTCGTTTATAAATTATCACTATTTTAATGCGTTCCCTGTACAATTTTTATGCCGCTAGCAGCCAGCTCATCAGCAATAGCCTTGATGGTTGGGCACAAATGCTTTTCGCCCTGCTCATCCTTTTTGCTAGTGCAGTTGCTCAAGTGCAAAGCATCAATCTCCAAGGCCTTCATGCGCTCGATTTTCTTGCGAATGCCTTCTTGATTTTCGAGCATGGAATCACCGCAACCATTGCAGGTCCACATAGCCATCAAGCGCAGCTCTTCTTCGCCATATTGGGCAAAGGCTTTCTCCCTATCATAAAACACCCGCAAACAGCCTGCACCTGCACAGGACGCAGAAGTCTTTAAACAACGTAAAATTGCTATCTTTTTCAATTGAATACCCTCCTAAATTATTATATCATTTTATAATTGTATAATATGATAAATTTATTATATCAATTTAATGTTATCCAATTTCATTGCACGCAGTGAATCTACAATCTACTTTAAAAGTCTAAATAATTAGTTATGATTACGGCTCTTTTAGAACGCTCAGGACTCAAAGTATTTTTCACTATAATTAGTATTTTTACGCGGCAAATAGCTACTACTTCTCTGTTTCACACTGCTTCATTTATTATCATAAACTCTTGAGTGTTCAACCAGTTTTAAGTATATAACAGCAAAAACATACACTTTAACAAGCTAGTCCTTTTTCATAATGCTTTTAAAAGTCGTACATATTTATAAGTATCTTCTAAAGTTACTTTTGTATGCACTTTGTACATTGCATTTATATTCTTTTCAGTCAATACCTCTTGAGCGGATCCAAAAGCAAAAATATGAGTATCTTTTAGCATCAATATTTTATCACAAAACATGGAGGCTAGGTTTAAATCATGGATAGTCAAAATTATGGCTATATTTTCCTTTTTTGCCAAATCAGAAACTGTATGTAGAATAAACAACTGATTATACAAATCCAAACTGCTGGTAGGCTCATCAAGAATTATCATTTGTGGTTGTTGAGCCATAGCCCTTGCGATAAAGGCACGTTGCCTTTCGCCTCCACTCATTTTTTGAATACTCCGAAAAGCAAATTGCTCTAAATTCATTTTCTTCATAATATCGAACACAATCTGCTTATCTGACTCTGTGTAATTGCGTCCTACAAAAGGCACCCTACCCATCATTACCATATCAACCACCGTCATAGGAAAATAACTATCTGTATATTGTGGCACATACGCTACAAACTTAGCTATTTCCTTTTGACTCAAACGACCCATATCTTGATCATTAAAAAAAACTTTTCCATTCGTTGGTTGTAAAATATGATTTAGACATTTAATAAAAGTTGTTTTTCCAGTTCCATTAGGTCCTAGAATACCTAAAACCTCTCCTTTGTGTACATCTAAGGAAATTTCATCCAATATAATCTTATCCTCATTATATCCAAAAGAAAGATTGCGTACGTTCAGCATTTACACCCCTCCCCTTCGAGAACTAATAATTAGATGGATAAATATTGGAACACCAATAAAAGATACGACAATACCTACCGGAACATTAACCGGATATAAAACATATTTACCCAAGGTATCAGCAAGAACTAGCAAAATGGCGCCTACCGCTGCAGTCATGGGAAATAAAAAATTATGTTCATTTCCTATTGTAAAGCGAGCTATGTGAGGTGCAATAAGTCCAACAAATCCAATAACACCAGTAAAGCTTATTATAGTAGCAGTCAACAACACAGCCAACAACATAGTCTTGGCCCTAAGCTTCTCAGGATTTATTCCTAAGCTTTTTACAAGCTCATCATTGCCACTTGCTATTACATCCCATTGCAAGAGCAATCTCCTCGAAAGAATTAAACAGGCGATAACTACTACACCAATAACCATAACAGCATGCCAGTTTGCCCTATTAAATGTACCGAAGGTCCATTGAACTACTGCTGCTAGCTTATTTTCTTGCGCAAAAAACTGTAAAGAAGCTGTTAAGGCAGCGAAAAAATAGTTTAAAGCTATGCCCACTAAAATCACTGAATTAGCAGTGATTCCTACCGATTTTGTTACAATATATATGACCAGCATGCCCAACACAGCCATAGCGAAGGCGCTACCTATAATTAAAAAATCATTAAAAAATATGGTAGCATTACCAAACACTATACACATAGAAGCACCAAATGCTGCAGCTGATGATACACCCAAAGTAAATGGACTTACCAAAAAATTACGTGTAACAGATTGCATCATCATGCCAGCTACAGCAAGCCCCATTCCCGACAATATTGCAATGCAAATTCGTGGCAGCCTTAGATAAATCAAAACCTTTTGGGCAGTAATACTTTCGCCAGTTAAAGGATTTCCAATAGCAAAGTTTAAGCTAGCTATCAGTCCTTCCACCAAACTCAAATCTGTGCCTAGAGTTAGGCAAGAACAGGCTGCTAAAACTACTAATAGAAATACCGCTATTATTTTTTTATACTTCTTCTGTTGATAAGCTTTATACTGTTCTTCTATTGCCATTATTTCACCACCTAATCTTCGAGCTTAAAAGCCGGATATGTATGCCCAGCAATATAATTTAAGCCTAAATATCTTTCTAGCCAAATCTTAAATACTTTCTCAGGATGTAAATCAGGCAGATATTCTGGATAAAGGTATTTTGCCACGTACAATACTCCTATAATCTTTGAAGCACCACAATGAGAAAAATACGATAGCTGAAAGATTCTATCATATTTTACAGCATCTATTTCTTCCCACCCAGAGCGGTTTTTCATTTCATTTCTAATCAGTAAATGTTCTTTTTCCGTAGGAGGAGTATAGGAATATTTCCATCGACGGTCAGACATTTTTACTATGTAGTCTGGATTACGCAGAATAACAGCTTCAGGAAGAACATGCCGTTCTACTGCATCTTCCATAATATTATCCGCACCGGTATACTGAACTAAGCTGTAGAAATAACTTCCTGGCATTGTGGTTGCCCCTGGACTTCCACACTCCAGATAAACCTTTTTCTTCTTTACTCCTGCTAACTGCTTTTGCACATATTGTAACTGACCTATAAAATAATCCTTAATCTCTTTGGCTCTATTAGGTTTATTAAATATTTCACCTAAAAGCATGCAATTATTCTCAAAATTGGCCAGATCATGCGTATCTATCACGATAACTTTAATACCAAAATTAGCTAATTTTTCCTGAGCATCATACCAGCTACCCTTACTAGAAATCAATAATACATCTGGGTTTAGATCTACAACCTTTTCATAATTGATGGCTAACCCATCACGATTACAAATTAGATGCTCCTTTGTAAAACGATTATGAAATGCTTCTGTATTCCAGAGTATATTTTGGTCAACCCCTACAATAGAGTCTAGGCAACCAAAAGCCACTACCAATTCTGTTAAATCAGTATTATAAGCATTGGCAATTGCCACCCTTGTAACTGGTTTCTCCAAAGTGATTCTTCTGCCAATACTATCCACAACAACGATTGGTTCTAAGATTTTATCATCCTTTGCTTTACTAAAGCCACAACCCAAACAAAGGCTCAATATAAATAAGAAAAACATGCTTTCTATAATAATTATGCTATACTTTTTAGTCATCATATTGCTCCAAAAAGCTAAAGGGAGAGTTTTTTGCTCTCCCTTTATTCATAAATTATAAATCAAATTGGGCAGAAACCATAAAGGTACGCGGGTTGCCCAAAACCAGATAGTTATTGCCAGATTGAGGCATCCAATAGTCTTTGTCCGTCACATTATAGCACATTGCCGAAAGTTTGACTGGCACATTATTAATTTTAGTTTTGTAGCTAACACCTAAATCAAAAGTCATATAGGAAGGAACATCTAGTTTCTCATTATTGATGGTAGCAGAACCATTGTAAATACCTCTAGCTAAAATGCTAAAATCTTTATCTGCCTCGTATTCCAAAGCTAACACTCCATTCCATTTTGAAGCGCCATTTACTCTATAACCATCATAGTCACCTACACCATCTTTATTGCTATCAGATGTTTTATTGCGTTTAGCATCTAGGTACATTAATCCGCCCATAAGGTTCCATTTAGGGGAGATTTTGCCATTAACAGACAATTCCACGCCTTTGAATTCATCTTCACCATCTTGTGTACAATATAGTTTCCCGCCACGATATTCATCTGCTGTTCCCGCCTTTTTAATATCAAAGAAACTAAAGGTAGTTAACAAGCCTGCATTATCATATTTTACACCAATCTCATTTTGCTTTGTCTTTGCCGGATTCAGAATTGCACCCTTGTTACCTGTATACTTGTCATTTGTTACTGCAGTACCACCACTAAAGCTTTCCGTATGACTTGCATATAAAGATAAATTATCTACCGGTTTATAAATAATACCATAAATGGGAGATGTACCACTGCTATTAATGTTGCTAGTAACCTTACCAGCAGCATTATAAGTACTAACATCGGAATGCTGATTATTCACACCTAACATTAGTTGCCCTTTACCATACTCTAGCGTATCTACAAGAGCAACTCCCCAGAATTGATTGTTGCTATTTTTGTAATAATTGTTTGTACCTAAATCAGGATTAAAATTAGCCAAACGTCCATCATAAATATTGCCTGCATAAGTGACTGGCTTCTTGCCACTACCACTCCATTGAGTACTCCAGCTCTTGTCCACAGAAAGAACAATGTTATTCTTTACTGCACCTGTATATACTTCGCCCTTAACACCTGTTTCTGCATAATAATTGGTCAAGGCCAGCGGACCGTCACGATCTACAGATTTGAAATCACCAGCATTATTGGTTACAGTATATGGTTCACTTGCTCTGCCAGTTTTATTATTATACAAATCATAACGACAGAATCCACCATTAAAGAAAGCTGTCCAGCTATCATTTATTTTTTGTTCATGATTTAATACTGCCATCCATCTATCTAGAGTAGCACCTTGTCCATCATAGGCATAATTCATAGTATTCTTTGGTGCAGACGGTAATTGGGTTACATTTTCGTTAAACTGAAACCATCGTGCTGATTTTTCAAGCTCTGAATAACTGTAGCCAGCAAACAAATTAGTTTTACTATTGTTATCATGATGATCCAAATTAATAAAAATATCTCTATTAGTCAGTTTTTCTCCTACACCTTTTAACTCTTTACCTTGAGTATTTTCAGCATTAATACGAATACCCCACTCCTTATCAGAACCAAAACGCCTACTTACATCAATCCTTTCACCAAAAGATGAACTACCAGAGAATGTTTGAATATATCGAGTAACATCTTCTTCTCCAGCACGTTTAGTGTACATATTAACAATACCACCTGCAGACTGTCTAGTCGTTGTTCCGTTGAATCCCATAGCAGGTCCAGCTATTACTTCTACACGTTCAGCAAAATCAGTTGGAATTGTTGATTGGGTAAACATACCAGGCACACCGTTTACATAAAGATTGTAACCTGTCATACCTAAACCACGAATAGAAAAATCGTTATATAGAGTATAACTACTACTCTTAACAGATGGGGTATTAATCAATACTCCAGTCAATTGTGCACTAGGATCATTAAAACTCTCAACAGTTTTTTGAGAAAAGCTAGTTTGTGTAAAAGGCATATCCATTAAATCCTTGTTGCCTAGACGACCTAAGTTGCCTTCACGTGACAAAAAACCACCTGGTAAAGTCTCTCTATCAGCCTCAACAACTATTGTGTCCAAAGCAAATGACAACCTTTCCTCCTTAGAGACTTTTTCTGCAGCATTGGCATTCATAACAAATCCAACGCTAGCGACTGCACAGAGCACTGCTGCTGTTAAAGTTCTTTTTTTCAAAATTTTCATGATAACACCTCAACTTTATTATTAATTACTGCTATACAAAGAAGCAGCATAAATATATAATTACTATCCAACTAATGAATAGTTTAACTAATAGATATAAGATTTTATCACTGGCAACCATATAGGGGCGCTGGCTTTCACTTGGTTAAAGCCATAATACCTTTGATAACTAAAAAGTGCCCTTCTGCTTCCAGCAAAAGGGTACACCTATACAAAGTGACCATTCCGTCCATCGCAGAATTTTTACAGTCTTGTTTTAGGTAGTTCTTCTGGCTCTGCTTCCTCATCAATTTCGCCTTCCCAGTTTCCCAGTGACATATTGAAATTGACTCCACATTACAGCTGCGGGACAGCACAGGCTTCACACCTGTTTCTCTTTTATGCAATTTGCACCTAAAATATAAGTATTTTTTATTTTAGTCATAAGTATTATTAATACTTATTCTCGAGAGATAGTATATAGTATTTATGCCTCCTTGTCAATACTCTTGTCTAACAAAAAAGAGCCTGGCCATCACAGCCAAGCTCCTGCTTCATTTATACTATTCACTATTTTAATGCGTTCCCTGTACAATTTTTATACCGCTAGCAGCCAGCTCATCAGCAATAGCCTTGATAGTAGGGCACAAATGCTTTTCGCCCTGCTCATCCTTTTTGCTAGTGCAGTTGCTCAAATGCAAAGCATCTATTTCCAAAGCTTTCATGCGCTCAATTTTCTTGCGAATGCCCTCCTGGTTTTCTAGCATAGAATCGCCACAGCCATTGCAGGTCCACATAGCCATCAAACGCAGCTCCTCCTCGCCATATTGGGCAAAGGCCTTCTCCTTTTCATAAAACGCTTTCAAACAACCTGCTCCTGCGCAGGATGCAGAAGTCTTTAAGCAACGTAAAACTGCTACCTTTTTCAAATGGACAACCTCCTCAAACCATTCCTGTTGTATTTTATATTGCAGAATTAATCACCTTTATTATAACCTGAGCATACTCCTTTTGACCAGCATAAAACCTTAGCGTACCCTGAGCCACATCGTGCCTATTTAACGCTTCACGCGGCACGCGCAGCTCTATGTTAAGGGGAATATTGCTGTTTATGTTCTTGCCTTGGCCTTGCATGTTTTTGCCCTTGCCCGCCTTATACTGCAGCTCATCCGCAGGCGTCAGTTCCGTCCAAATGCCTTTTTTACTGCCTTGGGACAAGAACATCTCCATACCACTGCCCTCCACGCGCAGCTTAGCCTTAGCTTCAGGCTGAATGCGCAAGGAAAGCGCATAAATATTGGGGCTTAACAAACGCTTTAGCGCCCCCTCCTTAGCCAAATCCACCGTGCAAGCTACACTTTTACCGGAAGAGAGCGCAATATTTTGGCTCATGCTATCGCTACCCATGCGCATTCTGGCAGCACCCAGCATTACTAATAACATAACACAAAACAAAGCTATGCGTATTACCCATTTTTTACTCATGCTGCATCACCTGCCCCTTCATGCGTTGATAGCAATATTTGCAGCACAACAATAGCAGTGTAAAAATACCGGGAGTGCAATTAAAGCCGCAGCTGCCGCACACACCCGTGCAACCGCCGCTCTGTACATAAAGTGCAGAAACAGGCATCCCCATGGCTAAAAGAAAGGTTATGATCTTATTTTTCATGCCTATCCCTCCCATAGCTAATTGCTTTTACAGGACAATCATGAGCACACTGCCCACAAACAATACAATTATGCAGACATATTTCGGCCTTATTCTCTTGCACCTTAACGGCCTGCATTGGGCAAGTACGCACACACTTTTTGCATCCGATGCACTTACTTTTATCTACCTGCATTCTATAAACAAAGGGCAGCTGGCTGCTGAAATAATGCACTAAATTTTGCACTGCTCCCACTGGACAGAGGAAATTACAATAGCCGCGCCCTCCCTTGGTAAATAAGCCAAAAACCACCAACCACAGAATGGCAGTAAGCAGCAAGCTGGAGCTCATAGAGAAGAAGTAACCACGCACAGCATAATTGGCCAGCAAATCAAATACATAATAATTGCAATATGCGCAGGCCAAAGCTCCACCAACAAAGGGAATCAACATAAAAGCCGCCAGCATGCCATAACGAATGGGCGCAATCTCAGTATATTTGCTCCAATCAATTTTAAAACGCTCCGGCACAAGCTTGCTTAAATACTCCGTAAACGCACCTGCCGGGCATAATTTGCCGCAAAAAATAGCTCCGAAGAAAAAGGTTACTACAAGCAATAGAATTAGGCTGAGGACACTAACTGAAGTAAACTGTAGCAAGCCCCCGTCTAAAACATGCTCCACAGGCTTACGCAAGCACAAATTATGGATGGTTAACTCCTGCCATTTTCCAGTCAACATATAACCCAAGCTGCGCTGAAACAAGGCAAAGGGCGCATAAAACAGCACGAAGCCTAATATGTAACCAGTCACACGGCGTAATTGATAGGACATAAAAGCTACCCCCTCATGATTATTTCTATTTTTATTGTAAGCTATAATTATGACAAAAATATGACAAAGTGCGATTATCTCCAAAAAAAGACCATTCACACCGCTAAGTATGAATGGTCTTATGCATATTCTTTTACTTCTCCCACAGGCTGGCGTTGCCATACTTGGCATCCAGGCCAGCGCTAAACCAACGACCGTTGAGAACGTTGTGAATGATATAATCCTTGCTCTCCTGGCTAATGGTCTTGTCGTTATCCATTTCTGCTAAAATTCCCTCATAGCTTACGTGGCTATTAACGCTGTAAATACGCGGCTGCACCCGATTAGCATCAAAAACAAGCTCCGGCCGATAGCTTGGATTCCACTTCTGCCAAGTGTTGCCCAAAAGCTCTGCATTGGGGTTGCCTGTGCGCATAAAAGCGGATAAAGAAGCCAAAAAGGCCTTGCTCAGCTGCTTAGCACCAGCAGTTTTAAAGGCATCACTCTTTGCATAGGGATAGGGCTGATCGGTCATAAAGGGCAAAAAGATTCCGTGTAAGGCACCATTACGCGTTGCAAAAGCTTCGCCAACTACCTCATTGCTGTGACCAAAATCGAAGGTGCACACATAAATATCCTCTTTATAATTAGGATATAGCTTGGCCGCAGCCTCCTGACCATTAAACAGGCCATACAGCTTGCTGCCATATTTATTAGCAAAGCGATACTCGCGTGTAGTGGTATCGTCCTTTAACAGTTGCCCAAGGCGGTCCTTAAAATACACATCGCGAGCAGCAAAAGAGCTAAACTCATCACCACAGGCTAACAGCAGCAGGGGCACGCTATTAAGCTTTTTGCTCGCAAAGCCCTTTTCCGGCAGCAGCTCCCCATCAGCATAAAGATGGGGGAAGGCGCTCATGCGGATGACAGCACCAGCCATCACCGGTGCCAGTCGCTCGGCCTTGATATTGTGCAAATAATTGCGCACGGCCTTGGCCTCCTTGCCCTTACCACTCAAAAGCCATTTTTCGGCAGTAATAAGGTCCGCTGCCTTGCCATCCTCAACTGCCAAGGGCGCCAGCTTGTGGGCCAAAACTTTTTGACTTAAGCTAGGATCAGCCACGGTCAGGCCACCACTAAAGGAAATCATTTTAGCAAATTTATCCTTAAAGACCGGAGCAATAAGCATGGCCAGAACATCCCTACCACCAGCCGAAAAGCCGGAAACGGTAATATTTTCGGGGTCTCCACCAAATTGCTTAATGTTCTTCTTAACCCAATCCAGCGCTGCCGCCTGATCTAGTAAGCCGTAGTTACCGCTTTCCTCCAGCTTATTGCCCCGCTGCAAAGCTGGCAGATTATTAAAGCCCAGCACACCCAGGCGATATTGAATCGATACATACACCGCATTGGTTTCCTTGGCCAGCATATTGCCCTTCAACATCTGACTATTACCGGTTTGGTTATTACCACCATGAATAAAAACTAAAACCGGCAGCTTCTTTTCCTCGGTATCGGGGCGCACGATATCCAGCGTCAGCACGCCCTCTTCACCCACTGGTTTGCCATTTTTAGACTGCATATTGCTGGGGGCATAGCTAGTACATTCCAACACTCCCTTATGCTTTTTAGCCGGCTCGGGCCCACGCCAACGCAGCTCGCCCTTGGCCGGTGCTGCATAGGGCACGCCCAGCCATTCCACCACCTGATGCTGTGCATCATAAGCGCCATTAATTAGGCCCTGCTCGGTTTTTACTTGCTTAGCAAAAGCAGCCTCACCCACCACGCTCAAGCCAGCGCTCAAAAATAGGGTCACAGCCATCGCCAAACCACGCTTAGCTAATAAATGCATTCTTTTCGCCTCCAAGTTCTATGCCAGCTTCACTGCATCGCCATTTAGCATGGGCACCTTATTGCCTTTTTTACTCATGCGATACAAATGCAAGCGCTCTATATCTGCCATTTCCACGGGCAGCTCTAAATGATAGTGCTCATTTAAAGCATTCAGCAAATCCACAGCCTTCATGCTGCCGGTGGGCGTAATTTTGCAATCAAAGGTAAAAATAGTCGCTTCACCCTCACAAGTAACAGCAATCTGAGGAATATAAAACTTCACATCGATTTCCTTAAAGCCGGCCTTCGTCTTGGGGGCCGCTTTTTTAAAGAGCAGCGCGGGTGCTGCATTAAAGGCATCCACAGCCTCGCTAATATCTCGCGTATAGGGCAGCGTCACCCGGTAACCAGCCCCTGCTGCCTGACTCATCAAAGCCGCATGATGGGTATCCACCGCATCGGCCGCTAGCACACGAATGCCGCGCGGCAGCGCCTTATCCAGTGCCTTGGCTGCCAGCTCCACCTCCATGGGCTCGGTCAGCTCGATTTCCACAAATTCAGTGTAGCTAACCACGCCCACGCCTAAGGCAGAGGCAAGACTAAACTTTAGATGGGGGTTAAAGCCCTCGCTATAAGCAGCGGGCAGCTTAGCCCGGCGAATAGCGCGACTAATAGTACGAGAATATTCCAAATGGGAGATAAAACGAATTTCGGGGTCCTTAGTTATTTGCATGCGCAGCTTCATTAGGCCTCCACCTCCCCATTACTAGCTTTATAATCGATAATATTTACGCCCAGCTTTTGGCACACACCGCAGCCGGTGCAGCTAGCGCGACGGCAATCGTGCGTGAGCTGCTGTGCGTAAGCCTTTTGCCATTCGTTCCACAGGAACTTGCGCGATACACCCGGGGAAATGTGCTCCCACGGGAATACCTCATGCTCGCCTCTTTGGCGCGCAGCATAAAAGTCCTTATCGAGCCCAGCCTCGGCAAAGGCCTCCAGCCAACGCTCGTAATCAAAGCAATCGCTCCAGCCATCAAAACGCGCGCCCTTTTGCCAAGCCAAGAGCAGCGCCTTGCCCACACGCCTGTCACCGCGCGCGAACACAGCCTCGATAATGCCGGTCTTGCTATCATGATAGTTGAGCGTTACATTCTTAATCGTTTTGATTTCATCCTTTAGCAGGAACTGCTTGCGACGAATATTTTCTAAATCGTCCTGTGCAAACCATTGGAAGGCAGTGTAGGGCTTGGGCACGAAGAAGGAAGCACTGCAGGTCACCTTGCAGCCGCGCTTGCCCGTAACCTGATAATATTTATATTGCACCTTGCGCGCCAAATCGGCAATCGCTAGTACATCATCATCATTTTCAAAGGGCAGGCCAATCATGAAGTAAAGCTTCACGCTGTTCCAGCCGGATGCAAAGGCTGCGCCCACAGCGTTCATCAAATCTTCCTCGGTAACACCCTTGTTAATCACATCACGCATCTTTTGGCTGCCTGCCTCAGGGGCAAAGGTGAGGCCGCTCTTGCGCACAGCTTGGATTTCCTTAGCAATGGCCACACAGAAGCTATCGATACGCAGGGAGGGCAACGAAACGCTCACTCTGTCATCCTTGAATTCGTCAATCATATCGTGCACCATGGGCGCCAAGCAGGAATAATCGGCACTGGAAAGCGATACCAAGCTGATTTCGTTGTAGCCTGTGTTATCCACCAGCTGACGAGCCAAGTTCTTCAACACCTCGGGCTTGCGCTCGCGCACAGGACGATACACCATGCCGGCATGACAAAAACGGCAGCCACGGCTGCAGCCGCGGAAGACCTCAAGCATAATGCGGTCGTGCACAATTTCGCCGAAGGGTACGATGGGAGAGGTGGGGAAATCAACGCTGTTCATATCGCGCACCACGCGTTTATAAACTACCGCAGGCGCAAGATCGTTAATAGGACGCACCTCTTTGATGGTCATGTTTTCGTTATATTCTACTTGGTAGAAGGAGGGCACATAAATGCCGTTAATCTTGACAACCTCTTGCAAAAAGGCTTGGCGTCCGCCCGGCTTACCAGCGCGCTTCCACGCTTTATAAGCTTCCATAACCTCCGCCATCACCTCTTCGCCCTCACCAATAATAGCGAAGTCAAAGAAATCTGCCAAGGGCTCGGGGTTATACACACATGGGCCGCCCACGATAACCAGCGGGTCCTCCTCCGTGCGCTCCGCTGCCAAAACAGGCACACCGCCCAAGTCCAGCATGTTCAAAATATTGGTATAACTCAGCTCGTACTGCAGGGTAAAGCCCACAATATCGCATTCCTTGAGCGTTTTTTTCGTTTCCAGAGTGCGCAAGGGAATGTGGCGCTCACGCATCTTGGCTTCCATATCAATCCAAGGAGCATACACGCGCTCAGCCTGCACACCCTGCTGCTTATTAAGCAGATGATACAAAATTTTAAAGCCCAAATAGCTCATGCCCACCTCGTAAACATCGGGGAAGGCCAAGCAAATCGTGGCCTCAACCTCGTCAGCAGGCTTAATGATGCTGGCGAATTCGCCGCCGGTATAGCGCGCAGGCTTTTGCACGCTGCTTAATATATCAATGGTCAATTCCTTCTCCATATTTCCTCCTTAGAATTGCAAATTCTGCTTGCGCACTTTAATATTCAGCAATAGTGCCACCAGCATCAAATTAGTGGTCAGCGAGCTAACGCCATAGCTTAAAAAGGGCAGGGGTACGCCCGTAACCGGCATAATCCCTGAGGTCATGCCAATATTAACCATCACATGGAACATAAACATGCTTGTCACGCCCACAGCCAACAGTGTGCCAAAATTATCATCGGCATCCAGTGCTATAGCAATGCCGCGCCAAATAATAATCAAATATAATAGGATAATCAATGCTGCGCCCACAAAGCCAAATTCTTCACCGGCCACAGCAAAAATAAAGTCCGTGTGGTTTTCGGGCAAAAAGTTCAGCTGACTTTGTGTGCCAGCCAGCCAGCCCTTGCCAAACAAGCCACCACTACCAATAGCAATTTTAGATTGAATAACATGGTAGCCACTGCCAAAAGGGTCCAGCTCTGGATTTAAAAATACGCGGATACGATTTTTTTGGTAATCCTTGAGCACCAGCCAAAACGCCGGCAATAGAGCCACAAAGGCCACGCCCAAGCGGAAAAACCATTTATACTTAAAGCCGCTGACAAAAATCATACCGATTAAAATAGCGATAAAGGTGAGGGATGTGCCCAAGTCAGGCTGACGCATTACCAAAAGCCAGGGCACAAAAATATAGCCAAAAACAGGCAAATAATCCTTGAACTCATCCAACCATTCAATGCGTTTATCCATAAAGGTAGCTAAGCAAATAATCAAAAAGACCTTAGAAAATTCACTGGGCTGAAAGGAAAGCGAGCCAATTTGAATCCAACGCTGCGCGCCCAATTGGCTGTGTCCTACAAACATAACTGCCAAAAGCAGTACAATATTAAAAATATATAATCTTGAAGCGTAATTTTTGAGCATGCGATAGTCAAAGGCCAGCGAAATAATCACCATAATAATGCCCACGACCATAAACATGCTTTGCCGCTGCACATGCCAAGCCTTGCCCGTGCTCACCGCAAAGGAGTGGGTAGCGCTGTCAATGAGACCCAAGCCACAGCCCATCAGGATGAGCACAGCAGTAATTAGCCACCAATCCAGGTTTTTCAGGATACGTTTTATGTCCACAATGCTGCTCCTTCCTTACTGCGCTTGAGGCTCGGCCTTAGCTGGCGCAGTGCCAGCTTCCTGCTCAGGGGGCTCCTCGGGCATCCAACCGCGCTCCTTAAAGAATTCTTCAAAGGCCTTATAAACAATGGGACCGGCGGCGGTGGAACCAAAGCCGCCCTGCTCCACAATGCAGACTACTACCAGCTCCGGGTCCTCCACAGGACCATAGGCAACAAACAGGCCATGGTCACGACCGTGGGAGTTTTCTGCCGTACCGGTTTTACCGGCGATGGGCTTGGGCAGCTGGCTAAAATAGGAAGCCGTACCACCCTCCTGGGTGGTGGCGCTCATGCCCTGCCGCATATAATCAATGGTCTGCTGGGATACCTCGATGTGCTTGCCCTCCGCACGCTTGGGCTTTTCAAACAGGGTGCCATCGGCGTTCAAAATGCTGTCCACTAAATAGGGCTGATACTTAATGCCA
>OBLI01002086.1_pt1 | contig 17733 bp, 14 predicted proteins | sample 1519701 | NCBI WGS metagenome assembly OBLI01 (sample SAMEA3663005, study PRJEB22513) | pig gut metagenome | biome: pig gut; feature: pig-associated habitat; material: faeces | place: France | collected 2012 | reverse complement strand
TCAGCCCCATACTGGATTGCTTGATCCACCTCCTCAGTCGTCATCGCTGCCTTATGCAGGTAGTTGCGTGTACCCTTACGCACCTTTCGGTCAATCAGACAGGGATTGGCCGGAAAGTCAAAGTCCACACCACCATCCACGATCTTCAGCTCAAACCCATGCTGACGAGCCAAGAAACAGACGCCCGAACCACCATTCAAGAAATTGTAGATCACCTGTCGGGTCACCTCTTTCGGGGATTTACTTACTCCCTCATCAGCGATACCATGATCCGCCGCATAAATCACATTGACCGGATGGCTCAATGTAGGTGTAAATGTTTGTTGAATCAATCCGATTTGTAATGCCAATGACTCTAAGCGTCCCAATGATCCTTTCGGTTTGGCCAAGTTCTCGATCTTGTCGCGCAGGGCCTGTTCTATACCCTTATCAGGTTCTTTAATTTCAAATGTCCTCATGTGTATTCCCTAATAAATTCATCGTTATTTCACTTTAAGAGGGATGCCACTCACCATCAGCACCACCTCGTCGGCCCGAGCAGCGATATATTGATTCAGCCAACCCTGCATATCGGTAAACTTCCGCTGCACGGCATCCATCGGCACTCCGCCCATACCGATCTCATTGGTGACGAAGATCAGATAGGCCGCTTGCTCCGTTACCCGGTCAAACTCCTCCTTCAACTGCCTCAACGCCTCCTCCACATCACTCTGACAATCGAAAAAGAAATTGGTCGCCCAAAGGGTCACACAGTCAATCACCACCACACGTCCCGTAAGGTCGTGGCGGCTTAACTCCTTCTCCTCTTCGATGTTGGTCCATTCCGGGCCTCTATCCGCCTGATGACGCAACACCCGCTGCCGAAACTCCTCATCCCAGATACGGGAGGTAGCCAAATAGACCGGATTGACTGTCAAGCTAAGCGCCAAACGTTGGGCATAACCACTCTTTCCTGAGCGCTCCCCACCAGTCACCAAAACAAGATGTTTACCCATTATTTCTCCGTTTATATTGCGCAGCACGCTTTGCCTTGTTGATGGGGTTATTGCGACTGGTCTTACGCAATGCTGCCGATTTTGGATTGGCAGCGATCCGTTGTGCCACCGCTGATTTACGCAAGGATTTCCCAAACTGCGGACGCAATGCCTCTCGCAATAACCGATCCTCCTCTGCTGTTAGACGGAGTTTTTCTTTCTTTTCTTTCCAAGTAGTTCCCTCCTTAGCTGCCTTACGAGCAGCTGCGAACTTATTATACTTGCCAAACTTCTCCTCTTTCCGGAGAGCCTCTTTAGGCTTACGTTCCTCCGCCTTGAATGTATGCAATGAGCGAATCAGCTCCTTCTCCGCCTCTTCTTCTCGGCGTTGCTCCTCTTGCAATTGCAGGTACTTTTCCACGTTGACCTTCTCACCGTCCACAAGCACCTCATCCTCGGCTGTCACCCGTTGTCCCATCTTAGGGAACTTTCCATTGACCGTCACTCGATCTGTCTCCATAAACTGGTCAGCCTCTCGGCGTGAGCAGATACCGGCCTCACTGAGTAGTTTGTTTAGTCTGATATCCATATTTTCTTTATCTAATGCTATTCGTTACCATTTATTAAAATATCCCTGCGCAAAGGGCCACTATCAGTCCCATCACCAATTCCACTTGACTATTCACCCGTACGGCGATCCGCATATCCTCGGTCGTAAAGGGACGCTCGTTAGTGCCAATATAGGGTTTCTCCACCGGCTTCCCGAAATAGTCATGCGTTCCACCGAAACGACAGTCGAGAATGGCTGCCAATGCCGCTTCAGGATAACCGGAATTGGGACTTGCATGAGCCGGGCCAAACCGTTGCACAAACTCCCGCTTCGACCAGTTCCCACTGACTATCAACATCAGATAGGCGGTCAAACGTGCGGGAATCAAGTTAGCCAAATCATCGGTCTTGGCCGCTACACGTCCAAACTCCAAGTAGCGTTCATTCTTATAGCCAATCATTGAATCAAGTGTGTTCACCATCTTATAGGCCGCCATACCGGGTAAGCCCAATAAGGCGTACCAAAACATCGGAGCGATCACCCCATCACTCAAGTTCTCTGCCAAGGTCTCCAATGCCGCTGCTCGGATCTCCTGCGGAGAAAGATGAGCCGTGTCACGTCCTACGATGCGAGCTACCTGTTTCCGCCCCTCTTCCGTGCTTCTATCCACTGCCTCAAAGACCGCCTTCACCTCCTTGATTAAAGTCGTGCCAGAAAGACAATAAAAGACACCAACAGATGTCAGTATTCCACTGAAAATCGGGCTAATACCCGTAGACCAGGCCAATAGCTGCTTGCAAATCCCATACACACCTACTACGAAGCAAAGCGCCATCAAAGCCCCTTTATCCGCTCGGTTCTCTCCATGGTTCAATTGTCTCTCACCGACACTGATTGCTCGTCCGAACCACACAATAGGATGAGGCCATCCTTCCGGATCACCTAACAACTTGTCAGCCAACCAGCCACCTAAGAAGGGAAGCATCCGCAGTGTACCCACATAATTGCCAAACATCATTGCAATAATATATCGAAGTTTGCTGCAAAGATAGCCATATTTGCGCACCCGCCCTTGGTGTGACAGCAAAAATTAGAACACCATTTAGGAACAGATTGATACACCCACTAAATTCACAATAAATTCCACATAAAACATCCTTAATTAATTTAGCTTTTGTATTTTTGCTCAACAAACAAGCATGAGCAAAAAGACAATGAGAAGATTTGGTTTAATAGTGATGCTGCTTTCTTGGTTTGGTTTCCTCGGAATGGCACAGAAGGTGGGTTTGGTAATGAGTGGAGGAGGCGCAAAAGGCGCAGCTCATATCGGTGTGATCAAAGCACTGGAGGAAAACAATATACCCATTGACTATGTAGCAGGAACCTCTATCGGCGCCATTATTGGTAGTCTTTATGCGATGGGTTACACGCCCGAAGAAATGCTGGATTTAATGCTCTCAGAGGAGTTCGGCTACTGGCAAACTGGCACAGTGGAGAGTAAATATGCTTTCTTCTTCAAGGAGCCCGACCCCACACCCGAGTTCGCTCATTTTTCCATCGATTTTACCGATTCTCTGCAGGTAAAAGCCAGTTTCTTACCACAGAGTCTGATCAACCCCATACAGATGAATCAAGCTTTCATGGGGCTTTTTGCTCAAGCCACAGCCAAGGCTGGCTGGAATTTTGACAACTTGTTCGTACCCTTTCGCTGCGTGGCATCAGACGTATATGCAAAGAAAGCCGTAGTCTTCAAACATGGTGATTTGGGAGACGCTGTGCGTGCCTCTATGTCATTTCCTTTTGTATTTCAGCCCATTTGGCGGGATAGCATCCCGCTGTTCGATGGAGGCATCTATGATAATTTTCCGGTGAATCCCCTCAAGGAGGCATTTCATCCGGATTTTATTTTTGGATCTATTGTCTCATCTGGCAACACCAAACCCACTGAAAACCTTTACACACAAGTGGAGGCAATGGTCATGCAGAAAACGGAATATAACGTTGAAGAAGAAGACGGCATGTTGATTCAGTTTAAATTTCCGGATGTCTCCCTGCTCGATTTCAACAAAGGAAAAGAGCTAATGGAGATTGGCTATCAAAAAACATTGGCGATGATTGACTCCATAAAACAACGTGTTCCCCGCAAAGTAACGCTTGCCGAAGTGAACGCTCGCCGAAAAGCATACAAAGCAAGTCTTCCTCCATTAGTATTCAAGAATATTTATGTGAGTGGAGTAACCGAGGCACAACGCAAATTCATAGAAGCAGAGCTACATAAGGATATTAATGGCGTCTTTTCTATGCAGGAATTTAAACGTGCCTATTTCAAAATGCTGACCTACTCTAAGATCAAGGAAATCATGCCACATGCGGTTTACAACCGTAAAGAGAAGAACTTCGACCTCTACTTGGAAGTAACCATGAAGGAAGAAGTTAAAATCGCTTTTGGTGGTAATGTCTCCTCCCATCAAGCCAACCAACTCTTTTTAGGTTTCAACTACCAGGCACTGGGACGTGTGGCAACAGATTTAACAGCCAATTTTCAGGTGGGTAATTCATTCAGCGGCATGATGCTTGACACTCGTACCTATTTACAAACCACAATTCCCACCTACTTGAGCGTACAAGGAGTTTTCTCTGATAAACGATATTCTGAAAGCCAATCGCTATTCTATGAAGACGTTGTGCCAGCTATTATGAAGCAGAAAGAGCTATTCCTAAGGTTGAAATTAGGCTTTCCTTTTCTCAATCAAGCAAAAGCAGAAATTGGGCTGACGTATGGCCGCCTCAACGACCATTATCTACAGAGTTCATCCATCTCCTTCGCAAATGCCTCGTTTGACCATAGCTGGTATGATTATTTCACCGGCTCATTAAGTCTGGAACAAAATAGTCTTGATGATAGGCTCTACGCAACCGAAGGAAAACAGCTTTTCATGACCGCCCAATATGTGACAGGGAAGGAGAATTTCGCCCCCTCTCCTACTTCCAGCGACGCATTATCTCCTGTTCAAGGCAACACGCATAGCTGGATCCAATTCAAAGGCCGTTGGAAAAGTTTCCATGCGTACTCTAACCATTTCAACATGGGTTACCTATCTGAGCTGGTACTCTCCAGCAAGAATCTAATGAACAACTACACGGCAAGCGTTTTGCAGGCACCCGCCTTCACCCCTACTCCTCATAGTACAATCGTTTTTAATGAGGCGTTCCGAGCAAACCAATATGTAGCATTAGGCCTAACTCCTATCTGGAGATTCAGTAAATTATTCCATTGCCAATTTGGCTTCTATGGATTCATGCCACTTTACGAGATTCAGAAACAGGCCATTGCAAATAATCCCAATGTGGCTACAGCTCGATACGGCAAATTTCTGAACTCCTTCAATTATATGGGTGAAGCATCACTTGTCTTAAAATTACCTTTCATTTCCATCAGCCTGTATGCCAACGGCTACAGCTATCCCAAACAAAATTTCAACATAGGATTGAATATCGGTTATCTCATTTTTAATCCAAAAATGTTAGACTAACACAAAAAAACAGGCGAAAAAATTTGGCAGTTCAAAAATAAGTCCTACCTTTGCAGCGTCAATCAAGAGAGATTGATTTTAAAATAAGATTGGTTCGCTAGCTCAACTGAATAGAGCATCTGACTACGGATCAGAAGGTTATAGGTTTGAATCCTATGCGAATCACATTTTTCAAGTATTTCATATTGGTTCGCTAGCTCAACTGAATAGAGCATCTGACTACGGATCAGAAGGTTATAGGTTTGAATCCTATGCGAATCACAAAAAAGAGAAATCATCAATTATGACGGTTTCTCTTTTTTGTTTTAAACAAGATATAAGCATGAAAAAATGGATGTTGTTAGGGCTATTGGGAATAATCACCCAGCTCGTATTCGCCCAAGTTCCACTGAGCAACGCAGCTCATATCAGCTTATTGACCTCCTCACCCTACGAAGAGGAGGCGTTTACTGTTTATGGCCATGCGGCATTGCGAGTACATGATCCGGAACAGAAGATGGATTACGTATTTAATTATGGTATCTTCGACTTCTCCAAGCCCAATTTTATCTATCGCTTTGCCAAGGGGGAGACCGACTATCGCTTGGGAGTGGTTAATTATACCGACTACGTAATTGAGTACCAACTGCGAGGTAGCACGATCACCGAGCAGGAGCTAAACTTGACCACCGCCGAGCGGCAACGCCTTTGGGAGGCCTTGGTAGAGAACTACCGGCCGGAGAATCGGGTCTATCGCTATAATTTCTTTTTTAACAACTGCGCCACCCGCCCCGCTGCCTTAATCGAAAAGGTAGTCGGCCAAGTGGATTACCACTACCCCTATACCGCCCAGACATTTCGTTCATTGATCAATTATTGCACCCGCCATCATGCCTGGCTGACGTTCGGGTGCGACTTGGCTTTAGGTAGCCCTACGGATCAAGAGGCTACACTGCATGAAATGCTGTTCCTGCCGGATTATCTGCGGGAGGCTTTCGCAAAGGCAGAGATCATTGACGCACAGGGGCAACATCGTCCTTTGGTGAGCAAGACACATGTTATTGAAGCAGCCGAACCCGACGAACTGGAGAAAGACCTTTGGGATCTGCTCTCTCCGCTGCGGTTGGGTTGGTTGATTTTCGCAATTACGAATGTCATCACCTTATTAGGCCGATTTCAGAAACGGGCCTATAAGGGACTGGACATCCTGCTGTTCGGGTTGGCCGGATTGGCGGGTTGTGTACTCTTTTTCTTGGCCTTTTTCTCCGTCCATCCATGTACATGGCCCAATTATTCCCTGCTTTGGCTACACCCTTTCCACCTGGTGGGTGTGATTTTGTTTTGCATTAATAAAGCACAAAGGGCGACTTATTGGTATCATTTTATTAACTTTGCGGCGCTTACGCTGCTATTTGCCGGTTGGGCGTTCCTCCCGCAGCAGCTGAATCCCGCCTTTATCCCGCTCGCCGCCTCACTGTGGTTGCGTTCGGCCAGAGGCATTAATAAAAAGAAATGGACAACCGAATGAGAAAAATATTATCGTCTCTTATCGCCATCCTTGCGGTTGCAAACCTTGAGGCTCAGCCACATGCGCCCAAGTTGGTAGTCTGCATCACGGTGGATCAGTTAAGAGGGGATTACATTGAGTATTTTTACAACACATTTGGCGAAAGAGGTTTCAAGCGGTTAATGAACGAAGGAGTGGTGTATAACAACATCCGCTTCGAGTTCTCCAACATCGACCAAGCCAGCGCATTCGCCACCTTGTTCACCGGAAGCAACCCTTGCTTCAGCGGGATCGGAAGTAATTTCAGTTACGATTTCGACCGGGATCGAGAGGTCTCCATCTTGAATGATCCTGAGTACTTAGGCAATTACACCAAGGAGAACTACTCACCTAAAAACCTGTTCAGCTCCACGATTGGCGATGAGTTGAAAATCGCCTCCGGTGGGCGCAGCGATGTCTATGCCGTCGCCCCCGATCCTGAGAGCGCAATCCTGTCAGCCGGTCATGCGGCCAACGGAGCCTTCTGGATGGACAATTTAAACGGCAAATGGGCCACGACTACCTATTATAAAGGAATTCCTTGGTATGTGGATCGCTACAACAACGGCCCAGAGGCGCTCTCTGCTCGCATCGCCTCAATGGTGTGGACGCCCTCGCTGTCAATGGACAAGCTAAATGCCTTTCCCTACGTGCTCGACGAAATACCCTACCGTTATACCTTCAACGAGAAAGCAAAAGATTGCTATCCTCGGCTGAAAACATCTCCCTATATCAATAAAGAGGTGAACCGACTGGCCATCCAGTTCTTGGAATATGGAGGATTTGGTACCCGTAGTTGTCCGGATATGCTCTCCGTGACCTACTATGCCGGTAATTTCTTAGGCACACAAAATAAAGAATATACACGTGAGATTCAAGACACCTACTATCAACTCGATCAAGACATCGAAAAGCTGTTAGACACGATCGACAAGAAGGTAGGCCTGTCAAATACCTTGGTAGTCTTCACTGGCTCTGGCTATTACAAGAGTGAGGAGTCTTACCCCGACGGGCTGATGGTAAACGGCGGGGAGTTCCACCCCAAACGTTGTGTGGCCCTGCTCAACATGTACCTTATGGCACTCTATGGGCAGCAGACAAATTGGGTAAAAGGTTATTACGACTCACAGATCTATCTGAATCGCAAAGCAATAGAAGATGCCAAACTGGATTTGGCTACCGTTCAACGCAAAGCGGCCGACTTCCTGCAGGAGTTCAGTGGCGTGCAGTCAGTCACGACCGACAAGAGCTTGTTAACCGGCGACTGGAATGAAGGAACGATCGAGTTCCGCCAAGGGACCCATCACTTGCGCAGAGGCGACCTGCTGATAGAACTGCAACCCGGTTGGAAACTGAATTTCGACAACGGGAAAGAGCAGGTCAAGGTCATTCGTAACAATGCCGTCATCACTCCCTTGGTCTTCCTGGGTAACGGCTTAAAACCGCAACATATCTATCGCGAGGTGAAAGCGACAGAGGTGGCACCGACCGTCACCCATGTGCTGCGGATCAGACCACCCAATGCTTCCCGCAGCCTACCTCTGCATGAGGTAAAGGCAAGCAAATGAGCCCATAAGGGTGTATGAACGATCCATTTTATTAACAAGCAAAAAAGAATACATATATGTTAGGAATAAATGAGTTATTGACGAAGCTGTTCGGTAACAAGTCACAACGAGACCTGAAGGAGATTACCCCTTGGGTAGATAAGGTGAAAGCCGTCTATCCGTCGATTCAAGCCCTCTCCAATGATGAGTTGCGTGCGAGAGTGGATGTGATCAAACAGCGCATTCAAGACGCAGTAGCTGACGAGAAGGCAAAAGTGAACGAACTGCGTGGAAGCATCGAGAAGAAGGAACTGGAGGAGCGTGAGGCAATCTGGGCCGAGGTGGACAAGATCGAGAAGACGATTACTGAGAAGATGGAGGTAGTTTTGGATCAGTCCTTGCCCGAGGTATTCGCCATCATGAAAGATACCGCTCGCCGTTTCGCTGAAAACGAAGAGGTGGTGGTGACTGCTACCCCGTTCGACCGAGAACTGGCCCCCCGCCACGATTTTGTCCGCATCGAGGGCGATAAAGCGATCTACCAGAACCACTGGAAAGCGGGTGGTAACGAGATCACTTGGGATATGGTCCACTATGATGTTCAGCTGTTTGGTGGTGTCGTTTTGCACAAAGGCAAGATCGCCGAGATGGCTACCGGTGAGGGTAAGACATTAGTGGCAACCCTGCCCGTCTTCCTCAACGCATTGACCCGCAACGGTGTGCATGTCGTAACCGTGAATGACTACCTCTCTAAGCGTGACTCTGAATGGATGGGGCCACTCTATATGTTCCACGGTCTTTCCGTGGATTGCATTGACAAGCATCGTCCTAACTCTGAGGCTCGCAGAAAGGCGTATGAGGCAGACATCACCTTCGGTACGAACAACGAGTTCGGTTTTGACTATCTGCGTGATAACATGGCAACCAGCCCAAGAGACCTGGTGCAACGCAAGCATAACTTCGCCATTGTCGATGAGGTCGATTCCGTGTTGATCGACGATGCCCGTACACCGTTGATCATTTCCGGTCCCGTACCTCGTGGCGAGGAGCAGCTCTTCGAATTGTTCCGTCCGAATGTGGAGGTAGTCGTAAAGGCACAAAAAGAGCTCTGCTCCCAGTTGCTGATCGAGGCCAAGAAGAAGATGGCCAGCAACGATCAAGCGGAGATCGATGAGGGTGCCATTCAGCTTTTCCGTTCCCACAAGGGTTTCCCACGCAATAAAGCGTTAATCAAATTTTTGAGCGAACAAGGAGTCAAGGCGCAGATGCTGAAGGCTGAGGAATACTATATGTCCGAGAACAACAAGCACATGCACGAGGCTACTGATGTGCTCTATTTCGTGATTGATGAGAAGAACAACAGCGTTGAACTGACTGATAAGGGTATCGACTTACTGACTGGCAAGACTGATGATCCTACGTTCTTTGTCTTGCCCGACATTACCTCCGAACTATCACAGTTGGAGAACATGCAGGGCACTGATGAGGAGAAACAGGCCCGTAAGGATGAGATCCTCTCCAACTACTCCGTGAAGAGTGAGCGTGTGCACACCATCAACCAGCTGTTGAAGGCCTACACCCTTTTCGAGAAAGACGATGAGTATGTGGTGATCGACAATAAAGTATTGATCGTCGATGAGCAGACAGGTCGTATCATGGATGGCCGTCGTTATTCAGACGGTTTGCACCAGGCAATCGAGGCGAAAGAGCGCGTGAAAGTGGAGGCCGCTACACAGACCTTCGCAACCATCACGTTGCAGAACTATTTCCGTATGTATCACAAGCTGGCTGGTATGACTGGTACAGCAGAGACCGAGGCCGGAGAGTTCTGGGACATCTATAAGTTGGATGTGGTTGTTATCCCGACCAACCGTCCGATCGCTCGTATCGACATGAACGACCGCATCTATAAGACCAAGCGTGAGAAATATAATGCAGTCATCGAGGAGATTGTCCAATTAACCCAGGCTGGTCGCCCCGTTTTGGTTGGTACCACCTCTGTTGAAATCTCAGAGTTACTGAGCCGTATGTTGAAGATCCGCAACATCAAACATAACGTTTTGAATGCGAAGCTGCACCAGAAAGAGGCAGAGATCGTCGCTTTAGCGGGTCAAAGCAGTACGGTAACGATTGCCACCAATATGGCAGGTCGTGGTACAGATATTAAGCTTTCCCAAGAGGTGAAAGAGGCTGGAGGTTTGGCCATCATCGGTACGGAACGTCATGAAAGCCGTCGTGTCGATCGTCAGTTGCGTGGTCGTGCCGGTCGTCAAGGTGACCCAGGATCCTCTGTGTTCTTCGTCTCCTTGGAAGATGATTTGATGCGTCTGTTCGCCTCAGAGAAGATCGCCAGCTTGATGGACAGATTAGGTTTCAAAGAGGGTGAAGTCTTAGAGCATAGCATGTTGAGCAAATCCGTGGAGCGTGCGCAAAAGAAAGTTGAGGAGAATAACTTTGGTATTCGTAAGCGCTTGTTGGAGTATGATGACGTGATGAACTCTCAACGTACCGTGATTTACACCCGTCGCCGCCATGCTTTGATGGGTGAGCGTATCGGTTTGGATGTATTAAATACACTCTACGACACCGCCGTAGCCATCACTGATCAGTGCGAGAATGACTTCGAGAGCTTTAAGATGGAGATCTTCAAGACATTCGCCATGGAGAGTCCCCTCACCTTAGAAGAATTCAAGGAATTAAAGCATAACCAGCTGACTGACAAACTCTTTGAAGAGGCTTTGAAGACCTTTAAACGACGCATGGAGCGTATCGCACAAGTAGCTCATCCGGTGATTCAGCAAGTTTACGAGAATCAAGGGGCTATGTATGAGAACATCATGATCCCTATCACCGATGGCAAACGCATGTACAATATCTCATGCAACTTGAAAGAGGCCTACGAGAGCGAGAGCAAGATCATCACGAAATCCTTCCAGAAATCGATCATCCTTCACATGATCGACGAGGCCTGGAAAGAGCACCTGCGTGAGATGGATGAGTTACGTCACTCCGTACAGAACGCAAGCTACGAGAACAAAGATCCTTTGTTGATCTACAAGTTAGAGTCTTATAACCTCTTTAAGAACATGGTCGATGCTATGAACCGAAAGACCGTAGCCGTCTTGATGCGTGGACAAATCCCTGTACGTCGTGAGCCGACTGAGGAGGAGCGTCAAGCGATGGCTGCCCGCCAAGAGGCATTAGCTAAACAAGCTGCGGAAGCCATTGCTCAAGAGCGTGCACGCATCCAACAGCAAGCGCAACAACAGGCACAACAACAGGCACAAAAGCAGGCCCAGCAGGAGCAGCAAGCCCAGGATGCTATCGAGATAAAAGAGGCAGAGGAGGAAAACGCTACGCAAGAGGAGAATTCAGATGAGTCCACTCATCCAGATCCCATAAGAGCTGAGAAGCGCGTAGGTCGCAATGATCTTTGCCCCTGTGGCAGTGGCAAGAAGTACAAGAATTGCCACGGACAAGGACTCTGATTTTTTCAGTATAATTAACGTGTTAAAAGGAGGGACAGACGAAACAGTCTGTCCCTCTTTTTTTGTACATTCGCCCCGTAAACCTTTTAATACCATTGGTTATGATAGTTGGCGTTCCAAAAGAGATTAAGAACAATGAGAACCGCGTCGCATTAACACCAGCTGGCGCAAAAGAATTTGTAAGAAGAGGGCACAGTGTGTACGTTCAACACACCGCAGGAATCAACAGTGGATTCCCTGACGAGGAGTATGTAGCAGCAGGGGCCCAGATCCTGCCTACCATCGAAGCGGTCTATGACATCGCCGAGATGATCATCAAAGTGAAAGAACCCATCGAAAGTGAGTATACCTTAGTGAAGAAGGGACAATTACTCTTCACCTATTTCCATTTCGCTTCCGATCGGGAATTGACAGAAGCCATGCTACGTAGCGGAGCTACCTGTTTGGCTTACGAGACAGTAGAAGGTCCTAGCCACTCCCTTCCCCTATTGATTCCCATGAGCGAAGTAGCCGGACGTATGTCCATCCAAGAAGGCGCACGCTTTTTGGAGAAACCACAAGGAGGAAAAGGACTGTTGTTAGGAGGCGTACCAGGTGTGAAACCAGCTAAGGTATTGGTTATTGGTGGAGGTATCGTAGGACATAATGCCGCTTTGATGGCCTCAGGTTTAGGTGCTGATGTCACATTGGCCGATATCTCCCTGCCCCGCTTGCGTGCGTTAGCAGAGACGCTTCCTAAGAATGTTAAGACACTCTATTCCTCTACGCACAACATCGAGCAAGAATTGCCCACTACTGATCTCGTGATTGGCGCAGTATTGATTCCTGGTGCTAAGACCCCGCACCTCATCACCCGAGAGATGCTGAAATTGATGAAACCAGGCAGTGTATTAGTGGATGTGGCTATCGACCAAGGAGGCTGTTTCGAAACCTCTCATCCAACCACCCACGCAGAACCAATCTTCGAGGTGGATGGTGTGATCCATTACTGTGTGGCGAACATCCCAGGAGCAGTTCCACAAACCTCTACGCTCGCCTTGACCAATGCCACACTGCCATATGCCATCCGGTTGGCAGACCAAGGTTGGGAGAAGGCTTGCGCTGCCGATCCTGGCTTACAGCTTGGCCTCAATATCGTGGACGGAAAGATTGTCTATCCTGCCATCGTTGCTCTGTATAAAGATTTGTAAAACAAATAATAAGGTTCGACCTCTCTCCTCCTATGAGTGAATGGTCGAACCTTATTGTGTTTTATTTCTTCAAATCGAACCCCAACATCAAGCCATCATACTGCTCTGCCAATTGGCTAAGTGATTGAAACGTGCTGTTACTGGTCAGCGAAGCAACCTTCGTCAAGAATGTGAGTAACTTGTCTGCATTAAAAAGCAAGGTAAGGTTGTCGCCCGCCAAGACAGTAGAGGCGGTCAATGTATAAATCGCACGGTCGGAGGTACCAGCCGTATAGGTAAAGGCAATGGTCTTGTCCGCCTCGTTTACACTGTAGGTACCCTTCAAGGAACCCTTCTTCAGTGCACTCGTGAAGGTGCTGTCTTCATGAAAGGTATAATTGAACACACCCTCCACAATGCCCACTTTAGCGCATTGCTCCTTTAACTTCTTCTCTAATTCTGTTGTAGCAGCCGAACCTGCGATTTGCTTTAACGTGTTATCACTCCCCAACTGGACAGCTGGGTCTACGTATGTCCATGTACCCTGCAAACTGGCTACCGTCACCGACTGTCCACCAGTCACCGATGAGACCACCTTCTGTACGGTTTCCGACTTCAGAATATCTTTCCAAGATTGAGCTTGCGCAGATGTGGCACAAAGCCAAAGGCCGATAAAGGTCATTGTCACATTAATTAGTTTTTTCACTGTCTATTTTGATTTTTCCCTACAATCTTTTTAGTGTAACTATTATAAAGAAAGAGAGTGCCGAATAACAACCCGACACTCTCTTCCGTATGTATCGCCAACGACGTATTGATTACAACTTATCGTTAGAACCAAGTACGTTGATGATCTTGTGCTTGTACAGCTTCTCCATGTTGTCACGAGCCGGACCCAGATACTTGCGCGGGTCGAACTCAGCTGGCTTCTCAGCGAAGACCTTACGGATAGCAGCTGTCATAGCCAAACGAGAGTCAGAGTCGATGTTGATCTTGCAAACAGCAGACTTAGCAGCCTCACGCAACCACTCCTCGGGGATACCGATAGCAGCCTTCAACGCACCACCGAACTTGTTGATTGTCTCAACCTCATCCTGAGGAACAGAAGAAGAACCATGGAGCACGATGGGGAAGCCCGGCAACTTCTCCTCAACAGCCTTCAACACGTCGAATGCCAAAGGAGGAGGAACCATACGACCAGTCTCAGGATCGATTGTGCACTGCTCCGGAGTAAACTTGTAAGCACCATGAGAAGTACCGATAGAGATAGCCAAAGAATCGCAACCTGTACGAGTAGCGAAATCAATTACCTCCTCAGGATCTGTATAAGTGTGGTGGTCTGCGGAAACTTCATCCTCAACACCTGCCAATACACCCAGCTCACCCTCAACAGTCACATCATACTGATGTGCGTACTCAACAACCTTCTTCGTCAAAGCGACGTTCTCCTCATAAGGCAGATGAGAACCATCAATCATTACAGAAGAGAAGCCCATATCTACGCAAGACTTACACAACTCAAAGCTATCACCGTGATCCAAGTGCAAAACGATCTGCGGGTGCTCGCAGCCTAACTCCTTAGCGTACTCAACTGCGCCCTCAGCCATATAACGAAGCAAAGTCTGGTTAGCATAGTTACGCGCACCCTTTGACACCTGCAAAATCACCGGAGACTTTGTCTCTGCAGAAGCCTTGATGATGGCTTGCAGCTGCTCCATGTTGTTGAAGTTGAACGCAGGGATGGCATAACCGCCCTTGATTGCCTTAGCGAACATCTCTTTCGTGTTCACCAAACCTAATTGTTTGTAACTTACCATAATGTTTAATACGTTATTACGTTAGTAATTTAAAACTCCTGCAAATATACATAAGTTTCATCACACAATGCTTTTTTATGCCCATAATTTATATCAAATTATGACCAGACGAAAAAAAGAGCACGTTTTTCTTTGTTTATTGACAGTAAAGCTATACCTTTGCCGCTCGAAAATACCGGTTACCAATTATAAAGTAGTATAAATTAAAAACAGAAATAAAGCAATGAAAAAAGGAATTCATCCTGAGAACTATCGTCCTGTGGTATTCAAGGACATGTCAAACGATGATACATTCATCACTCGTTCAACGATTAATGCAAAAGAGACGATCGAGATCGATGGCGTTACTTATCCGTTGGTAAAGGTCGAGATCTCTAACACTTCTCACCCGTTCTATACTGGTAAGTCTAAGTTGGTGGATACAGCTGGTCGTGTTGATAAGTTCATGAGCCGCTACGGTAACCGTAAGAAGAAATAATTCTTTCGTCCGCAACGATACAAGAAACATAAGAGGGAAAGGTTTACTCAAATCGAGTAACTTTTCCCTCTTGTTATTATATACCACTTCTTCAATGGCTACGTTCCCGAAACTCCGAGGGGGTCACGTTCTCTCTTCTTCGGAAAAAAGTAGAAAACTGCCCCGTATTGTCGAAGTGAAGCGCATAAGCGATCTCAGAAATTGAAAGTTGTGAGGTCGTCAGTAGTTCTTTGGCACGCAACAAACGCTGTTGTGCCTGATATTGAGCGGGTGAAGAACCCGTATATTCTTTAAACATCCGACGGAACCACGAGTAACTCAATCCTAAACGTATCGCTATGTCTTCTGCTCGAAGCGGGTTCTCCACATGCTCTTTCATCAAAAAGCGTGCCTGATTAATCTTCTCCACCACATAGGTATCAGAAAAAGCATTGTTCTTTTCCTTATAATATATAACTCCCAAAATATGTAGCACGATACTGGAAATCATCTGTTGATAACCACTGCGTTCTTCACCCGCAAACCGTAAGATATCATCATAGAGATTAAGGATTGTTGAGCTAACCCCAATACGATGGATCGGTTCTTCCTTACAAAAGAAGTGCTTTTCCACACGCCGATCAATATGAGGTCCTCTGAAACCTACCCAATGCTCCTCCCAGCCGGTCTGCACATCGGGATAATAACTATGCCACTCTCCTGGGAAAAGCAAGATAATCGTCCCCGCAGTGATTGCCCTACGCTTACAGGATTGAGAGGAGAAATAGCCTTGCCCACGTGTGATATAGACCAGCTGGTACTCGTTGAGTACCCGCCCCTCTTGCGGACGAAACGCATAACTATCGGGATGCCGAGATGGAGGATAAGCACCGCCAGCTTGAATGGTTTGATGCCCCACGGTAGTCACTACGATGCCCCAGTCCTCATCAGTCGGATTGATCGTCAGATAGCATTGAATATCCTCTTTTATGCAATTCATGTCAGAAATCAAAGGTTTAAAATCATTTTATGAAGCAAAGATAACAAGAAAGGCCATACTTTTGTCCCCATCAATACGAATAAGTTTAGCGAATATCATGAAAGCCTTCCATTTTTTAGCGTTTGATATTGGAGCTACCAGCGGCCGGGCCGTATTGGGTAGCCTGCAAGAGGGATTGTTCACGATGCGTGAAATTCACCGTTTCCCCACTCCGATGGTCGCCCTGCATGGGCGTTACTATTGGAACGTATTTAACCTATACAGTGCCCTTTTGGAGGCACTCTCCAAATGTGCAGCAGAGCAGATCCCCCTCTGTTCCATAGGTATCGACACCTGGGGCGTCGATTTTGGTTATTTAGCGAACGACGGGACGCTACTAGGTATGCCTCGTGCTTACCGAGATCCCTATACAGAGGGCGCACCGGAGGATTTCTTCACGCATCTTCCCAAGCGAGAGGTCTATGCCCGTACCGGTATCCAAGTATTGCCGTTCAACAGTCTGTTCCAGTTCTATCGCACCTACCAAGATGTATTTGTACCTCAAGAGATAGCCGAGCGCATCTTATTTATGCCCGATCTATTGACCTATATGCTCACTGAGCAGCAGGTATGCGAATATACTATCGCTTCCACTTCTCAGCTGCTGAATCCCTATACGCACAAGTTTGATTATCATCTGTTGGAACAGATAGGCGTTTCACCCACGCAATTTGGCCAGTTGGTTATGCCGGGCACGACTGTCGGCCCGTTATGCGAAAGTGTTTGCCAGCAAACCGGGATGAGACCTGTGCCTGTCATTGCTGTAGCCGGACACGATACAGCCTCTGCGGTAGCGGCTGTACCCGCTCGCTCACCCCATTTCGCTTACCTCAGTAGTGGCACATGGAGCTTGATGGGTATTGAGACCGAGCAACCGATCATCACCGACGAGTCGTTCGCCCACAACTTCACCAATGAAGGAGGTATCGAGGGAACGACCCGCTTCTTGAAGAACATCACAGGTATGTGGCTGCTTGAGCGCTGCCGGGCTACGTGGAAAAAACAAGGAAAAGTGTATAGCTACGAGGAATTAACCCGCATGGCCAAAGAGAGTACATTTGACGGATTGATCAATCCAGATGATGCTTCTTTCGCCAATCCGGAAGAGATGATGGCTGCTATCGCTACCTATTGCCAAGCGCAGGGTAATCCGGTTCCACAGAGCGATGCCGACTACGTGCGTTGTATCTTCCGCAGCTTGGCACATCGCTATGGGGAAGTATTGACACACTTGAAAACGATGTCGCCCTTCCCCATCGAGTGTCTGCATGTGATTGGTGGCGGTTCTCAAAATGAACTGTTGAACCAATGGACAGCCGACGCCATCGGCATGCCGGTCATTGCCGGTCCCTCAGAAGCCACAGCCATTGGCAACTGCTTCATCCAAGCAAAAGCCGCCGGTTTAGTAGGCAACCGTTGGGAGATGCGTAAGCTGATTGCAGAAACCTTCACCCCGAAAGTATATTATCCAAGTAAATAAAATTGATTCATTCTAATAAAAACAACGATCATGACAAAAGAGACTGTTATAAAGCAAGCGTTTGAGATTGCAGCTGAGCGTTACGCCGCTGTTGGAGTAGATGTAAACAAAGCGATGGAGCAATTAGGGAAACTCTCTCTCTCCCTCCACTGCT
>OBLI01002084.1_pt1 | contig 17750 bp, 11 predicted proteins | sample 1519701 | NCBI WGS metagenome assembly OBLI01 (sample SAMEA3663005, study PRJEB22513) | pig gut metagenome | biome: pig gut; feature: pig-associated habitat; material: faeces | place: France | collected 2012 | reverse complement strand
TATAATATCTACCCCCAATCGCATCCCGTATATTCTGGTATAACCTGAATTTTCTCAACTTTTCATCGAGTTTCCGAGACCGCTCAATCAGCCTTTTAGTCCGGATGTAGCAATTCCATCTACCAGGTATTTTTGGAAAAATATAAAGATTAACACAATGGGAATGACCGATAAAGTAGCCATTGCAAACATTGCACCATAATCAGAAGAAGATCCCGGATCACAGAACAATTTCAATGCAAGAGATACCGGATATTTATCGGCGTCGTTAATATATAGTAACGCTGACATGAAGTCATCCCATCTCCACATAAAAGAGAAAATTCCTCCTGTGATCAGTGCCGGAGACATAAGGGGAAGAATAATTCTTCCAAAAATCCCATAATAAGAACATCCGTCAATTTTAGCTGCTTCATCCAGTTCCTTTGGAATTCCCTCAATAAAATTCATCATCAGATATACAAAGAATCCCTGTATTGCAAAACAAAAAGGAACAATCAACGGTGCAAAACTTCCAACCCATCCCAATTTCTCATACCACAGATATTGGGGCACCATCAGAATTTGTCCCGGCAACATCATGGATGCCAGCATTGCTCCAAAGAGAATTTTCTTGCCTTTAAATTCACATCTCGCAAATCCAAAAGCAACACATGCAGAAGATGCCAAGGTTCCTACTGTTCCCAGAACTGCTACAAACAGTGAATTTTTAAAAAACTGACCAAAAGATACCCCTGCAAATCCCCGCCATCCATTTGCATAATTCTCAAATGTAAAACTTTTCGGTATCAGACTTCCTGCTGTTGTGAAAATGGTGTTTGTTTCTTTAAAAGAACTCATAAACATCCAGAATAACGGATATAACATAACCAATCCAAAACCACATACCAGAATATGATAAATGACTGCTCCTGCTCTTCTTTTTGTTTTCATATTCTCACCCCTGTTCATATACCCAGAATTTCTTGGTCTTAAATAATAAAAAAGTAATAGCTGCAATAATCAAAAGCATTACCCATGCCATAGCAGATGCATATCCTGATTGATTAAAGTTAAAGGACTGCTGATACATATAGACGGCATAAAACAGTGTTGTATCCATTGGTTTTCCCTGTGTAATGATTAAACTCTGTGTAAATGCCAGGAAACCATTAATCATCTGCATAACCAGATTAAAGAAAATCGTGGGTGTCAGCAATGGCAATGTAACTTTGAAAAATTTTGTAATTTTATTCGCTCCATCTACATCTGCTGCTTCATACAATTCTTTGGGAATCTGCTTCAATGCAGACAGAAAGATAAGCATAGAAGAGCCAAACTGCCAGATAGCCAGAATAATCAATGTCCATATGGCTGTCTTTGTGTCGCTGAGCCATGCAAATTTTGTATCAATCCCAATCATTCCCAGAAGACTATTTACAACACCATCCGGTGCAAACATTCTTTTCCACAGAATTGCAACTGCTACAGAACCACCGATGATAGATGGAAGATAATAAGCTGCTCTGTAAAATCCTGCTGCTTTGCTGGATCTCACCAGAATCATGGCAACCAGAAGCGCAAAGATCAATCTGAGTGGTACCGATACCAGTGCAAAATAGATGGTCGCCTTCATAGAACGCCAAAAGGTTTCATCCTGTGTAAACATATAGATGTAATTTTTTAACCCTACAAATTCTGCCGGTGATAAAATATCATAATCACAAAATGAGTAATACAGAGAAATTCCCATAGGCACAATTAAAAACACAAGAAATCCGATAATAAAAGGCAGACAAAATATAATGCCTACATTTTTCTCTTTATTGATAAATTTATAAAAACTGCTGTTTTTCTGTTTCAACCTTTTCTCTCCCTTCCCAAAAAAGGCGCAAAAAGAGCTGTTGCCATCTTTTACGACTACAGCAGCCCTTTCTTCTTTTTATTCGCCTGCAAGCATTTTATTTGCTTCTGTAAAATATTCCTCAGCTGCTTCCTGAGCAGTGTATTCACCATATTTTACTTTTTCTTCCAACTTTCTAAGCAGATCCTGGGCCTGGCTGCTTCCTTCCACCGGGAACGGAGGCATCGGACTGCTGTTCGGAGTAATTACGTCATTAATAAATTCGGCATTTTCCTGCTCTTCCTGACTTAACTTCGGCATAATTGCTTCTGTAACTTTACCGGAAGCAGGAATCCCTCTCTCCGCAAGTAAAATATCATAGGCATCTGTTGAGTTGGACAGATAATTTAACAATTTTACTGCTTCTTCCGGATTTTTTGTATCCGCACTGACACTAAAATACATACTTGGCTTTACATAATTGGATTTTGCCGGATCTGTAGTCGGAATAGTTGTCAGATCAATATCCGTTCCTTCCGGTGCTGCTGCCTGATAAGCAGTAAGCTGAGCAGAACCATTGATTGTACACCAGGTCATATTTTCCGGACTGGAACCATAAACCATAGGATCTTCTTCTACACTCGCTGTATCTGCTGCCTGACTTGGAGAAATATGCCAGCCTTCTTTTATTCCATCTTCCAAAGTCTGGAAATACGGAACATAATCCTCTGCACTGTCTCCCCCCAGTTTATCTGTAGCCTGAATATCATTTGCTCTTGCATACATATCCATATACAGACCATAATGATACAAATTAGCACGATATCCACTCTTCTCATACACTTCTTTTGAAATTGCCACAAAATCATCCAGACTCATATTATCTTCAATTGTAATGCCCAGTTCATCAAGAAGTGTTTTGTTATAGAACATACAGGAAGAACTGGTTCCGGAAGCAATACCATAAATTCCATCTTCAACTTTTCCCATATTCAGAACATCTTCTGTGATCTCAGAAGTTTCCAGTGTTCCATCTTCTATATAAGGTGTCAGATCCAGAAGCTGTCCCTTATCTGCATACTGTTTAATATAAGACATATCCATCTGAATGATATCTGGCATTTTTTTGCCCGCAGCAGAAGTTGCCATTTTACTCCAATAATCATCCCACTGAAAGAACTGTCCCTTTACTGTCACACCTGTTTCTTCTTTATATTTATCCAGTACCTGCTGTGTTCTCTCATTTCTTACCTGATTTCCCCACCATGCCATAGACAATTCTTTTGCGTTTTCCGCATTTGCAGATTCATCTTTCTTATCAGATCCGCACGCTGCCAGTGAACCTGCTGCGATTATTCCAGTCATTGCCAAAACGGCTGCTTTTTTTAAATATTTATTTTTCAATTTCTTTTCCTCCGTTTATTTGGGATGCATCCTTGTTTTTGTTGATGCACTCATTATAAGTGAATTTTTTTCAAATGAACATTCAGAAACATGACTTCTCTTCATAAAAATCTTACTCTATACCGCAAAAAAGTAATTCCGCCTGTAAAAATATTACTTTTTTTATTCTACCTGATTTCTTTTGAATGGAAAACATTGCACTTTTCTTTTATTTTATATTATAATTTGCCTATATTCGGGAGGAATTACCATGGAATTACTAAAACAAAAATTAAATCATTTATCTTTAAAATATAAAATTCTGTCACTTATTATAACCGGAATTCTGATCGTTTTTTTATCCGGTCTTCTTACCACAGAACTTGTATCCCGTTCCTATGAAAAAAAGCTGTATCGCTCGATCGCTTCTACGCTTTCCTATTCTGTTCAGGAAATTTCAGATGAACTGGAATATTTTGATACTATAGTAGATTCCATTTTCTCTAATCAGACGATACAAAATGAACTGGAAGATGCACTCCATACCAATAAACGTTCTGAAAAACAAATACATTATAATAAGGTGTACTCCACACTATGTAATTATTTCTTCACTTTTCATAATGACGCACTCTCTTATATATCCATTCTTCAGAATCAATCCGTAATCAGTACCTCTGATTCCGAATTACGAAAACTTCCGGAAAACATCAAGGAGGACTTGCTTCTGATGGCCCGAAGAGCAGATGGGGCCACAACTGTCATCAGTAAATACGGAGCTGATTACGGAATTTTTATCGTAAAAGAGCTCCGAAGGATCCAGAATCTCAGCCTGAATCCCCTGGGTGTTCTGATGATTCGGATAGATATGGAAAAATTAATCAAATCCTCTATTTCCAGTATTTCGGAATATGATGACACTGCTTATTTCCTGTTTGATAAAGATACCAATCTGATTTATCATGACAATCTGCTGTCTGCAGAAGGTGCGCTTAAACTGACTCAAAGTATGAAACAACCTTACGACATAATCGAAGCAGAAAACCAGAAACTATTCGCCGTCAGTGATATGATTCCGATTTATGAATGGAACTGCATCTGTACAGTTTCTTATAACTCTATCTATCAGACAATCACTTTGTCCGGTCGTTCATTTTTCCTTCTGATGTTGTTGGCAACGACAATTGTCAGTTATTGCAGTATTCGTATTGTACTTGCTTTATTCCGCCGGTTTGACTGTCTGATTCATAATATGAAACTTTTTGGGGAAGGAAATTATACAGCCCCGGTTCAGCCACAACATTATCCGGAAGATGAAATCGGACTTCTTTATCAGAATTTTGATCGAATGGTAGAAAAAATCCAGTTGCTAATCCAGGAAAATTACGTAAACGAACTTTTGAAAAAGGAAGCACAGATTAAAGCAATGGAAAGTCAGATGGATCCACATTTTCTCTATAATACCCTCGATTCCATCAACTGGAGAGCCCGTATGATCAAATCAGAAGAGATTTCTCAGATTACCACTTCTCTTGGAAATCTCCTGCGTCTGTCTTTGAGCAAAAATTCCCAGAATTTTACTTTAGGGCAGGAACTGACTCTGGTAGAAAATTATATTACAATTCAAAAAATCCGTTATCAGAAACGACTGGAATTTCATTGTAATATTCCAGATAATCTGATGGATATTCTGATTCCAAAATTTACGATTCAGCCTCTGCTGGAAAATGCAATACGCTATGGTCTGGAAGAATCTTCTGATCCTTGTTTTATTTCCATTACCCAAAAACAGACTCCGGAAGATCTGATAATAAAAATCACAAATACTGGTTCTTCTTTTGAAGAAAACTTTATGGAAAAACTGTTAAATGAAGAAATTACCCCTCACGGATTTGGCATCGGGATTTTAAATATCCATAAACGTATTCAGATGACTTACGGAACTGCCTATGGCTTGAATCTTTATACCGAAGAAACCGAAGATACTTACGAAGAATATGCGGTAGCTGAAATAAACATCCCCAAGATAAGGAGTACTGAAAAATGCTGAGATTACTCATTGTAGATGATGAAGAAATGATTTGTCAGGCAATTGCAGATATTATTGACTGGAAAAAATATAACATCCAACTGATTGGAACATGTACAGATGGTGTAGAAGCTTATCATACCATTCTGGACGAAAGCCCGGATATTGTTATGACTGATATCCGCATGCCTGGAATTTCCGGTCTGGATTTAATTGAACGGATCACAAAAACAGATCTGTGCACCCAATTTATTATTTTATCCGGATATGGAGAATTTGACTATGCAAAACGTGCCATGAAATGCGGTGTGCGCCACTACTTACTGAAACCCTGTACAGAAGATCAGATTATCGACTGTATTAATGATGTAAAAAAAGACTGTTACAAAATAATTTCCGAAAGAGAAATGGAATCAAATACAGCGTCCTGTGTTCTGAAAACACTCCAGAAAAGTCTGATTAAAAATATCATTCGGGAAGGTATCTCTGCCACTCATGTATCAGACTCTTTTTTCGAGCCTTACGAACACTATATGAACCTGACCAATATCCCCTATGAATTTTGCTGCATCTACTATCTGGAAGAAAAGAATCTCCAGAACTGCCTGTTTCTTTTTCAGGATTACTGCAAGCAACATATGCCTGAAATCGAGGTGTACACCATATATGTGAGAAACACTCTCATTCTGTTTTTTCCTGCTTTTACTTCGGATTGCTCTGATCTGGATCGTTTCTTCCAGACTATGAGCTTCCGTGACCAAACTGTCTCCATTGAATACAGCCGCAAACCATATGAAGATTTGAAGACCCTTCTCAATGTGTTAATTCCAAAATTAAAGCGGTACGACATTCTGTATTTTATAGAAGGTCATCATACAATACCTAATTTTAATTATGGACATATTGTTGAAAACATAAATAGTCTGCTTCCTTCCATTGCTTCTTCAGATCCTTCCATATATAATCCCGCAATGGAAGATTTAAAAATGTATCTCACAACAGTATCAAACAGAGATTTTCTTCTTCAGCTGGCAGACAATATACTGATTTCATTAGGTACACAGCTTCCATTTTACAGCCTTCCTGAAATTGCAGACTTTCTATTTCAATTGCACAAAGAAAGTCAAACCGATAAAATCGTGTCCGATTTGCTGAATTATATTACAAGTATTACCAATGTACAATCTTTTCATTCCCGGCAATACAGCCCTTTTATCTCAAAACTGATTGAATACATTTATGAACACTATTCAAATCCGGATCTCACTTTGAAATGGATCTGCGAAAATTATCTTTACATGAACGAAAATTACGTAAGCCGTTGCTTCACGAAAGAAACCGGAGAAAAATTTTCCAGTTTTCTCATGAATCTCCGGATCCAAAAAGCCAAAGAGATTATGGCTGCACGGGATAATGAAAAAATACAAAATGTTGCAGAGTTAGTAGGTTGTGGTAATACTCCTTATTACTTCAGCAAAATCTTCAAAAAATGTACTGGTTTTACTCCTTCTGCATATGTAAAAAAAATGTACAGTTAAACCAATCCCTCACAGTCTGTTTCCATCACCAAACATTCTGTGGGGGCTTATTTACTTATTTATTCCAATCCTGTACATAATCTCATACTTTTCTTCGCAGCAAATAGAACAGCCTTGCAAAATTCTGCGAAGCTTCTCCTTACGTACTGGAACTTTACCATACGATTGGTGTATACGGTGCCATGCTTAAAGTTTTCGTACCGGGCACAGAGCAGTTTGAATGTTTTTTGTCCTCCAAATTTTTCCAGAAAGAATTGTCAGAATAGTAAAGAATCCCCGATTATTGGCTTATATTATTTGAATAACATGGGCAATAATCGGGAAAAAGCTTTAAAATTCAAAAACTAATACGCCATATCCTTTCAGCGGATATCCGATGGAATACGCTTTTCCATCTGCTTCTACCTTTTCGGGTTTCAGCTTCCGGCCTCTCTCTTCCTGTTCTTCACCATAGCTGTCCCAAGTGGAATCAAGCAACAGCACATGCTGTTTTCTCTTCAGCACACCGACTCTGTAATCTTCTCTGTCTACCGGTGTAAAATTGCAGACAAACAACAGATTTTTCTTACCATTCTTTCCATGTCTTACAAAACTGAAAATACTTCTCTCATTATCATCCACACCGATCCATTCAAAACCAGTACCTTCATGATCCAGTTCATACAGACATGGATAGGTTCTGTATAACTTTAACAGTTCTTTCATATAATCATGGATTTTCTTATGTACCGGATCTGCAAGCAGTTCCCAATCCAGTGCACTGTTTTCATTCCATTCATGATTCTGCGCAAAATCCTGTCCCATGAACAGCAATTTCTTTCCCGGATGTCCCATCATAAATCCATAAGCTGCCTTCAGATTTTCCATTTTCTGTTCCGGAGTTCCAGGCATTTTCTCTATCATCGAACATTTTCCGTGAACAACCTCATCATGAGAAAGAACCAGAATAAATCGCTCGGAATATGCATACATCATACTGAAAGTCATAGAATTATGATGATACTGTCTGTAGATCGGATCCAGTTTCATGTAAGAAAGGAAATCATTCATCCAGCCCATGTTCCATTTCATGGAGAAACCAAGACCTCCGTTTTCCGGAGTATCGGTAACCTGCGGCCATGCAGTCGATTCTTCCGCAATAATCATTGTTCCGTCTTCTCTGTGTTCTACCAGAGAGTTCAGGTGTTTCAGAAACTCTACTGCTTCCAGATTTTCTTTACCACCGAATTTGTTCGGTACCCACTGGGTTCTTCCGTAATCCAGATACAGCATGGACGCTACTGCATCTACACGCAGCCCGTCAATATGATATTCATCCAGCCAGTAAAGTGCATTGGAAATCAGGAAATTTTTCACTTCATTTTTGCCATAATCAAATACTTTTGTTCCCCAGTCCGGATGCTCTCCTTTTCGAGGATCTGCGTATTCATACAGACAGGTTCCGTCAAACAAGGACAAACCACATTCGTCTTTTGGAAAATGAGCCGGTACCCAGTCGAGGATGACACCGATTCCTTTCTGATGCAGATAATCGACCAGATACATAAAATCATGCACATTTCCATAACGGGAAGTAGGTGCGAAATATCCTGTCACCTGATATCCCCAGGAGCCATCAAAAGGATGTTCTGCAATTCCCATCAATTCCACATGAGTATATCCCATTTCCAGTACATAGTCTGCAAGACTGTGGGCAATCTGTTTATAGTTATAAAATCCTTCCGGATTTGCTTCACTGGACGGATGTTTTCTCCAGGAACCCGGATGCATTTCATAAATAAACATGGGCTGTTCTTTGATATTTTTCCCGCATCTTGCTTTCATCCAGGAACCATCTCTCCACCGATATCCGCCAAGTTCTTCCACAACAGAAGCGGTTGCCGGCCGCACTTCACTGTGAATCGCATAAGGATCCGCCTTCATAACGGTACTTCCATCCTGCCGTGTGATACAATACTTATATCTGCTGTGTTCCAGTACACCCGGTACAAATAAAGCATAGATTCCAAGCGGTTCCAGACGTTCCATGATATGTGTCCGGGTATCCCATCCATTAAAATCACCTGCAACACTTACCTGGCGTGCATTCGGTGCCCATACTGCAAAGTATACACCTTCCTGTCCGTTGCGTTCTGTCAGATGTGCTCCCAGTTTTTCATAAATTTTATAATGAGTCCCCATACCAAAGAGATACTGATCAAACTCTGTTACTTCCAGAATACTGTCTACCGGTTGTTCCATTTCCTTTTTGCCGGTTACTGCCTTCTGTGTTTTTTTTGCAGTTTTCTTCTCCATAAATAATCCCCTGTTCCCTAAAATTTCTATTTCTTCAGTTAATTCCAGTTCATACGTCCAAATGTCTTTGTAGTATGCAGAATCTCTTTCTGAAGTTCCTCCGTCAGTTCCTTCTCCTGTACTCTCCAACGCCAGTTGGTTCCTACTGTAGACGGTTTATTCATTCTGCAGGTGTTATCGTAGCCAAGATAATCCTGAATCGGTATAATGCACATTCTCGCATTGCTTCTCATAGCAAGGGCAACAAAAGGCTTATACAATTCTTTTTTCGGTGTCACATGATCGCAAAGATAATCTCTTGCCATCTTCTGTTCTTCTTCTGTAATGCTGTCCAGCCATCCCACTACTGTTTCATTATCATGGGTACCGGTATAAACTACACAGTTTTCCGGATAATTGTGAGGCAGATAATCATTTGCAGAACCGGAATCTCTGGAGTCAAATGCAAATTCCAGAACTTTCATTCCCGGGAATCCTGTCTCCCACACGAGACGTCGTACAGAATCCGTTACATATCCAAGATCTTCTGCGATGACCGGATGCCATCCAAGGCACTGTTCCACTCTGCGGAACAATTCAATTCCCGGTCCCTTTTCCCAATGTCCGTTTACTGCTGAATCCTCTCCATACGGAATGGAGAAATATTCATCAAAGCCACGAAAATGATCAATTCGTACCACATCATACAGATTAAAACAGTACCACAGACGGGACACCCACCATGCATACTGTGTATTTCTATGATAATCCCAACGGTACAGCGGATTTCCCCATAACTGACCGGTAGCAGAAAATCCATCCGGCGGGCATCCAGCTACTGCAACCGGTATATTCCGTTCATCCAGCTGGAACAATTCCGGATGCGCCCAGGTATCCGCGCTGTCCATTGCAACATAAATCGGAATGTCCCCTACAATGCGGATTCCTCTGCTGTTTGTATAAGATTTCAATGCATACCACTGCTGGAAAAATTTAAACTGCATATACTGCTGGAATTCAATTTCAAAATACAATTCTTTCCTATAATAATCCAAAGCATAACCATAACGCAGACGGATGTCTTCCGGCCACTGTGTCCACTCCACGCCGTCAAAAAAATTCTTCACAGCCATAAACAGGGCATAGTCAGAAAGCCACCAACTGTTTTCCTGTACAAATTTGCAATATTCCGGATTCTCACTGATATTACTTCTCTCATAAGCTTTTCTTAAAAGAGGAAAACGTCCTTTATACAATTTTTCATAATCAATATCATCCTCTTTTTCTCCGAAATCTACAGCATCACATTCCTCTTCTGTCAAAACGCCCTCTTTGATCAGATCTTCCAGACAGATAAAATATGGATTTCCCGCAAAAGTAGAGAAGGACTGGTAAGGAGAATCTCCATAACTGGTAGGTCCTACAGGAAGGATCTGCCAGTAGGTCTGCCCTGCTTCTTTTAACCAGTCTACAAAATTATATGCGCTTTTTGAAAAACAGCCGATTCCGTACTTTGACGGAAGACTGGATATTGCCAATAAAACACCTGCTTCTCTGCTCATCTTTCTTACTCCTTTTTCAAATTACTGTTCTTAACGTTCCGCAATTATTGCGCAATCTTTATGCAATAATAGTACATTATTTGCACAGAAATTGCAAACATTTTCCCATCTTCTTCTTATTTTCTACGATTGTAACAATTTTACAATTCTTAAATTGTACATTTCCCCGACAAAATCAGATTTCATTGACATTTGAAATATTCTTCTATAGAATGAAATTCAGAAAGACTTCTTTTCTAAAACACTATAACGCAAGAAATGAGTGGAAATTATGGCAGTTACAATAAAAGATGTTGCGGCACTTGCAGGTGTCTCGCCTTCTACTGTTTCCAGAACCTGCAAAGACAACCCTTCCATCAGCAATGAGACCAAAGAAAAAGTTCGCCGTGCCATGGCAGAACTTGGTTACGAGGCAGGCATACAAGCTACCTCTTCTCAGGATTCTAAAATCATTTGCATCATCCTTCCTCCCTCTCCCCGGGCAGTTTATGAAAACCCCTTTTATCTGGAAGCCATCCGGGGAATCAGTCAGTTCTGCAATCGTCACCAGTACATCAGTACTGTGATCACCGGTCAGAATGAAGAAGAACTTCTGGATGCCATCAACACTATGATCAAAAACGGACATGCAGATGGATTTATTGTTCTTTATTCCAGAGAAAATGACAGAATTATTGATTATCTGTACAACGAGGGATTTCTGTACGTTCTGATCGGTAAAGCTCATCAGTTTGCCAATCAGACCATTTATGTCGACAACGACAACGCCCTTGCCGGTCAGGATGCTGCCGAATACCTGTACCATCTCGGTCACAGAAAGATCGCTTATCTGGGAAGACCAGATAATATGTTGTTCTCTTCCGACCGCAAAGCCGGATACCAGCTTACCCTTTTGAAGCATGATCTGCCTGTCCGGCCGGAGTACTATGTAGAAGCAGAATCCTTTTCCATTGATGATGACCAGAATATACGAAACCTTTTGGAAATGGAAGATCGCCCTACAGCTATCATTGTATGTGATGACATTCTGGCACTTTCTCTGGAACGACTGTGTTTGCGCTGCGGGCTGTCCATACCGGAAGATCTGTCAATTATTTCTTTTAATAATTCTCTGTTTGCCCGGCTTACGTCTCCCGAGCTTACTTCTGTTGACATTAATACCTTTCAGCTTGGAATTGAAGCAGCTTCACAGATTATCAATCATATTGAAAATCCAAATCTTATGGCTACAAAAATCATCGTTCCCCATTCTCTTGTGGAACGGGACAGCTGTCGAAAGATCTGAAAATCGGAATCCGTGATGAGAAATCAGGGATTCCGAAAAAATGTCATTTTTCAGAAGCAAAAATAAACCCTGTTTACATTTCCGTAAACAGGGCTTTCACCGTGCGTTAGAGGATTCGAACCCCCGACCTTTTGGTCCGTAGCCAAACGCTCTATCCAGCTGAGCTAAACGCACATACTTTATTATTGTTTATTTTCTGTTTCCTCAACAACAAAATGAATTATACTTGATATTTTTTCAAAAGTCAACCCCTTTTCCCAATTTTTTTCAATATTTTTTTCAGTGGATAACTGCAGAAGAAGGCTCTCTACCGTTATCCACTGACATTCACAATTAATCCATTTTCAGAATCATTCCCAGAATTCTTTTTGCACAGATTTCAATTTCTTCTCTTGAAATATATCCCTGATCCAATGCCTCTTTCACACGTTCCGGATATCCATTGGCCATCTTTATATCATTTCCGGCTTTTGTTTCTCTGTAATGTTCTCCCAGAGTCCACCAGTCGGTTGTAACCATACCTTGATATCCCCACTCTTCTCTCAAAATACCTGTAAGAATATCCTTGTTTTCTGAAGCCTGTACACCATTGATTAAATTATAGGAAGACATGATGGTATAAGGAGCGGCTTCTTTCACAATAATCTCGAATGCTTTCAGATAAATTTCTCTGAGCGCCCGTTCAGACACTCTGGAATCACTGTCCTTACGGTTGGTTTCTTTATTATTGCAGGCAAAATGCTTCACACTTGCCCCAATATGTCTTGACTGGATTCCCCGTACCATAGCAGCTCCTGATTTTCCTGCCACAAGCGGGTCTTCTGAATAATATTCAAAATTTCTTCCGCATAAAGGACTTCTGTGAATATTAACAGCCGGTGTCAGCCACACACCAATATTATTTTCTTTTACTTCTGCGGCTCCTGCCTCACCAATCGTTTCAATCAACTCTGTATCCCAGGTACACGCCAATAAGGTTGCGCAGGGCCATGCAGTTGTATTTACACCACATTCCGGTCTGATTCTCAGGCCTGCAGGTCCGTCTGCGGTCATCACATTTGGCACGCCATATTCCGGAAGATTTCCCATACCAAACGTATTGGCTACTCCTGTATTTGGCTGTCCCCCCAGAAGATGGATCAAATCTTCATCCCCAAGTTCCGCCACAAATTCATCGAATGTTCGTTTTCCCTCTGCCACTTCAATCAATTTTATTTTTCCGTCTTTGTCCATCTGGGCAAAAGAGGTTCTTTCCTTTGCGCGCACACCTGGAATGATTCCCTCCAGTGTTTTCTTATCCTGTCGTTTCAGGCCTTCTTCTTCCTGATATTCTCCGGTTGGAAGTTTCTCATATGTACCATCAGCCAACAGTCTTTTTTCCAGCTTCTTCGGTGATGCTTTTGCAGAGAACTGTTGTGTCACGATTGTATCCGGCACTTCATATGTAAACTCTATCTGTTTCGCATCCCGTACATTATTTCCCACATAGAATACGTACGTTCCCGGTTCCAGCACATAAGCAGATTTACACACTTTTCCCAGATCATCATAAGATGCCATATCAGCCACAGCAAAAGACAGTTTCATAAGCTGTGTTTCTCCCGGAAGAAGCAGACGTGTCTTTCCATAAGCCCCCAACACTTTTGCCGGTTTTCCAAGTTTTCCCTGCGGCGCTCCATAATACACCTGCACAACTTCTTTTCCTGCTTTATTTCCTGTATTGGTCACCTGTACCGGGATCTGAATCTTTCCATCTTTTTCAATGCTTCCATTCTCCGGTTCCGGCACACGAATCTGAAATTCTGTATAAGAAAGCCCATATCCAAATGGATAATTTACTTTTTCTGCTGCTCCCGGAAGCGTCTCAAAATAACGGTAACCGACATAAATGTCTTCTGTATAATCCACATAATAAACCGATTCATGAAAATTTTCTGTAGATGGATAATCTTCCAGAGAAGCCGCAAAAGTGTCCACCAGCTTGCCGGAAGGATTTACATCTCCGCACAACACATCTGCTGCTGCAAGTCCGCCTTCCATACCTCCCTGCCATGCCATGAGTACAGAAGAAATCTGATCATCCTCTTTGAACCAGCTGGTATCTACCATACCACCCACATTCATAACCACGATCACATTGGAAAATCCCTCTTTTACTTTTTTTACCAGTTCTGCTTCTCCATTGGTAAGATAAAAATCTCCATTCTCAAAGATTTCATTGCTCAATTTCATCTGCTTTTTTTCTTCATCCCAGAGTTCATAACCATCTTCATGAATCTCACATTTTCTGTCCCATCCTTCTCCCGAGAACCGGCATATGGTCACAATCGCCGTATCTGCACAGGCTTTTGCCTTTTCAAATAAATCCTCCGGCAGTTCCGGTTCTCTTGTCATACCGGGAACGGCTCCATTTTCATACTGTTCTTTGATATTTTTCTCGTAAAATTCCGGAAGCTCGTGGAACAGAGACAACTTTCCTTCCTGTTCTTTGATTTTCATCCCCTCATACAGATTTCTGATATATGCTACGGTAACGTCTCCGCTTCCTCCGCCGCCTTTCACATAATCTACGGTGCCCTTTCCGAAAAGAGCCACACGCGCCCCTGCCTGCAGTGGGAGCTGATTTCCTTCGTTTTTCATGAGAACCATTCCTTCTCCTGCTGCTTTTCTGGATAACGCAATGTGTTCTTTACATCCTGTCACATAATTTCCTTCTGCTCCTGCCGGCAATGCAGGCTGAAACAAAATTCTCTGCCATTTTCCCATTCTAATTCCTCCTGATATTTTGAATATCCTCTTCTGTTATTTTACCATGGGATCCCATCCCTCTCAAGCCTTATCCAACCACAAACTTGCCTTTTCCCCTGCTTTTGTTTATAGTAGAAAGAAAAAGATTTCGAGGAGTCAGACAATCATGAAAACAGCACAAGATTTGAAAAATCAGCTTCAGTCGATACACAGAAAAAGCTACCCTGCATATAAAGAACTGCGCGGAAAGTATTCCTTTGACGACTATATTCTGTCCATTGATCATGTACAGGGAGATCCCTTTGCCTCCCCTTCCCATATAAGTGCAGAAATCCCTCTGAAAACCGCCGGATTTCCTTCTTCCTGCCATAATGCTTCCTGCACACGGATTGCACTTCAGGATTATCTAAATCGTCAATTTGAACAGCAGGTAAACCATTATAGTTTCCGGGCAAAGGGTTCTGGCAAAAGCGGTCTTATCTCTGTCAGTCACTGCGGCCAGGAAATTCTGGAACGTACTGCCTGTCAGATTAGCCAAACTTCCGTAATCGCCCGATTCACAGTAGGATTTCCCGCAAACGGAAGGACCATCAACGCACCGGAACTGGAAAAAATCTTTTTTGATTTTCTCCCCATCTGTATAAAAAAATCTTTTTTCTACCGAAGTCTCAACAAAAAACAAATAGAAGAAACGGTTTTTCTTGCAGAAGATCAGGAATTTATCCGAAAAGAACTGAAGAAACGTCAGCTCACCGCTTTTGTTGCAGATGGGTCCATCCTCCCGCGACAAAGCGGTGTTTCCCAAAAGCCCCTAAAAGACAGTATTCCTTTTGTATCCCCGGATTCCCTTGCTGTAGAATTGCTTTTACCTCACAAAGGAAAACTGCGGGGAATGGGCATTCCGGAAGGCATTACCCTCATTGCTGGCGGGGGCTACCACGGAAAGTCCACACTGCTTCATGCACTGGAAACAGGTGTATATAACCACATTGCCGGTGACGGAAGAGAATATGTGATTACAGATCCTACCGGTATCAAGCTTCGGGCAGAAGACGGTCGTTTCATAAAAGATGTAGATATTTCTCTCTTCATCAATGATCTTCCAAACAAAAGAGATACACACTGTTTCTCCACTCTGGATGCCAGCGGAAGTACCTCTCAGGCTGCTGCCATTGCAGAAAGCATAGAAGCCGGAACCAGTCTCTTCTTGATTGATGAAGATACTTCTGCCACAAACTTCATGGTACGGGATGCTTTCATGCAGCAAGTGATCAATCGCAGCAAAGAACCGATTACACCGTTTATTGAGAGAGCCCGGGATCTGTACCAGAAAGCCGGAATCTCAACCATATTGGTAGCCGGAAGCAGTGGAGCTTTCTTTCATATTGCAGATACCATCATTCAGATGGACTGCTACAAAGCTGTGGATATTACAGCTTCCACAAAAGAACTCTGCCAAAAATATCCGCTGCCTCGTGCTGCGACTCCTGACTTTGCTTTTCCCGAAAGCCACCGGATTATGAAAAGCAATCACAGAGCTTCCCCTTCCTCTTCTGAAAACCGTGGATTAAAAACAAAAACACACGACCGTTACACCTTTTCCATCGGAAAAGAAACCGTTGACCTGCGCTATGTGGAACAACTTGTAGATTATGAACAGACAGCAGCCCTTGCATCCATCCTGCGCTATGCCTGTGAAACTCTCATAGACGGCAAGCACACCTTGCACCAGATCGGTGAACATCTGACACACTTACTAGAGACCAAAGGTCTTTCTGCAGTGTGCGGCTCCTCATACATTCCCTGTGGACTCGCCATGCCCAGAAAACAGGAAATCTACGCCTGTCTGAATCGGTTCAGACAGGGTCTTTCTTAATGGAATCTTTACACTCTTTTTCGTATTCTTTGACTGCCGGGTCCATAAACTCATGGATCCGGTACCATTCTTTTGTGCTGTCTTCCCGTTTTACCTCGGACTGATTCCGGGCGAGAAATTTCACAAGTTCATAGCAGTCAATCCATATTTCATAATTGCCTTCCCGTTGAGACTCATGGAAAATCAATTGTATTCCAAAATGCAGATGGACCGTATCAATATTATTGGTATTTTCTTTTGTGCTGTATCCGGTATGTCCCATATAACCAATTACATCTCCTGCCTGCACAATACTTCCTTCTTTTAAATCTTTGTTATAGGGAAAATTCTGCCTCAGATGAGCATAATAGTAATAGCGCTTCCCATCAAAACTGTTAATCCCAATTCTCCATCCGCCATACTGATTCCATCCCATGGCACTGACATAACCGGATTCCACCGCAACAATCGGTGTCCCGATTTGCCCCAACAGATCGTGTCCCAAATGCTTTCTCCGATATCCATACGATCTGGAAGCTCCAAAATCATCATAATGGCTATATGGAAATCCTTTTGCAATGGGACTGAATCCCTTCAGACCGTATTTCTTTTCCCAGCCATTCTCTGTCTTGATTTCGTAAACTCCGGTCAATCCATCCAGTACAGCACCATAGGCTTCCCTGTAATAATCAAAATATTTCATTTCGGCAGACAATTGTTCCACTGTCGTCTCTCCGGACAGCAGTTTTTCCGTAATCACATCCAGATCTGTCTCTTTATATTTACTGAAATCCCCTCCGTATTTCGCTCCCAGATATGCAAGAAGTTCCACCCAATTCAAATGGGTGGAACCTCCATATGTATCAATATCGCAGGATAATGCTTTGTCGAGCACAGCATCGGTCACATGAAATTCTACCCATTTGATATAATTCTCATCCTCTTCCGTCACTGTACTGACTTCCTGACAGCTGCCTGCATTTTTACTTTCTTCCCACGAGAACACCCCTGCTGTAAGAAATAAAATTCCTGCCGCTGCCAGACATAACCATCCTGTTATTTTTCTCATACACTGCCTCTTCGTTTTCCTTAGAGATTCTGTATCAATGTATGAAAAAATCCGGATGATTATTCACGCTTGTTTTTATCGTTTTACATAAAGGATCTCCAATATCCTACTTTTCTTTCATTGATTTCTTGAGTGACAATTTAAATTTATTTTCAAAAAACTATTGACATTTCCTCTGAATTGTG
>OBLI01002083.1_pt1 | contig 17756 bp, 17 predicted proteins | sample 1519701 | NCBI WGS metagenome assembly OBLI01 (sample SAMEA3663005, study PRJEB22513) | pig gut metagenome | biome: pig gut; feature: pig-associated habitat; material: faeces | place: France | collected 2012 | reverse complement strand
TATATTCTTTATTAATTTTTAGTTGATGAGGGGAAAACTCCTTATAAAATAGATTCTTAAACTTAAATAACCAATTATCAATTAAGTATGCACTCATGTAACCACCTAATCCCATAATTACAACTAAATTGCCTTTTATTATATATCTTTTTTTTTAAAAGTCAATAAAGTCATATAAAAAATGATTAACTTTCTCTTTCGTTAATCATCTCATGCTACCATTTTACTACATACCAATTCTTTAAATCAATATTATTTTATCTTTAATTATTCTTTATTTGTTCATTATTTTTTCATTAATTTAATACTTCACGCCTTATACAATCAATGTTTTTTGTGTTAATTAATTCCTTTAATTTAATAAAATAGTTTCTAGCTTCTTCTTTACTATCATATAATTTATATAATAAAGGAACTACAATATCCTTTTTAGATTGAATAAATAAATATACTTCATGTTTATTCGTTCCAATAATTTCATTATCAATGACTCCAGCATATCCATCTTCAATTGCTACTTCACATGTATTAGCGATTTTTTTATCTGGTCTATCCTCATTTATAGTAACATACTTTTTTAACTCATTTATAACATTGTCTAATTTCAAGATAATCACTCCATTTCTTGGAAAGTCATTTTATTATATCATTATATTTATTATATTCAATACTTCACAATTTTATTTATAAATTTTTTCTTTTTCTTATAGTTCTCAATCATAATACTATAATGCATAGCATAATGATTTATCACACCGTTCATATTTTTAATAACTTTACTTTTCTCTTCTTTTCTGTTTGGTTTAACTTTATTTAGAGCTATCTTAATGCTACTGAATAATGATATTATTGCATATTCATCAACATTACTCCAAACCATTGCTATCATAAATCTTAACAATCTATCAACAACAACATCATCATTAATATTCATAAGCGGTTCTAACTTAAATTCTTTCATAACTTTTTTATCTAAATATTTGTAAATTGCTGGAAGAGTATTAGATACATTATTAACCATCAACCTTTTATATTCTAAAATAAATTCATCTAAGTTATCATTATCATGACAATATTTTTTACTTAATAAAAACTTTGGTGTTTCTTTTTCTAAAACAAAACTAACACATGCTTCTTTGTACATAACTGGCGTAAATATTCTATCAAAATATGCAATAAAACTATTAAGTATATCAAGAAATTGTTCATTGCCAGTTAAATATCCTTTTTTAGTTATTGATGTTGTGGGAGTTTTAACTCTTTCATCTGTTATTTTATTTATTACTTTATCTAAATATCCATTTTGAATAATTCTATATATTATTCCATCAAAAGCTGATCCTTTTTTTAAAACAAGTTCCATTAATTCATTTTTTCTTTTTTTTTGCAATCTGCTCACCCATAAATTATTATAACATACTTTTATCAAATGACCCAGCCTTTTACTAATAATTACCAATTTAATGGGAAAATTATATTAGGTGATTTTAAATGAATGATAATAACATTAAATATATCCGTGAAGAATTAGAAATGACACAAAATGAATTAGGATTAATTTTTGGAGTTACTAGAAAAACAATAAGTGGATGGGAAAACGCATATGATAATATGCCATTACCTAAAATGATAAGGTTTGCAAATGATTATAAATACTCTCTAGATTATATTTCAGGATTATCAAGAAAAAACAAATATACAAAATTAAATAAAGCTGATCCAATTAAAATTGGTAAAAAGTTAAAACAAGTCAGAACAAGATTACAACTAACTCAACAACAAATTGCCGATGAATGTATGATTTCACAAACAACTTATTCTAATTATGAACAAGGATTATATTTAATAACATCATTATCTTTATATACAATATGTTATAATCACAGCTTATCAATGGATTATTTCATAAAATAAGAAGCTATAAATAAATAGCTTCTTTTTATTAGTCTTCAAATAATTCTTTAATAAAGTCAGGCGCATCATCATTTATTATGACAGATCCATCATAGTTCATATGAATTAAAACTTTAGCATTAGGTAACTCATCAATTTCTCCACCAAATAAAGTTAAGTATCTTAAATCAATTGAACCTGGATAATATTTTTTTATATATTCATTTTCTATACTATCATAATGTTCAATTTCAATTAATCCCTCTCGTAAAGTGGATAATTTTTTAGCTTCAATTAATAATACAGTATTTGATTTTTTCTCATATAAAATCAAATCAGGAATATATAAATTTTCAACTCCACCACTATCTTTTTTAGGCAATGTTAATGGTACATTATCTTTAGTATAAAAATAACCTCTCTCACAACCAGCATGGTTTTGATATACTTCTTCCATACCACTATTTTCTGCTAAAATATGTAAAATTATTGATGTGATTTTTTCAGAACTTCTTTCATAATGCCAATATTTTTCTGGTAAGTCATAATTAGTTGGCATAACTATTCCATCAAGAATCATTCCATATAATTTACATATATATAGGAATTTATTTCTTCCTCTTGTTCTATTTATGTACTCTTGACTAACACCATGCATAGTAATAACTATCTTTTTATCCCAGCCTAGCGTTCTTAAGCAATACGCAATTAATGACAATGCTCCAATGTTTGGATCATGTCCAATGTTACCTACCTCTGCAGGCTTAGATAATCTACCAGACACTTCTATCCTATCATCATACTTTCTTATTAATATAGGAACATTGCCTTCTGGTGGTCTTCTCATTGAATTCTTTGCATCAATTAATTCATCAATACTTTCATAAACATGAAACCAATTTTGATTATTCTTTCCTAATATTTCAACACCTAATGTTAATAACATATTTGTACCAAATATGCTTGTATCACTCGGTTTCTTATCTTCTCTTGCATTTAATTCATCATTATACAACATATATGTTTTTACATCTTTTGAATATGCACGAATAAATGCAAATTTAGAGGCTCTTTGATATACTCCAGTATTTCTTGATTCATCATCGCTAGTTTTTGTTTCTTCAAAAGCCATTACCATATTAGTGCAATCACCATCATCAGGTTCTTCCTCTTGTTCAAATAAAAGATAATCTAAAAATGATGATCCACCACTTACGATTTTTAAATATATATTTTCTATGCCTTCTAAACTGATTCCATATACTTCACAAGTAAAAGTATATTTTTTTTCTTCGAAGATTGGAGCAATTATTATTCCTTTACTATCTATTTCTATGGTTTTATCAAACTCTAATGAATATTTTTTTAAAATATTAATTACTACACTTCTTTTTGGCTTTTCTTCAGTTAATATCCATAAATTTGTCATTTTTTACCACCTCTCTTATTTTTTTTAGATTCTTCTTTTCTAAAAATTAAAATATATTGATGAATCTGAGTTGCAACAAATGAAAAAGGATAACCATAAGGAAATAATTTAGCTGTTTGATCAGCCCATATTTTCATACCTTTATAATACAAATTTGGTATTGAATTTAATGTTTTAGCAATATCATAATGTAAAAGATTTAGATCTTTATTTGTAGGTTGCATATCTTTAATAAAAACTACAACATATTTTTTATTGTCTAAATATTTTAACGAATAAGAAACCATACTTTTTAAGGTTTTTAAAAATTCCTTATTTGACATATTTCCTAAATCTTTATCACTATCTGTAAATGGAGTATTAATCTTACCCATTTTTTTCATGTCATCGCCAGTTTTTTCTTTGCTCATCATATTTCCGTATGGTGGATCTATTAAGATTAAAGATGCTTTTTCATTTTTAAATATATCTTTGAAATCGTTACTTTTCATTGTTTCAAGAGATTCACCTACAAATGTTTTTTGAGGTTCATAATTCATATGTTTAGAAGCTAAAGTATAAGCTTCTACATATTTAGGATTTAAGTCAATTCCAACAGCTCTACGATTACATAGTGAAGCCCCTAATAAGCTACCTCCAACTCCCATAAAATAATCTAATACAATTTCATTTTCTTTTGTAAAAAAAGAAATAATATCTTTCATTAGTGTTGGTGGTTTAGGAGATGGGTGTATTTTTCTATATTTATATCCACAATTATGTTCTCCACCAGTAGTATAGTTAGTATTAATTACAGAGTTAGTAAAGAAAACCCATTCAGCTCCAGATAAATCATTTAATTTATTATCAATATTATATTTTTTACCATCTGGAGATATTAATGTTTTGTTAGTATTCCCCTCAACAATAACTTCATCTATATTATCTCTAATATTTTTAGGCAATTTTTTTAAATCATAATCTGGATACACTTCTTTGAAATACTTAGGCATCTTTGTCACCTAATTCAAAATTTGTTATTAAAACCTCTATTGTTTTTGTATCTTTGTATTTTAAGTGATAGTTACAATTATAGTAATTTTTATCTACATAATGTATATTATATTTTTTACTCCATTTTATTAATAATTCATTTTCTAATCCTTTATGATATAAAACATTTGATAAAATGAATTTAATATTATTATCATTTAAATAATCTAAATAATCTAATAAATCCTGTTCTTCTTTAATGCCCCAATCTTTAAATCCTCTATTTCCATCATTATAAGAACCATTTGTTATTAAATATGGTGGGTCACAATATACAAGATCATTTGAATTATATTTTATTTTCTTAAAATCTCTAAAATCAGTTGCCATGATTTCACAATCAATTGATTGAAGTTTCTTTACAAATTTTATTAAATTATTTTCTATACTTTGATTATAACTACTTCTATCTTTTCCAAAAGGAGTATTAAATTCATGACTATTATTAAATCTTATTTGATGATTAAATGCATAACAAGTTAATACAAATAATTTAATTGCCGAAGGTTCTTTATTATAATCTTCCCTTAATTGATTATATCCTTCTCTATTTTCTAAGCTTAAGTCATATTTCTTAATTATTTTATTAATTTCTTCTAATAACTTTTCTATCTTTGTATTTTTAAAATATATAAATAAGTCTTTTAAATAAATATTTAAATCATTATATACAACTTTTTTTGAATTTGCATTGATGCCTACATTAAAGCCTCCACCTAAGATGTCATAAAAGCATTCTACATCATTAGGAACAAGTTCAAATATATTATCTAAGATTTTATATTTACCACCAGTATAATTTAAAGGGGACTTTATATAATCTTTCTTTTCATTTTTTGTCTTATTTTTATCTATCTTTACTACTTCTTTTTCGATAAAGAATAAATACTCTGTCACACCGTGTTTTGCATTTGCACTTCTACTTCTAAATCTTCTATATGGTATTTCTATTAACTTAAATGTATCAGCTTTGCCATATTTTTTCATTAATTCTTCAATTAAAGATTTATCCATTAATCCTTCACTATTATAACTCAAAATTATATATTTAAATTTTGCATTAGATAATAGTTTTTCAAATTCTTCTGCAACCTTAGTTTTCAAACACCATGCAGATTTTTGATTATCATATTTTCTCACACCAGTAATTCCAGACACTTCAGGATCATCATATTTAGCTACAGTCTCTAAAACATGATAATTTGGTAAATATTGTCTAGCATTATATGGAGGATCAACATATAAAATATCGCCAGAAATCTTTTTTAATAATTCCACGCCATCCTCATTATATACTTCATTTTTATATTTATTAATTTTTATATCTAGTGGATAAATAGTATATTCTTTGAATGCTCTATTATCCCATGATTTTAAATATGCTCCATATGTTCCAGATATATTAGAAACACTTGGTACTTCCTGAATCATACAAGCAATTAAATAATAGTATTCATCTTCATTAATAAGTTTTTCAATGTACCATTTCTCAATTGTTTCTCTCATATAATCTATTTTTAATGCATTATTTTCTGTTAGATACATTCTCTCTCCAACTGGAGAATACTTGCTAGTAATTATTTTTTTCCCTTTATAATCTGTAATATTTAAATTATTTAAATAATTAATTACAGCTTGAACTCTATTGTTTTTGTCTTTTATAAAACTTAAGTTTGAAAAATCTAATTTTTTATTAACACCTATAATACCTCGTTGAATACAATAAGAAAAGTACAACAAATCATTAGAAATTATTTTATATTTATCTTTAAAATAATACCCAACTGTTCCAGTACCAGAAAAAATATCGCAAAAAGAACTAGAATTTTTACATTCTTTTTCTACTAATTCTGAAATATTATCCATTAAATTATTTTTACAGCCGATAAATCTCATAGTACTACCTCCAAAGTAAAGTTTACATATATAATTTTATCATAAAAATGTAAATTAGTCTTTGGTAATAAATAAAAAAAGAGAAAAATTATTCTCTTTTTATGCAAAATAAAAATGTATCCCTATACTAGCAGATACACTATACTACATTGTTAGCAATTACTACATACTGCAATTTACTACTTTGCTAACAACAATATAATTATAGATTATTTTGTCGAAAAATGCAACAAAAAAATGACAAATTATTATGTCATTATTTTGAAACTTCACTACTATTAGTATTATTAGAAGAATTTTCAGTTGAATTATTAGTGTTATTTGTTGGGAAAGCTACTGCTAAAACTACCCATACAACAACTGTAATAATAACAATAAGTGTTTTATGCATTGTATATGCTTCATATTTTTGTGTTTTGTCAGTAATTTTAGGACAAGCCATGCAACCTTGTAAGATCATAATTAATCCCATTGGAATATATACCCATCCAGATTCAAATGCTGTGAAAACAGAAGCAATTCCAAATAGCCATAAGAAAACTGCTAATATCCATTTAAAAATTCTCTTTGTTTTGTTAACTCCTTTATCAACAGCTGCCCTAGTTTCTGCTTTTCTTTTATTTCTTATTTCTTCTTCTGCATCTAATTTTGCTCTTGCTTTAAGTTTTTCTTGTTGATAAAAGTCATCATTTGCCTTAGTAGATGATTTTTCATCTTTTGCTTCTTCAACTTCTGCTTCAGCCATCAACTCTTTTTCATAATCATCTAAGGACTTACTTTTTGTTTTACTTGCTTTAATCTCCACTTTAGTTTCTTCTTTTATTTCTTCTTTCTTAGGTGTTTCCTTTGACAATCCTAATATTTCTTCTTTTTTTCTTTTAAAATCATCTTCATCAATAATTCCATCATCTAATAATTTTTTAAGTTTTTTTACTTCTTCTAATTTATCCATAAAATTCTCCTAACCTAATAATTGTTTTTTTATTTCATTATACTCTTCTTTTGTTATTGTTCCATCATCTAATAATTGTTTATATTCTCTTAATTTTGAATAAACATCATCAGTTGAATGAGTCTCAACTTTTTCTTCTTTCTTTGGTTTTTCTTTTGGTTTAACATCTTTAACTAATGGTTCCCCACATTCAGAACAATATTTAACTTTTTCACTATTTAAAGTTCCACAATTTGAACATCTAACTTTAACTTTGTTTGATGTTTCTTCAACATCAGTAACCATAGTCTTAGCTATTTGTTTTCCGACAGCAACGCTTGCACCTAATCCAGCAACTCCACCAGGTTGTTGTGCAGCATCTCTTATTGCACGAGCTGATTGATATTGTATAAATCCTTCCATATCTTGACTAGCCATTCCAATACCAGATTGTTCATCAATAAGTTTTTCAACATTTTCTGGTAAAGATATATTTTCAATATTAACATTACTAAATTTAATACCTATTTCTTTCGCCTTAATATTAGCTTTTAATTGTATTAAATTTGATAATTTACTATATTGCATTGCAAGATCAATAATTGGAACATCTACTTCACCAAGAACAACACTAAATGCTTCAACTAAGAATGAACTTAAATAATCATTTATATCATCTTGTGTAAATCTTTTTTGTGTTCCAAGTACTTCTCTTATAAATTTTTCAACATCATCTATTTTAAAAGCAAAAGTTCCATATGATTTAATTCTTACAACTTTAAATTCTTTATCTCTAATTATTAGTGGGTTTTTAGTGTACCACCTATTATTTACAAATTGTTTTAAATTAATAAAATATAAGTCTGCTTTGATAGGTGAATTAAATAAATAAGGTAATGCCATTAAAGTTGATAATATTGGTAAGTTATTTGTTGATAATTTATGTGTTCCTTCAGTTAAAATATCTGCAAATTGTCCACCTTTATAAAAAACTGCTGCTTGACTAGGTCTAACAATCACCTTAGCTCCTGTCTTAATTTCATTATTATTGATATATTTTCTATCAAATTTTGTTACAACAGATTGCCCATCATCATCAACCAATTCGATAACATCAATAAATTGACCTTTAATTGAATCCATTAATCCCATACTCATCATCTCCTAAGAATTTCTCAATTATATTATATCATAATTTTATAATTTTTTTCACTTAATTATTATTTTGAATAATTTGTCATTGCAAAAAAAAAGAAGGTTAATCCATTTCTAGACTAACCTTCTACTTCATAGCTTTAAAATATACAAATTGAGTTGTTTTATTCCAGTCATATTGTTCCCACATATCTGTGGCATTACTACCTGGATCTAACATCAAGATTTTATTATTTGTTACATTATCAATTGCAACCCAATGCTGGCTATTTTCTGTAGCACCCTTTACCTCTGCAACAAGATAATATCCATCTTCATAATATTTTTTAATCTCATATAATTTCTCTGATTTTGATTTACCTCTTAAATTAACTCTATCAACATATTTAAAACTAGGCACTGCTCTATTAACAGCACTATAACTTAAATTACCACTTGAATCAAAACCGTAATTATTATTAAGTGAAATAACAAATGTTCCTGGATTAAATGAAACTATATTATTTGTAGGAACTCCACTCTTTTTTATTTGAATTGATATAGATGTTACTAGACATCCAATTTGGCCAATTGTTGAACCAGAATGTCCTATTTCTATATTAGACCACTCTTTACCTTTTTGTTTCCATTCTGTTATTTCTCCACTAGAGCCACTAATTCCATATATTACATTAGACCATAAATAATCATATTTTTCCGATGTAAGTTCAATAAATTGTTCTTTTTGAGCATCAGAAAATCCATATTTGGTTTTCATTTCCTCTACTGACTTACTATTTATATAGATATGTAATACTCTTTTTTGCTCTTTTGTTTGTTCCTGTCCTTGATAAATATTAGGTCTTTGATAATTATTATTTGTATTAAAATCAAATTTTTTTAATGTTCCTATTGAATCACTTTCGTATTCTTCAGTAATAACTTGCGAAGAAATACTATTCATATCCCAAAAAACTTCTTTTAATATTTTCTTTTTTTCATTGTTAATTAGCATTACATCTGCATCATTTTCACCTTTAGATATTCTTACAGAAAAGATAGATAACATATCTTTCCACGAAGCTTTATTAGATTCAAATACAATTTCATCATGTGGATTCATATTTTCAATTGTTTTGATTCTATTATCCATTTCTGTGTTTAATTCAGTTATACAATCACTCATTAAATATGATTTTTTATCTGCCCTCTCACTCGAAAAGAATATTCCAAAAATAGAAGCACATAATAATCCAATTAAACAAATAACAATTATTACAACTGCTGCTACTGTTCCTCCAGCGGCAATTAATCCAATTAAGCTTTTTAAAGCAGCAAGTATGGCTTTTACCCCATTGATTACTGCTTTCGTAATTGCTTTAATTCCTTTAGCTGTTGCTTTTGCTGATTTTATTGCAAGTTCTTTTCCTCTTTTAGCTGCAATTTTTGTCGCCTTAGCACTTTTTTCAGTAGCTTTAACTGTTTTATCTATATTATTTTTAATCTTTACTGGATTCTTTTTCAATAGTTTCTTTTCTTGATTTTTTATATATCTTTCTTTCATCTTAGAAGATACTTTCTTAGTTCCATTAATTACTTGATTAGGTTTAATTGTATTAGCTCCATCTTTTAATTTATCGTATGAATACTCATTAACAGTATCATCATCCATATAATCTGCTTTATCTTTTATTTCAATAATATTGTTTTTCAATTTATTAGTAAGTACACTACCTTTATCCAAGGTTTTAATGAACTTACTTTGTTTTTCTTTTATTTTAATATCTTTCATCTACATCACCTTCTTTCAGACAAATAAAAAAGCTCTTTTTTAAAGAGCCTTTTTGCTATTAATTTAATTTATTGATTAATGATATTACTTGACTACAATCACCATCAGGTTCTGTATATGCATAACCATCTTTAACTGTAGCAGCGAATTCCATTTCCATTGATGGCATTGATAATTTTTGATTTTTCAATGCTTTTTTGTATTGTTCAGTTGATGTGTCAAATTTATATACTTCAATAGTACAAGAAGAACCTATAAATCCATATCCTTCTGTTGCGCCAACCATTTCTGCTGATTTTTTTGTTATTTCTACAGAAGAATCTAAAGCTTGAAAATCAGTTTTCAAATTTTCTAATGTGTAAGTGCTTTTCTTAGTTTCTTCTTTTTGAGTTGTACCATTTGATGAATTATTATTAGATGTTTCTTCTTTTGAGCCACATCCAGTTAATAATAATGGAACCATAAATAAAATTAATAAAGCTAAAACAGTCTTTTTCATATTACCTCCTCATATTATCATTATATCACACATTGCAGTAATTCAAGCCTTTTGATATGTAATTTTAATAATTAATGTAAAAAAATAATTATTTTCCCTCTCCAGGCTTTGTTGTCATTAATTTATATAGATCTGTATCTTTAGGAAAATGGTTTTCAAACGGAACTAAAGTTGAACCTACCTTTAATAATCCACAACCTGCTCCTACATTAGTTATATAAGAAAGTTGTGTTTCAGAAATACTTAATAATTTAGCTAAATCTAATCTATCAGTAGATGCCTGATTTAACATTACAATAAATTCTGAATTAGCTAACATAGTTCTTGCTGTATGTGATTGTAATAAGTCATCAACATTTTGTGTAATTCCAGTTGCATACGCACCATATTTTCTTACCCTTTTCCATAAAGTAAATAAGAAATCTGCTGAATATTCATATTTAAACAATAAATATATTTCATCAATGAATATGTATGTGTTTCTACCTTTTGCTCTATTAGAAGTAATTCTATTTAATATAGAATCAAGAACAACTAACATTCCAATTGGTAGTAAATCTGTTCCTAATTCTAATATGTCATAACATATAATTCTTGATTTGGTATTTACATTAGTATTTTTTGCAAATGTATTTAAAGAACCGTTAGCAAACAATTCTATAGCAAGAGCTATTTGTTTAGCCTCTTCTTCAGGTTGCTTTAACAATTCTTCATGTAAATCTTGTAATGTTGGAGCAACTCCTTGATAATTACCTTGAGCATATACTCTATAAACTTTTGCAGTACATCTATCAATAATTGATTTTTCTTTTGGGCCAAGATTTGCACCACCCATCAAATGTTCACATAAAGATAAAATAAATTCAGATTTTAATATAATAGGATTTGCACCATCACCATAATCTTTATTTATATCCATAGCATTAATATGATTATTTGAAGTAGCTGAAATAATAATATCTTCTCCACCTAGTGATTCAACTAATTTAGGATATTCTCTTTCTGGATCTATTATTAATATATCAGCATTAGGGTCTCTTAGTGCAATAGAAACTATTTCATTTTTAGCACTAAATGATTTACCTGATCCTGATACTCCTAAAATAAAACTATTACCATTTAATAATTGCCTTCTATCTGCTATTATCATATTTTTGGAAATAACATTTTCACCATAGTAAATACCATTCTGATGATTAATTTCTTGAACTCTAAAAGGCATAAATACTCCAAGTGATTCTGTTGTTAATGTTCTTAATGTATCTATTTTTCTTACTCCAAATGGAATAGCTGTATTTAATCCATCCATTTGTTGATATTTTAAGATTGATAATTGACATAAGTGTTTTCGTGCAATAGATAAAAGAGACTCTGTATCTTCATCTAATTTTTCTTTAGTTTTTTCAGTGTGAACCATAGTAATTACACATACAAACATTCTTTGATCTCTTGTGGTTAAATCATCAAGAAATTCTTTTGATTCCTGTCTTTGTTGTTCTAAATCATATGGTATTACTGCACTAAAATTATTATTAGCATTTTGCCTTCTTTGAAAATTAGCAATATTAGTCTCTACTCCCAATCTTCTATTTTCAACTTCTCTTATAGCTTCATCCATTGGAATTGGTATAACATCAATAGATAAGATCATACTTTTATTTAAATCGGTTAATTCTGCAACCATATCATCTTTTATATAATTAGCATAGTCTTTTAAATATAATACTCTACCAACTCTATTTCCATATTCAAAATAATCATCCTTAAAACTCATTGCATCTGGACATATATAGTCTTTAAAAGAATGACCTTTTTTCATATTATCTTTTAAATTAAAATGAAATGAAGATTCTTCGCCATTTCTATAAAAGTCATGCAATAATCTAAGTCGTTCTATTGCATCTAATTCAATACAACTTGAGCCTAAATCTCTAAAATGGTTACTTAATTCAACATATATCCTACTAAAATAGTTTCTGGCTTCTTCATAATTCTTTTTCTGCACAGTTATTGTTAAAAACTTTTCCTGAATCATAGAATTTGAATTTATTGTCTTATCTAATAACATATCGTTATATTCTTTTCTATATTTATCCAATTTATCTTTATTCATTGGTATTAGAACATTTTTTTCAAAATCTACTTTATTAAGTTTTCTATTTAAAATGGTAATTTTAGTAGTAGAACCTGAATCAAGTGAATTTAATAATTCTCCATAATTTAAAAACATAGCTTCTTTATCTGGTTTACTTGCAACAGCATAATTAATATCAGTAAATTTAAATATTTTACTATACTTGTCTTTGCCAATCAAAAAGATACCATCCTTATAAATTCTGTTTACAGGAATAGTATCTTGAACCGAGCGTGGAATCTTAAAATCAATCTTTTCCTTTTCTTTTTTTCTTAGTGTTTTCACTCTTTTTATCCTCCTTTTTAGTTGTTATTAATTCATAATAAAAGTTTGTTGGTTTAAATGTTAAATAACATGGCATCAATATTTTTGATTTTATAAAAGCCCAAGCAACTTTTTCTGCTGGCATACCATTATATTTAAGAAAACCTATAGCAATAAGTGGAAATGCACCTAACATACATACCCATGATAATGTTTCTTTGCCTAAATGATTCCTTAATAAAAAATATAATCCTACAGATATAGCTACACCTAACAAAGCACATATAAATTGCCTTAAATTTAATCCAAAATATATATTCTCCGTGTAATCTCTTATTTCCTTATTAATTTTGATTTCCATTTTATCTCTCCCAACTGTCTTTTATTGGTTTATCAATTCCTTCATTACGATTAGATTCTCTTACTACATGCGACTGTAATTCTGGAGAATCTTTTGCTTCTTTATATGCATTAACTATATCTTCATTCATAAAATGATAATCTTTCTTTTCCACTGATTTTTTTTCATCTATAAATCCATTAGCATATTCCAATGCAATTTGTTCATCAATTCTTAAATCTTTAGGATTTAATCCCATATCCATGCAAACTAAAGCTTGATTAAAATATTTTTCATCCTCTTTTTTTAATGCACTTAACTGATTATACATAATAGTTAAAAATTGTCTTGATGTAACATCAGCCATATATTTTTCTGTTACCTGATCTAATATCTTTTCATAATGTGCTGGAGGAACTTTAGTTGGTTCATTTGTATTAGGATTAATATATTTATAAGTCATATCACTTATTGATTTAGACATATCTTTTAATTTTAGTTGAGTAAAATCATCATATTGTTTTCTCATTTTATCATCACCTTTCCATTTCCTTTTTAAACATTGGCATAATATCTGGAGTATCTAATCCTGTATTCTTATCTAAGCCATATTTATTAATTGAATGACTCTTACAATAATCAACATAGTATTTAACTCCAGCCTTATTATCAATATCAGTTGGATATAATTCATGTATAGAATTCCATAAATTATAATGAACTTCATCGGTCATACATGCGATTTTATACCCTTCTTCAAAGCGATTATATAAATAATAATCAAAATTATAATCCCATTCTGGTACATTGTAATAATCTAATTTTCCATTTTTTAATTTAAATTCAATTGCTACTTCATTTCCATCACTAGCCATTAAAAGAACTTCATCTGTTTTAGGATTTTCTAATATATAATTTATCTTGCAATTTTGATAATTTATATCATTATCTAAAATAAAGTTAGCTTGATCATATATAGTTTGAATTTTATTTTTCATCTTTCATTCTCCTTTTCTTTTATTTTTAAATCTATAAAATCACACACTTTGTTAGACTCATTTATTGCTTTAAACAATTCCTGTGGTTTATCTTCAAGTATTGAAATCCAACTTTGAATGTATGCTTTATGATTGTTATAATCCAATTCTTTTGGTTCTATTTCTAATTTAGACATTAAAAAAGAACTTGATATTTCAGCAACCAGTTCTTCTCTAGCATAATCTTTTTTATTATTATTTGTCTGATCACGATTAAGTCTTTTTAAATGACCTGTCGCATGGCACAGCTCGTGGAGTTGAGTAGCATAATAAGAATACTTATCATAAAACTTACTTGATTGTGGTATCACAACTAAGTCTTCAGTCGGACTATAATATGCCTTATTACCTTCTTCCTTGTATTTTACACCTAATCCTTTTATTACTCTTTTAATAAAAACACTACTTGGAATGTCTTTGTCATATTGATACATATCTCTTTCTGGTAATCCTTCTATTAGAGAACCATTAAACACATATGATGTATTACAAAATAATCTATAATTATCTTTTAATTCTGGTGAATTATGGATTATCTTTTCATAATCTGATAAATTTATTTTTTGTTTATTTTTAATATCATATACACTCCAAAATTCTACAGGCACTCCTTTACCTTTACCATCTTTTAATTTATATCCTTTATCTTTTATTTGCTTGTAAGTCATCCATCTATTATCATTATATTTTTCTTTATAAGTAATAAAGCTTAATAATAGTTGATTTACTCCTCTGTATTCTTGATTTGATAATCCGTTTATATTTAAAGAAGAAACCCACCTTTGTCTCCACGGTATAATTCCTTCTTTTAATGAATCAACATACATTTTTACTAATTCTTCTCTTGTTTTATTTATACTCATATCAATTCCTCCTATATTAAATTCCCATCATTTCATGAACTATTTTGTCTGATAGTTTAACTGTTCCTACTAAAACCAACATGTTAAATATTAATTCTCCTAAGTATTTCCATACTTGGGTAACAGCAGAAGCACTTGCATCGACAACAGGAGGTGAACTAGCAAATAAACTAAATATAATACAAGACAAAATAATAATCGCTCCTTCTAAACAAACACCAGTATAACTTTTTAAAAAACTCTTACCTACATTTTGAGTAGGTTCACCTGCAAAAGTTGATAAAGGTATAGGTGCAATTGCTGTATATAGATATAATTTAAAAAATCTTCCATAAACTGTCATTATCATTATGAATGATAGTACCAGTACAACAAGACTACCTATTATCGTAATTGCCCATAATGGAATAGACTCAAAAAATCCACAATCTTCTACAGCTTTTATTACTGCTTGTGGTAAAACTGTTTTAGTTGATCCTGTCATTCCAGCTGTTGTCATTATTTTAGTTATAACTCCTTGTATAATATTAAATATTGCCAACATTAAATCCATTCCATATGTAACTACTGTTTTAGCAATAGCAAATCTAATAAATAACTTTAAAGCATGTTCGGGTTTTTTAACTTCTGTTAATGAACCACATGTTTTCATCATACCTACAACGAAAAATAGGACTAGTAAAGCTAATCCTATTCCTTGCATTGCACCATATATATTTTTTATTACATTCCATATTGCTCCACCTTTAAATGTTTCTGGTGTTTGAGTGATTAAAGTCCAAATTTCACCTAATTTAGAATTCCAAGTATCCAAAGCATTTTGAATATTTTGTACTATCCAATTATCACTCATTAATTACACCCCCTTATTTTGTGATAAAATTTAATATTTCTTTTGCAAATACGATTAATATACCACCTGCTATAGATATTAAACCATTATCTCTTTGTGATGGATCATGTGATTTAATTGCCATACCAAATTGTAATATACCCATACCAGTTATTATTAATCCAACTGCTCTAATTATTCCAAATATAAAAGTTGATAAATTGTTTATAACACTAAGAGGATCTTCTGCAGCATAAACTGGAGTTGCCATAGTTATCAAAACCATTGCAACATTAGCTACTCTTAGTACTCTCTCCACTTTCTTTAGATTCATTTTTTTCTTTTCTTTCATAAATACCCCTTCCTTTTAAATAGTCATCCATATTTTCAGAATCAACTATTTCATAATCTTTTTTTAATTTCATAACTTTTTCATATTTTATTTGTTCATCTACAGCTTCTAGTTCTAATTCCCCAATTGCATCTGTAATAAGCCCATGAATATAAGCCTTGCCTTTGCCATCAGGTGTTAAATCAATATTAGGATGTTTTAATAAGTCATATTTTTTATCCATAATTGGTCTTTCACCTCTTATAAATAAAATACAATCTTCATTATTTAACATTCTAACTTCATCAGCCGTTAATAATTCTCTACCTGTATTTTGATAATTAGTAGAATAACTTCCATGCATACCATAGCTTCTTTGATATGTGTTAGTATCAATTGTTTCTTTACCTAATAATTCACTAACATATTTATGAGTAGATTGCTCATTACCCCCTAAATATAAAAACTCATCACAGTTACCAACAATTGATTCCCATTGCTTTTCAAATAATGCTTTTAATTGTGCAAGGTTTTGTAAAATTATAGAAACAGATACATTTCTGCTTCTCATAGTAGAAAGTATTTTTTCAAAATCATCTGGTAATGAAACATTTGCAAATTCATCCATTAAAAAATGGACATGTACTGGTAAACTCCCATGATAATTATGATCTGCTAAATAAAATAAACTTTGAAATATTTGAGTATATAAGATTGATACTAAAAAATTAAAACTAGTATCATTATCTGGTATAATTGCAAATAAAGCAGTTTTTTCTTCACCTAGTGATTCTAAATCTAATTCATCAGTTTGAGTTAATCTAGCAAGTGAATCAAGATTAAATTTCTCTAATCTACTAGCAAGAGTAATTTGAATACTCTTTAATGTTTTAGCAGCACCACTATGATAATCATGATAGTATTTTACAGCTATATGATCTGGTTCTCTATCTTCTAATTTTTGAAATAACATATCAAGTGGTGATTTATAATTGTCATCATCTTCTTTAACCTCCCCAGCTCTTAACATTTCCATTATCATAGGAAAGTTTTGTTCTTCTTCTGGCGCCTCATATTTTAAATAAAACATTAAAGCTAACAATAACATTTCAGCTGCAGTATCCCAAAACGGATCTTGTGTCATGGCACCTTTAGGAGTTGTAGATTTAAACAAATTGGTAACTAATTTTTGAACATCATTGTCATCTCTTATATATACAAATGGATTATAGCAATAAGATAAATCCATATTAATTAAGTCAAGAACTTTTACTTTATAACCTTTATGTTCCAACAAATTACCAGTATCTCTTAATATTTCTCCTTTTGGATCTAGTATTACAAAAGAA
>OBLI01002075.1_pt1 | contig 17813 bp, 14 predicted proteins | sample 1519701 | NCBI WGS metagenome assembly OBLI01 (sample SAMEA3663005, study PRJEB22513) | pig gut metagenome | biome: pig gut; feature: pig-associated habitat; material: faeces | place: France | collected 2012 | reverse complement strand
TAGACGGCTCTAAGCAAGAGGATGATCTATTAGGCTTCCTTGATTATGATAAAATTAAGGATGGACAAATGTGTAGGCACATTGTATGTGTCTTACCTTTTAGAGCTTCTTGTGATGCTATGGCTGCACTCATAAAGGCTAATAAAAGAAAATTCCAAAATCTCAGCAAGTATGAGATAATTAATATTGCTGGTTTAGAGGATGAGTATGCTAATGCACAAGTTGTAATATCCACAATAAAAAAGTGTGAGGATGCTGGCAAAAAGACCCTTACTTTGACTGTAAACAAGATGCTTACAGGTAGTACAGTAGAGCAATGGGACACTATGTTCTATCTCAAAGATACAGCATCTCCTCAGGAGTATGACCAAGCCATTTTTAGAATACAAAACCAATACATCAAAACCTTTAAGGATGAAGAGGATAATGTTGTTAAGTACAATATGAAACCTCAGACTCTACTTGTAGATTTTGACCCTAATAGGATGTTTAGACTCCAAGAGTTGAAATCTCAATTTTACAATGCAAATGTAGATAAAAATGGTAATCTCAAACTTGAACAAAGAATTAGTGAGGAATTGGCGATATCCCCTATTATTGTGCTCAATAATAATAAAATTGTTAAGGTTACTCCAGCAAACATCCTTGATGCTGTTCGTGAATACTCCAAGTCTAAGAGTGTCCTTGAGGAGGCTGTAGATATTCCTTTTGATATGTCATTATTAGATGACCCGATCTTAAAGGAAGAGATAGAGAAACTAAAAGAAATTGATGCTAGCAAAGGATTAGAGTTTAAGCCTATTGAGGATGGTGATGAGGATGATTTGGACATACCTAGTCCAGATGAAGACAATCCTAAAGATACCGACAAGGACAAGAAAGACAAAGATGACAATGATAAGGATAATGGTAGCAGCGAGCAAGATGATATTAAGTCTCTTGAGAAAAAGTTGTCTGCCTATTACTCAAAAATTCTTTTCTATGCTTTCTTGACTAACTCGAAGATAATGTCGCTAGAGCAAGTTATTGATAGCATAGTTCAGGATGCAAATAATGATAGAATTAGGAGAAATCTTGGGCTACGAGTTAATATTTTAAAGCTCATCCAACGCAAGTGCAATCCTTTTGTGCTTAGCAAATTGGACTTTAAGATACAAAATATTAACTCCTTGATGCAAGATGACTCTTTAGCTCCTATGGAAAGAGCAAATGTTGCCATCAAGAAATTTACTAGAATATCAGACTCGGAGGTAGTCACTCCAACTTATGTGGCTGATGAGTTGGTCTCTTTCCTACCTGCTGACAAGATAGATGATAATACAAAATTCTTAGATATTGCATCTAAGCAAGGAGAGTTAGCTATTGCTCTATTTGAGAAATACTCTACCATACCTAATATAAAGGAGCACATCTACTCACTCCCGACATCTCATATTACATATGAGCTGACACGCAAAATGTATGAGATATTGGGATTACCTACTGAGAATGTAATAAAAGGCTATTACTCTGCAGACTTTATTAATGATAATGATGAGTTTTCTAAAGTAGTAAATCGCATCCAGCCTACTGTTATTATAGGAGGACCTCCTTTTAATTCCAATGATGGAGGTGGTAGAGGGGACTCGGCAAGTGCTTTGTATCATAGATATGTGCAAGTAGCCAAAGAGTATGAGCCTCAATACATTTCTATGTATATGAAAGCTGTATGGTACTCTGGCGGTAAAGGTCAAGGATTAAATGAGTTTCGCCAAGAGATGCTGGATGATACTAGAATATCTATATTCTCAGATTATCCAGATCCCAAAGAGTGTCACATAGATGGTATCAACCTTAGAGGTGGTGTATGTGCTTTTTTATGGGATGCTAACCACAATGGTACTTGTGAGTTTACTTGTCACATCAATGGCAAAGAGTATAAGGAGAATAGACTATTAAGGACTGATGGGGAAAGTATCTTGATTAGATACCCCCAAGGCTTAACTATCCTTAAGAAAGTGAAAAGTCTAAATGAGGATGTGTTTGGCAATTGTGTATCAGGTAGAGACCCCTTTGGCTTTGGTGATGGATTTGATGACTACAATCATAATCCTACGGCAACTCAAAACACACGTTTATATTGTGTAAGAAAAGAGATTGGTTACATTAAGTGGAATAAGCTGGGTAAAGAGTATAGGCCTTTGGCTAACAAGTGGAAAGTACTTGTAGCAAAAGCCAGTCCTGGTGAGGACACCTTACCTCATTCTATCATTAGTGCTCCTATTATATCTGAGCCAAAGTCTGTATGTACAAATGGTTTGTTTGTTGTCAAAACTCTCAAATCCAAAAAGGAAGCTCAAAATCTTGTTGACTATATGCACACAAGTTTCTTTAGGTTTTTGATGCTACTGGCAAAGAATGGACACAACTTAACAAATAATGTCTATAGATATGTACCAGTAGTAGACCTCTCAAAGAAATGGACTGATGCTAAACTCTTCAAGAGATATGGAATTACTAAACAAGAACAAGAGTTCATCAATAGTGTAATAAAAGATATAAACGATTAATTTATAGCTGTAGACATCAACTTAGCTGTGTTTTTTGGGATAATGTTTTATTTTTGCTGTTGATATATTTTATATGTATAATTTTCAAACACAAAGAGATATGAAACGGATTGGATTGTTGGTTTTGGTCGGTGTGTGGGCGGTTTTGGGCTTTGCGCAGGAGAGTGTGGTGGATAGCGTGCAGATGGATTTGAGGCAGGCGTTTGAGCAAGTGGCGGCATTGGAAGGGTTTGAGGCACTTTCGCAGAGCGATGTGGAAGGCATCACCGGATTCCAGTTGGGCAAGTGCGAGGGCACAGTCCACGGCAACGCCAGCCATCGCGACGAAGTGCTCCAAATTTTTTCCGCACTGCCAGCCGATGCGCTCTACAGCGACGAAGTGACCAGCAAAAACAAAATCACCCGCTTCTATATCACCACCGATGAGCTGGGCAAGAGCAGTATGCTCTACGCATTCGTGGGCCTCGGTGGCAACGACCTGATTGTGATTCTTTACGAAGATGGCGATTTGAAGAAATACCGGGAAATAGCCGACAAAATCAAATAGGCGCCCGCGGGCAATATCTACACTATACGCAACTGTGCTGAAAAAAATCACATTTTTTTGGTGCGGTTGCGTAATGCTTTGTGGGGTAGGGCATCTTTTTTCGGAAAATATCATTAACTTTGCACGAATATAGGCTTTTGCGAAAGGATTATACAAGTGATATACGCATTTTGGTATATCAATGGGCTTTTGCAAGAGCTCAAAAGGCATTTTCGTTAAACGGATAATAAATAAAAAATCCAAAATAAAGTGAAAAAGTACAGACTTATCGACAACGTGATCGGTTGGCTCGTGTTTGTGGTGGCAGCAATCACCTATCTGCTCACCATTGAGCCTACTGCGAGCTTCTGGGACTGCCCGGAATTTATTGCTCAGGCATTTAAGAGTGAGGTGGGACACCCCCCCGGCAACCCAATCTTCATTCTTGTGGGCCGCTTTGCCGCCAACTTTGCTGGTGGTGATGTGATGGCGGTTTCGAAGTGTGTGAATGCCATGTCGGCACTGCTGAGTGCCGCCACCATCCTGTTCCTGTTCTGGACCGTGACCCACCTTGTGAAAAAACTGGTGGTGAAAGACGGCGAGGAAGACGGCATGACGCTCACCCAATACCTCGTGGTGATGGGCAGTGGCGTGTGTGGTGCATTGGTTTACACATGGAGCGACACCTTCTGGTTCTCTGCTGTTGAGGCTGAGGTTTACGCATTCTCATCGTTCTGTACCGCCCTTGTGGTGTGGCTGATGCTCAAATGGGAAGACCAAGCCGACGACCCTCGCAGCGACCGCTGGATTATCCTCATCGCTTATGTGTTTGGTTTCTCGCTGGGTGTGCACCTGCTCAACCTGCTCTGCATTCCAGCCCTTGCGCTCATTTTCTACTACCGCAAGTGGAAAGAAACCACCGTTAAGGGCTCGCTTATCACGCTGCTCGTATCGTTTGCCGTGATTGTGGCTATCCTCTACGGTCTGGAACCAGGCTTCGTGGAACTCGGTGGCTACTTCGACCTCCTTTTCGTGAACACCTTCGGCATGTCGTATAACTCAGGTGTGCTCTTCTACGCATTCCTCACGCTTGCCATCTTCTCATGGGCTATCTATGAAATCTACAAAGGCACCAACGCCACGCTCATGCGCGTATCGTTCCTGCTCGCCATCGTGATTTCGGGTATGCTCTTCATTGGCGACAACTTGCTCATTCCACTGGTGCTCGTTATCGCCCTCGCTGTGTATCTCTTCAAATTCATGAAGAAGGTGCAACGCCGCATCATGGCTAACATTCTCATTAGCTCGCTGATGATTTTCATCGGTTTCTCATGCTATGCGCTGATTATTATCCGCTCAAGCGCCAACTTGCCATTGGACGAAAACTCGCCCAACACTATGTTTGCGCTCAACAGCTACTTGAGCCGTGACCAGTATGGCAAAACTCCATTGCTCTACGGCCCCGTATATACCGCAGGCTCTCCACAATACCAGAGCAACAGCCAGGGCATGGCTTCCACTCGCTTCAAGAAAGGCGCCAAGCAATGGGCGCGTGTGGTGAAGACCTCGGCTGACCAGCCCGACCAATATGTGGGCACTGGCTACGCAAAAGATCCTGTATATCCAAGCGAAATGAATATGCTGTTCCCTCGCATCTGGTCGACTGCCCATGCAAACTACTACAACACATATTTCGACACCGAGAACAAGCCATTCAGCGAAACCCTCGCCACCATCATCGTGGATGAGAACGGCAACCCCGATACCCGATTCAACCAGTCGCAACAAATGCTTCCAAAGCCATCGTTCTTCAACAATATCGAGTTCTTCCTGGGTTATCAGCTCAACTACATGTATATGCGCTACTTCCTGTGGAACTTCGCAGGTCGCCAGAACGATGTGCAGGGCTTGAACTGCGAAATGGGCGATGTGACCCGTGGTAACTGGATTACCGGTTTCAACTTCTTGGACAACGCCCGCCTTGGCGACCAAGAGTTGCTTCCTGCTGAATATGGCAAGGAAAACAAGGGACACAACGTGTTCTACTGCCTGCCTCTGTTGCTCGGCATCATCGGCTTGCTGTGGCAAGCATTTGCCGGCAAGCGCGGCATTGAGCAATTCTGGGTGGTGTTCTTCCTGTTCTTCATGACGGGTATCGCCATCGTGCTCTACCTCAACCAACCACCATTGCAACCTCGTGAGCGCGACTACGCCTACGCTGGTTCATTCTATGCCTACGCCATCTGGGTGGGTATGGGCGTGGCAGGCCTGTGGAGCTTTGTGGTGAAGCTGCTCAACCGTGGCAAGAAGGCAAAGAACGAGGCTGAGGCTGAAAAGCTCTTTGCTGAGGCTGCTGCCACCACTCCATCGAAGGCGATGGCATTTGTGGCTGTGGCTATCGGCCTGATTGTGCCACTGCAAATGGTGAGCCAAACTTGGGACGACCACGACCGCTCATATCGCACCGCCGCACACGACTTCGGCATGAACTACCTGTCGAGCCTTGATGAAAACGCTATCATCTTCACCAATGGCGACAACGATACATTCCCACTGTGGTATCTCCAGGAAGTGGAAGGCTACCGCACTGATGTGCGCGTGGTAAACTTGAGCTACCTCTCCACCGACTGGTACATCGCACAGATGCAGCGCGCTGCCTACAAGTCGGCTCCACTGCCAATGATGGCCGACTCGCTCAGTTACGCCTACGGCAACCGTAGTGGCACCACCATCGAAGACGATGGTCTCTTCAACATCCTTTCAGTGACCGACGCGCTGAAGAAATTCTACGCTGCCGACGCCGAACGCGATGAAGACGGCATCGTGCGTGGCAAGCTCGAAAGCGGCAAGTTCTTCATCAACTCAAATGCCGATGCCGCCGTTAAGGCTGGCGTGATTTCGGCTGGTATGCGCGACTTGGCAGAAGACCAACTCAACATTCCATTTGCCGACGCACACCAGAACGGTTGGGCTTCAGCAAGCGATATGATGATGCTCGACCTCGTGAACGCAAGCATCACCCAAGGTTGGAAGCGTCCTGTTTACTTCGCTTGCACCGTGAGCGACGACATGTACGCAGAGTTCGCTCCATATTTGCAACTCACCGGTATGGCTTACCAACTCACTCCTCTCCGCACCCAAAACTACGGCGACGAGATTGTGGCAAACACCGACAAGATGTATAAGAATGTGACCACCAAATTCCGTTGGGGCGGTCTCGACACGCCAGAAGGCCGTGCCGGCAAAATCTACCTCGACGAAACTGTACGTCGCATGGTCAACACCACTCGCACTATGATGATTACGCTCGCCAACAGCCTCGCTGACGAAGCCACAGCGGCACAAGATGCGAAGAAGGATGGCAAGGCTACTATCTATGGCGAGAACGTTGACAAATTCTTTGCCGACCGCGTGGCAAAGGCTGAAAAGGTGCTTGCGCTCATGCAAGACAAGATGAGCGAAAAGGCTTGCGCATACTCGTTCAACAACCGTATGCAGATGGCCCGCGTTTACGAATCGCTCTACCAGCTCACCAACAAGGAGGCATATCGCAAGTCGGCTATCGCGCTTGTTGAGGGTGATTTGATGCAGTTCAGCCAATACGCCGTGTTTGCTCAACGCCTGAGCGAGAAATATCCAATGCTCAGCACTTGCAACATCGACAATTACTTGGCTCACAGTTATCTGCCACAGTTGCTGATGTTCTACGAGCAAATCAACAAGGCTGGCTATCCAGCAATGCTGAAGAAGTTGGCAGCTAAGGGCGTTGACACTCGCGCCGTGCAAGCCTCCATTCAGATGATGCTTCAACAGCAATCGCAGCCACAGCAGCATCAGGAAGATGCCGCGCCTGCCGATTCCACCATGCCTGAAGGCTTTGCCGACACCGGTTTGGTGGGAATGCTTGGCGGTTTGCCGAACGACGAAGAAGAATAAAACGATTTGATTATATCACCATAAAGGGCGGAGTTTTAGGGCTGCCGCCTTTTATGGTTTTTTTATCAACTGAAAAATCCTCTTTTCTATAGTTATGATGGGTATCAAACGCTATCTTAATCGCCTGGTGGAGCGTCCGCCATTGCTGTATCGAATGTTGTTCCCCGAAACGGTGTGGCGTCTGCATTTCAAGCCTCGCACCGTGTATCTCACTTTTGACGACGGACCTATCCCCGAAGTCACCCCCTGGGTGCTCGACACGCTCGACCACTACGGTGTGAAAGCCACATTCTTCTGTGTGGGCGAAAATGTGCAGCGCAATCCCGAACTGTTTCAAGAGTTGCTGCGCCGTGGCCACAGCGTGGGCAATCACACGATGAACCACATGCAGGGCGCAAAGGTGAGCACGAAGGTGTATCTCCACAATGTGTTTCAAGCCAACGAACTGATACACTCGTCGTTGTTCCGACCGCCACACGGCTTGCTCCGCTGGGCACAGTCGAAGGTGCTGCGCTCGCGCTTCGCCATCATCATGTACGACCTCGTGAGCCACGACTACAGCCGCAAGCTCACAGGCGAACAGGTGTTTGAGAATGTGAAGCACTTTGCGCGCAACGGCTCCATCATCGTGTTTCACGATTCGCTGAAAGCTGAAAAAAATATGAAATATGCGCTTCCCCGCTCCATCGAGTGGCTACGCAATGAAGGTTACGAATTTGCAAAAATCCCAATGTCGCATAGGTGATGACATCAAGGCTGAGGCGCTTCGCCTGGGCTTTGATGCTGTGGGGTTTGCCCATGCCGCTCCTGTGAGTCATGAGGCAGCCAAGGCATTCACGCAATGGATTGCCGAAGGCAAGCACGACTGTATGCAGTGGGCTACCAACTACACCGACTTGCGGCTCGACCCCACACGCCTTGTGGAAGGTGCGCAAACGGTGATTTCGCTGGCGGTGAACTATCTGCCGCGGCAAATTCAAGAGGCTGATGCGCCGCAGGTGGCGCGCTACGCCTACGGCACCGACTATCACGAGGTGGTACGCGACATGGCACGGCAGTTGGCGGCGTATATCAAGGAATGCACTGGGCACGAATCGCGTGTGTGCGTGGACAGTGCGCCCATTCTCGAACGCTACTGGGCGCAGCAGGCTGGGCTGGGCTTCATCGGGCTCAACACGCTGCTCATTATCCCCCAGCGTGGCTCGTTCTTCTTCCTGTGTGAATTGGTGACCACTCTGCCGCTCACCCCCGACGCACCTTGCACCCTCACCTGTGGCGATTGCCACGCTTGCGAGCGCCGTTGCCCCGGTGGCGCATTGAGCGGAGGCGTGCTCGATGCCGCCCGATGCCTATCGTGCCAAACCATCGAAAACCGCTCCGAGCAGCTCCCTGAATGGGTGAACGAGAAAATAGGGAATCACCTCTACGGTTGCGACGAGTGTCAAATCGCTTGCCCCCACAATCGCCACGCCACCCCCACGGCGCACCCCGAATTTCAAGCCAGGGAGGGCGTGCTACACCTCACCACCCAGCAAGTGCTCAGCATGACGCAGGAGCAATTCTCCGCCACTTTTCGCCACAGCCCCATCAAGCGCGCCAAACTCGCCGGCCTCCGCCGCAATGCCCAAGCCCTCACCAATCCCAAAAAATCCTAAACCACTAATTAAATAGGTCGTCGAGTAGCACTTGGCTGTTCACGATAGAAGAGTGTTTGCCCTGCTTCACCCCATAGGTGGTTATGAAAGTGTTGCTAATGCCTTTTTTGCACTTGGTGGCGACGCAGAAATCAGCCATACGGTTACGCAATCGCTCGGCGTATGCTTTTGTGATTTCAAAAGGAGCGTTGCTGAATTTCATTTCGCAGAGGTTCACAATGCGGTCGGCACGGTCGATGATGAGGTCGATTTGTGAGGTTTCGTTTTTCCATTGCGAAACCGAAGAGGCAATGCCGCTGATGCCCAAGGCATCCTTGATTTGGGGAAGATGCACAAGGCAAAGGAGTTCGAAACTGAAGCCTTGCCATGCCGAAACCGATGCCGAAAGCATATTGTTTGACCACCATTTCGGGTCCATATCACGGTTGTTGGCAATGTATTTAAAGTAGAAAAGTGTGTAGAAGTCGATAAGGCGGTAAGTCAATCCTCGCACCTTTTTCCCGTATTGTTGATAACATTCAATAAAACCACACTTCTCAAGATTGTTGAGGTATTGCGTCAGGGCACTGCTCTTGATTTTTGTGTTTTCTGCAATCTCGGCGCGTGTGAGCCCTTTGCGTTTTCGAGCGAGTGCTTCAACGATTGCCACATATAACTGTGCGTTGGAGAAAAGGGCGTGATAGAGTTCGCCAAATTCCAGTCGGAGTGATGCGTTGCGTGAGAAAAACAGTTCATCAACATTTTGTGCAAAACTTTTGCTTGTGTCAAGCAGACTGAGGTAAAAAGGCACGCCACCCAGCACCATATAGGTTTGGGCGATTTGGAAGCGGTCCCAGTGTGCTCCTGCGTGAGTGAGATATTCTTCAACCTCTTTGAGCGAGAACGGCTCCAATACTATCTGTTTGGTGATGCGGGCGTGAAGTCCGCCTTTGTTTGCCACAAGTTTGTCGTTCATCCACGATGTGGCAGAGCCGCTTGCAATGAGCATCACGTCGTCTTGGAGTGCGCCCCAACTGTTCCAAAAGTATTCCAATGCCTCCACGAAATCTGATTTTGCGGCATCAATCCAAGGCATTTCGTCGATGAAGATGATTTTTCGCTTGCCATCCTTTGAGGCGATGCCTTGCAGCAGTTCCTGCAATGCCTCAAATGCTTCAAACCAGTTCGCAGCGGTGGTTGCTGCGGTGGGTTTGTAGCCGTATTGCCTTAGGGCAAGGCTAAACTTGTGCAGTTGTTGAGTGGTGGTCAGGTTATGCCCACCAGTGTAATAAAAAGCGTATTGGTCGGCATACACGCTGTTCACCAGAAAGGTTTTTCCGATGCGTCGGCGGCCAGTCACAATCACAAACTCTGCTCTATCAGATGTGTAGCAGCGATTCAGTTCGTCTATTTCGCGCTCTCTTCCTATTAATTTGCCCATCACGTTTTTTGCTTTTTTGGTTTGACACAAAGATAGATAAAAAAATCGAGATAATTTCAGAAAATGTGGATAAATTGAAATTATCTATATCAGAAAGCGTAGATAATTTCAGAAAACGCGAGTAAATTGAAATTATCTACCACAAAAAGCATAGATAATTTCAGAAAATCCCATTTTTGTGGTTTTTTTTGCGGTACTGAAAAAATCATCTTTCAGCAGTCGCCCCATCCCCACCCTCACCACAAAAATCCGCCTCCCAATACCGAGATAAGTCAACGAGCACTCGGAGCACTCCGACAATAAGAAATAAAGAACACCAATTAAATCCATTACAACCCGATTTACACCAATTATTATTTTCGGTGTTAATAGGATTGAAATGGATTTAATCGGTGTTCCTTTTATGCCATCGTGGTCAGAGCTAAAGGTGCCGTCTTAACTTCTTTAACTTCTTAACTTCTGAGTTTAATTTCTAACATCTAATTTCTTTTCTCTCACTGGGGTGATATTGCTGTTTTTTTGGTCATTATCTGCAATGAGGGTGGAAAAACGGTGAATGTGTGATTTTTGCAACGGAAAAAATGATTAACTTTGCCCCCACAATCAAAATACATATATAATTATGAAAAGAATTTTATCTATTGCAATTATAGCCATCATGGCACTTGCCAACGTGGCTCATGCGGAAGAGAACAAGGGCGGAAATGTGGAGTTTGAAATCACTGGTGGTGTGCAAGCCGCTACTATCAGCTATGGCACCATTGTGTCGCGCGTGGGTTTCCATGCCGGTTTGCGTGCTTCGAAAGATTTCAAGTTCTTTACACCAGAAAACGCTATCTACGGCAACGTGGCTGCGCTGATTTCGCTCAAGGGCGGTAAGCTCGAAAACGATGAGGGCAAAACCGTTTACAATCCCTACTATCTCGAAATCCCTATCCACGCTGGTTACAGCCACATCATCAGCGACAACGCCAAGTTCTACTTCGAAATGGGTCCATACTTTGCAGTGGGGCTTTTCGGTAAGACCGACGACAAGACCGTGTTCGACGACCTCAACTTCCGTCGCTTCGACTTCGGTTTAGGCTTGCGTACGGGCGTTGACTTCTACAAGCACCTCTCACTGGGCTTGGGCTACGATGTGGGCTTGATCAACGTGCAGAAGGGCACAGGAGCCAACAAAAACTTCTATGTGTCGGCTGGCTATAAGTTCTAAAACGAATATTCCATAACACCAACGATAAGGGCTCGGAACGCAGCGTTTCGGGCCCTCGTTACATTTTGGCGTTGCCAGAATTACCGTTTTGGTGGTATCTTTGGCGCTATTGTTAAACCTCTTCGACAATTCGCCGTCTAATCCGCGACGTAATAAGAAATGACAAAATGATTTGAAACTTAATTTTTTAGCATGAAAAAAGAACGTAAAAAATCTCGTGCCTTTATAGCGTGGGCTGTGATAGTGGCTGTTGTGTGTATGGTGCCAATGCTGGCATCGTGCCAAAAGCCTCTGCCCACACCTGAAGGCAAGCCCCTCGACCGTGTGCAGTTGATGACTGCCACAGGCGAACTGGCAACTGTGGAATACACCGTGTCGAAAATCATCAAGGCAAAAGACTGCACTTGGTGGAAAATTGGCGAAAAGCGTGTGCTCTTCAAGTGCAACGCCTATCTGCAAGCGGGCGTTGACATGGCTGGCTACGACGACAGCAAAACACGCATCGACTCGTCGGCAATGGCAATCACCGTCACGCTGCCAAAAGTGAAAATCCTCTCGTGCCGTATGCCTTTCGAGGAAATCCGACTTGTGGAAAGCGAAGCCACAGGCTTCCGACACCAGTTTTCGGCAGAAGAGCGACAACTCCTGCTCCAGCAGGGCGAGCAGTCGATTCTTGCCGATGTTGACAGTGGCAAATACGCCATCCTTGCCGATGCCGAGCGCAACACTAGCATCTTTTTCGAGCGTATGCTCACCCGATTGGGATATAAAAGTGTAACCATTAAATTTGAGAAATGATGTTTAAACTCACAAAAAATATAGCCTCCACAGTGCTCTCGCTTGCCATCGTAGGCATGGTGTATCTGTTCGTGGCCGACACCTACAAGTGGTGGCCATTCGAGAGCGTGACCGAAACTGTGAAAATCGACGAAACACCCAACGTGGTGACCGAAATCCGTGGTATAAAGAAGTTTACCACAGCGTGCTACTATGGCGATGTGACCATCTCGAAGGAGAAGGCGAGCGACAACTGGCTGAAGAACCTGCTTCGCCAGCGCGACCGCATCTGCCTCATTGGGCGTGGCACCATTCGTGCCGGCTACGATTTTGAGAAACTCCCAGCCGACGCGGTGAAAATCAGTGGCGACACCCTGCGTGTGAAACTTCCCCCAGTGGAGGTGCTCGACACCATCTGCAACCCGAAAGACTGTGAGGTGTTTATCGACGACGGCAACTGGCCCCACGACCGGGTGCAATCGATTCACGCCGACCTGCAAAACGTGCTGGTGGACGATGCGCTCAAATGCCACATCATAGCCAAGGCATCAAAATCAGGCAAGGCCCAACTCCAAAAGCTCTTCAAATCTTTCGGCTTCACCACCGTAATCCTCACCTAACCAAATTTCCCCCCTCGCCCATCTCCACGTCATCATCACACGCCAACGCTATAGCGTAAGGGCGTGTGATGATGACGGCTGGGAAAAATGAGATTTTTTGCAAATTTGTGGGCAAAATCTTGAATATTAGCGAGAAAGTTTATAACTTTGTGCCGATTTTAACGTGAAAATTGTAGAGTAATGGCGTCATACAAGTTGCCACTTAAGTCTTTGTCGATTGGTGTTCAGGAGTTTAACTACCACTTGAACGCTGCTTTTTTCAATGATATAGAAGCCACAGATGTGCGTGAAGCCAGCGTGGATGTCGTTGTGAAAGTTGACCGCAAAGACGACTCGATTTATCAATTATCGTTTGAGTTTGGCGGTGAACTCACTATTCCATGCGACCGCTGTCTCGACGATATGCGGCACACCGTTGATGCGACTTACGATTTGACCGTGAAGGAAGGGGAAGAGTACGACGATAGCGACGATGAAGTGCTCGTGATACCTGGCCACTGGCGTGAGCTGGATTTGACTCCGCTAATGCGCGACACTGTGTTACTCACCATTCCTATAATGCACGCGCACCCCGAAGGGGAGTGCAACGAGCAGATGCTCGACCGTCTGGAGCAGATGCGCGCGGTGAACATCACCGACGATGAGCAGCTGCACGAGGCAGAGGGCGGCATCGACCAAGAAGTGAATGCAAACAAATCTTCGGAAGACGACGACATCGACCCACGATGGGCGGCTCTGAAGAAATTAAAAGATAACAACTAAAAAAATAATAAGAAAATGGCACATCCTAAACGTAGACAATCAAAGACTCGCACAGCTAAGCGCAGAACTCATGACAAGGCTGTAGCTCCAACTATCGCACAGTGCTCAAACTGCGGTGCATGGCATGTTTATCACACTGTATGCCCTGAATGCGGCTACTATCGTGGCAAACACGTAATGGGCGAAGAAGCAGCTGTTTAATAAGGCTACAACCCACTTGAGACTAACTCAAAAAGATTTCTGTGTATCCTGAATAACGCTGATAAAGTGCTATTTGGGATATACTTGCTTATTTAAATACACAATTTCGATATGCTTAACGCAAAGATTTCTGGTATTGCTTCCTACTTGCCCGACTACGTTCTCACCAACGATGAACTGTCGCGCATGGTAGACACTAACGATGAGTGGATCACAACCCGTGTGGGCATTAAAGAACGCCGCATTCTCAAGAAGGAGGTTGGTTCTTCTTACATGGGTATTCAAGCTGTGAAAAAACTTCTTGAAGAAACTGGCACTAATCCCGACGACGTGGATTTGCTCATTTGTGCCACTTCAAACCCCGACTACCGTTTCCCTTCTACCGCCTCTGTGATTGCTCACGGCTGCGGCTTGGAAAAGAAATGCTACGCCTACGACATTCAGGCTGCTTGTGCAGGTTTTATCGTGGCTTCGTTTGATGCCAACGCCTACATCAAGAGCGGCTTGTACAAGAAGGTGATTGTGGTTTGTGCAGAAAAGATGTCGAGCATGGTGAACTATGAAGACCGTGCCACATGTCCTCTTTTCGGCGACGGTGCAGCAGCTGTGCTGATGGAACCAACTGAAGAGCCTGTGGGCTTCGTAGATGGCGTGTTCCATGTAGATGGCAGCGGTCTCGAACACCTCGTGTACAAGGCTGGTGGCTCTGCTCACCCAACCACTCACGAAACCGTTGACGCAAAAGAAAACTGCCTCTATCAAGAAGGCCGCGCTGTGTATAAGTCGGCTGTAATGGACATGTTCAACTCAAGCAAGGAAGTGATGGAGCGCAACAACCTCAAGATTGAGGACGTGAAATGGTTCGTTCCTCACCAGGCAAATCTCCGCATCATCGAAGCTGTTGGCAGCCGTCTCGGTCTTTCTGAAGAGCAAGTGCTCGTCAACATTCAGAAGGTGGGTAACACCAGCGCCGCCTCAATTCCAATCTGCCTCGACCACAACAAGGGCAAATTGAAGAAGGGCGACAAGATTGTGCTCACTGCCTTCGGCGCAGGTTTCACTTGGGGTGCTTCATATCTCATCTGGGGCATGTAATTCGTCTCCTTCGGAGATGTGTTAACACTGGTAGATAATCACCATTTCTGGAGAAATGATGTGAATCCTATAATCAAACAAAAAATGCATTTTGCCCAATGTCTGGGCGGTGCGTTTTTTGTTTGTATATAAGAGCTCGTACAGCAGGGATAGAAACATAGGCGTTTGCCAATAGCGATTGGCGCCATAGCTTGAAGGCCGTGCGGCTCTGAATACTAAACTATATTTTTAATTTCTCAAAAAATAAGAATGCATAAAGCAGGTTTTGTCAACATCGTAGGCAACCCTAATGTGGGTAAATCCACCCTGAGCAATATCCTTGTGGGTGAACGCCTCTCTATCATCACAAGCAAGGCGCAAACCACACGCCACCGCATTATGGGCATCGTGAACACCGACGAATATCAAATCGTGTTTAGCGACACCCCTGGCGTGCTGAAACCCAAATTCAAGTTACAGGAAAGTATGCTTGAATACTCCACTGGCGCACTTGTGGATGCCGATGTGCTGCTTTATGTGACCGATGTGGTGGAAACTCCGACCAAGAACAAGGAGTTTCTCGAAAAGGTGGCTCGCGAGAAAGTGCCCATCATTTTGGTGATCAACAAAATTGACCTGCTCTCCAGTCAGGCCGAACTGGTGAAGATTGTGGAAGAGTGGCGCGCGCTGCTCCCTCAAGCCGAAATCTATCCCACCAGCGCCAAGGAGAACTTCAACGTGGACCAAATCATGAAGCGCATCGTGGAACTGCTGCCCGAAAATCCACCTTACTTCGGCAAAGACGCCCTCACCGACCGCTCATCACGCTTTTTCGTCACCGAAATCGTTCGCGAGAAAATTCTGCTCACCTACGACAAGGAAGTGCCTTATGCCACACAGGTGATTGTGGAGAAGTTCGACGAAGGCGACGATGAAATCCACATCATGGCAGTGATTTATGTGGAGCGCGACACGCAAAAGGGCATTATCATCGGCCGTCAAGGCAAAAAACTCAAGCATGTGGGTATCGAGTCAAGAAAGGAACTTGAAAAGTTCTTCGAAAAGCATGTGTATCTGCAACTGTTTGTGAAAGTGGAGAAAGATTGGCGAAACCAGGAGAAGAAACTCAAGGCTTTCGGCTATCTCGATTAAGAAAATATTAATTAGGCTTGCCAAGTGACTTGGGAGGAATATAGGGCAGGCCTCAACACCAAATTTACACCGAAAAATGGCAAGATTAATAGCAATAGTAGGACGCCCTAACGTGGGCAAATCAACGCTGTTCAACCGTTTGACCAAAACCCGCGCCGCCATCGTGAACAATGAGAGCGGCACCACTCGCGACCGCCAGTATGGCAAAACCGAATGGGGCGGTATGGAAATGTCGGTGGTCGACACCGGCGGCTGGGTAGTGAACAGCGACGACATATTTGAAGACGAAATCAACAAGCAGGTGGCACTCGCCATCGAAGAGGCTGATGTGATTCTGTTTATGGTGGATATCAAAAACGGCGTGACCGACCTCGACGACCATGTGGCAGCCATTCTTCGCCGTAGCAAGAAGCCTGTGGTGCTGGTCACCAATAAAGACGACAACAACGACAGCATCTACCTCGAAAGCGAATTTTATTCGTTGGGTTTGGGACAGCCATTCTCTATCTCGGCCATCAACGGCACCGGCACTGGCGACCTTCTTGACGAGGTGGTGCGCCTTATGCCCGAAAAAGACGACAATGAGGTGGAGGAGGAACTTCCACGCTTCGCTATCGTGGGCCGTCCAAACGCAGGCAAATCGTCGCTCATCAACTCGCTCATGGACGAGCAGCGCAACATTGTGACCGACATTGCCGGCACCACCCGCGACAGCATCTATTCGCGCTACAATAAGTTTGGATTCGACTTCTATTTGGTCGATACCGCAGGTATTCGCAAGAAAAACAAGGTGAACGAAGATGTGGAATACTATTCGGTGCTCCGTAGCATTCGCGCCATTGAATATAGCGACGTGTGCCTTCTCGTGATCGACGCCACTCGTGGTATCGAGTCGCAAGATGTCAACATTTTCTCCATCATCGAAAAGAACCGCAAGGGCTTGGTGGTGCTGGTCAACAAGTGGGACATCGCGCAAGAGAAGTCGCAGCAGTCAATCACCTATATGGAGAATACCATTCGCCAGCGCTTTGCGCCATTCTCCGACTTCCCCATCATCTTCGGCTCGGCGCTCACCAAGCAGCGCATCTACAAGGTGCTGGAAGAGGCAATCAAGGTGTATCAGAACCGCAAGCGCATCATTCCCACATCGCAACTCAACAACGCCATGCAGGAAATCATCGGCGCATATCCACCACCAGCCACTAAGGGCAAGATGGTGAAGATAAAATATGTGACCATGCTCAAAGAGGCGCGCGTGCCTTCGTTCGTGTTCTTCTGCAATTTGCCACAGTGGATCAAGGACCCATACAAACGCTACCTCGAAAACCAGATTCGCGAGCGTTGGGACTTGAAAGGCACGCCAATCAACCTTTATTTCCGTCAGAAATAAGTGAGAGGGCATCAGCCCCACCTCCAGCATATAAAGCTCGCAATAACAGAATGTTGCGAGCTTTATTTATAAGGTGGCAGTTAATTGTCCGTTGAAATTGCAGTAAAAATGCTTAAAAATCTTAATAAGGTGGCAAAAAGGAGAAAAAACACCCTAATATTTACGATGTTCACACTTGTTAATTATTGTTTGCATATTTTTAATGAAATATTGAAAAAACTGTATTACCTTTGTACTTACAAAAAAAGAAGACAACAACATCCTTTAATACTATTGACAACTTCTTGTGTCAAGCCCCTATTTTGGGGGTGGTCACAGCAAGAAAGGCTAACAAAAAATTATATACTTGAATTTTGGTTATGATAGAGGTGTGCTTTTGTGAAAAAGCGCACTTTTATTTTACACCCCCACCATCCCAAAGTAAATTTTTATTTTTTGGGTGGGTGTGGTTCAGTGGAAAAATATTGGGGGAGTGAAACAAAAACATAAAAAACAGCCTTTTAGCGATGCCAGTGCTTCGCACCTGTCGTTAGTGCTG
>OBLI01002074.1_pt1 | contig 17820 bp, 18 predicted proteins | sample 1519701 | NCBI WGS metagenome assembly OBLI01 (sample SAMEA3663005, study PRJEB22513) | pig gut metagenome | biome: pig gut; feature: pig-associated habitat; material: faeces | place: France | collected 2012 | reverse complement strand
AAGTCCTCCACCCGCAGGATCATGGGGAGGTCGTGCAGATCACGATACTTATTCTCCACGGGCAGAGCCTCCCTTCACGGACGCCAGATAGATGTTCGTCACATCGGGCCGCTCATGTCCCAACAGCCGGGATACGGTAAAATGGGCGTCCAACGGTGTCATGCCGCCATTGACGAGAGAAGTATACTTTTCAGCAGCGTAGGTATGCCGCAGCCCATGGAAGGTAATGCGCCTGTCCGGTACGGTGGGGTCACAGATAGTGTCACGGTGGCGGAGGATGAACTGCTGCATGCCGTTGATGGCCCGGTCGGTGGGAACGCCGTCCGGCACCAGAAGCTTGTGTCCGCGCTCCGTTTTCTCCAGCAACCTTTGCAACATCATTGTGATACGGTCGTCCTCAATAGGGACGATCCGGATTTTGCCGCCCTTGCCCTTTACGGCGAGGGCGTTTTCGCGCAGCGCACGCTCCGCCGCGGCGGTGTCCATGCGGAAGCACTCATGGATGCGCAGACCGGCGTAACGAGCCAGATACAGGGCGAGGATGTAGTCCTCCCGCTCCTCCGCCATGGCGCGGCCGATCAGCTTGCCGAACTCCGGGTTCGTCCATGTGCGATCCTGCTGCCCGAAGCGGCGGCGCTCCAATTCCACGCCCAACGCGTCGTTGTCCGGCAGCGTGTATTTCGGGCAGGACATCTTATCGTGGAAAAAGCGGATGGCGGATAGGTCCGTCTTGATGGTGCTGGCCGACTTGCCCTGCTCCTGCAAATAGAGAGCATAGCTCACCAGATGCTTGCCGCTGATGTTCTCCAGCTTTTGCAGATGATAGTGATTGGCAAGGTAGGCACAGAACCGCTTGACCGCCTCATAGTAGCGGTCTTTTGTGCGGAAGCTGCCCTGTCGGTTGTGGCGGGCCAGCTTATCCAACTGGGTAACGAGGGTGTGGTAAATTCCTTGTGTGGTCATATAGAGAAATCTCCTTATATTCAAAGTTGTGTTCAGATGGGCGCACTTCACCCGTTGACAAGCAAGGCCGTTTCCGGTCCTTTTCCGCAGGAACAGGGGCTTTCAATAAGCGGAAAATCTTGCTGTTACGTACTTTTCACGGCCTGCCTGTATGCCTGTCTCTCTTTACTTGTACGAGGTCAGTACGAAGCGGTGTGGGGGCTTTCAAACCCTGCTCCAACGAGCGACCGCAGACACCATGCCGCTGAACTCGGCTGCGGAAGGCTCCGCCGGTGTCCTGTGATCCGCCCGGCAACGGATCGGGGATGCGAGCCCTGCATAACCGGCGCCGCACTCTGACTGCGGCATACAGGGGCGGGAGCTTGCCTCTCCCTTGACGGTTCTTACGCCGCACCGTCCCGGCAGCTTTTTGGTAAGATTTCTTTTTGACCTGTGCCGAAGTACGTTCGGCGCTTTTTCTTTTCCTGCGGTATCGTGGCTATGGCAAGTGCCTCGACATGGTGTCAAGCAAAAAAGCAGGAAGGATATCCCTGCCGTTCCGGCTAACTGACGATCCTTCCTGCGTTTGCAGTATTGTTCAATTTTCACTGTCGCCCACCGTCAGGAGGGCATAGTTTGACATACTTCAAGTTCTTAGTCAGAGCGAAAAGCTACTGGCTGTAGCTTCCCACCCATGCCTGCTCTGCTCCGACCTAAATGCTTTCACTCTTTCAGTACACGCTCAGTGTAGTACGGCAGCAGAGAGATTTACAGGTGGAAAAATGCTGTGAGGGGGAAATCTCTCCTCACAGCATAGTCATTTTCACAAGCGGGCGAAAAAGCCTCCTTATTCGATACAAAAACGGAAACGCAGAGTCCCTCCATACAAACTTAACAACGTGTGCGATGCAGATAATAGACCTGCAAATGGTGCACAAAGAACAATGATAATTCTTATATACCACAATATGTTGTAGATGTCAATACGGGTATCGCGGTAAATAATGTGTTTTTGTGGTAAGTGAAAACACAATACGTATTATCTCCGTATAGAATGCGTATTACGGAGATAATGCGTAATGTGTGCGTATTAAAAGCGTATAGATAGCTTTGCATCATTACTTCGAATAAGCGGTATGTCTCTTTTTTGTGATTACATTTTATCAAATGCGCCTCCTGCTGTCTGCTACATCATGCTGGGTTTTCTCTCCTCAAGCCAAAGCCCGACCGCAAAGAGAAATGCGGTCGGGCTTTGGTTAAGCTGTAATGTCAGCACTTAGTGTTTTAATCATCCGCTTTCACTGACCTCAGACAGCGAAGCGCCTTCTCCATGCTGGCCTCGGTATGCTTGCGCAGCATTTGGATGGCCCGATCATCATCTCCAGCCATCAGGCAACGCAGGATTTCATCATGCTGACACTGAATGTCCCGCTGGTTCGCCGGCAAGCGCTGATAAGCATTGGAGAAAATACCGAACTGCAGCCGGTTTTTTTCTGCAGCCACCCGCAGACGGCGGTTGTTACAGAAGTGATAAAACTCCAAGTGGAACTCATCGCTCAGTTCCTCCCATTTCTCCAAATCGCTGAGGCGCAGACACTGGGCAGCATTCTCCTGCACATGGGACAGGCGGCGCAGCAATTCCTCCCTCTCAGAAGATTCACAGGCAAACCGCATGGCTATGCAGTCATACTCCACCATCATCTGGAAAATCTCCCGCAGGTCTTTTTCCGTCATGGTCACCACGCGCATCCCCACATTGGGCTGATACTCAATCAAACCGTCCTGCTGCAGGCGGGTCAACGCCTCCCGAATAGGAGTGGAGCTGACCCCCAGCTGATCTTGAAGCTGTTTTACCGTCAATCTCTCGCCCATTTTACGATTTTGACGCAAAATATCGTTGCGGATCATCAGATAGATCTGCTCCGTAATGGTCTTGACGTTTTCACTCATGGCTGTAGAACTCCTTGTAGCCAACGGGCTGCCGTCCAGTGGCTTGCAATAATTGATAATAATATGATTTAATATACCACTTTACGGCCCAGAAAGCAATGGCAACTTCCCGTCCTTGGCATGTTCATGACCGTTTTCCCGATCTCATCGCCCCCTTTTCTCGGCATTTTTCCTATATTTATCCCGCTAATTTTATGTAAAACTACGATTATTATGCATAATGCAAAATACATATTGCATTATGCATGTCATTAGAAGTAGAATAGTGCCAGAAAGCATTCCCCCAAAACATTACGCAAAAGTGAAAGGAGATATTGCATGAGTGAGTTAAAATGGCCCTATGCGGTGGAATTTGGCCAGGAAGAAACCGTCGAGTCCGACGTGCTTGTTCTGGGCGGCGGTCTGGCTGGCTGCTTCGCCGCCATTGCGGCCGCAAGACGCGGCCAGAAGGTCGTCGTGGTGGAAAAGGGCGCCACCAAGCGCAGCGGTTCCGCCGGTACCGGCTTTGACCATTGGGAATCCGCCTGTACCAACCCCTGTTCAAAGGTGACAGCCAAAGAGATCGCTGAAGCTTATGTGGACGAGCAGGATCATATGTCCAATGGTATCGCCCATTACATCTGCTGCGAAGAGGGCTGGGACCGTCTGGTAGACTTGGAGACCTTCGGCGGCAAGATCCGTGACACGGAGGACGAGTTCAAGGGTGCTGAGTTCCGCGACGATGAAACCAAGCTCATGTTCGCCTATGACTACACCAACAAGTTCACCCTGCGTGTCTGGGGTTCCACCTTCAAGCCCGCCCTGTACGATGAAATGAAGCGTCTGGGCGTTCAGATTTACGACTACACCGAAGCCACATCTCTACTGACCGCTATGGTGGATGGCAAAAAGCGCGGCATCGGCGCCATCGGCATGAATGTGCATACAGGCAAAATCTTGGTCTTCCGGGCCAAGTCCACTATCCTCACCATGTCCCGCCCGGCCCGTGTGTGGCTGTTTAATCCCGACTTGGTAGGCCTGTGCGAGTTCCGTCCCATGCAGTCCATCGGCTCCGGCCACGCAATGGGCTGGCGTGCCGGCATGGAATTCACCATGATGGAAAAGAGTGTCCGCGGCGAGTATTCCGCCGCCGGCCGCAGCTACCCCGCTTACTCTACCGGCAATAACCATAACACCTGGTACGGTGCCACCATGGTGGACTCCCGCGGCGTGGAGATCCCTTATCTGGACCGTGACGGCAACGAGCTGAAAACCGTCTCCGAGCGTTTCAACCCTGTCAAGGGGCAAAAGTTCTTCCTCAAGGGCGGCGTCATCGACGAGCCGAAGTACGAGTACCGCGGCCCCGAGACTGTTCCCTTCGACGAGCTGATGCGGCGGGGCTATAAGCTGCCCTTCTACGCAGACCTGAGCCGTATGCCTGATATGGAACGCAAGGTCATCTGGGGCATGATGGTCGGCGAGGAAGGCAAGACCAAAATCCCCGTTCTGCAAAACTTCACCGAGCGCGGGTTTGACTCCTCCAAGCACATGCTCCAAAGCTACGGCACCGGCTGGCAGTCTGCTTCCTTCCTGGGCGACGAGCGGCAGCTCTTCGGCGCTCCCGGCGGCATCATGCATGACTGGGATCTGAAGACCAACATCGACGGCATCTACGCCGCCGGCGACCAGCTGTTTGGCTCTGACTGTGCAGGCTTCGCCGCCGCAACCGGTTATTATGCCGGCCGCAAGGCTTCTGACTGGAGCAAGGGCGTGGAGCTGACCGCCATCGATCACAAGGACGTGGAAGCCGAGATCGAGCGTCTGTATGCTCCCATGTATGTTCAGGACGGCTACTCCTGGAAGGAACTGAATTTCGCCGTCTCCAAGCTGATGCAGAACTACTGCGGTGCTGTCAAGAACGAGGCTCTGCTGGTTCAGGGTCTGGATCTGCTGAGAAGTTATCGTCAGGATGTTGTGCCCCAGCTCAGCTGCTCCAACCCCCATGACCTGATGCGCACCCACGAAGTCCTGGATATCATGGACGTTGCCGAGATGATCTTGGAGGCCTGCCGTTTACGTAAGTCCAGTTCCAAGACCTTGTGCTTCGAGCGCAGCGACTATCCCGCCATGGACCCAGCCGAGGATCACCACTTCATCACCATTCGCCAGGAGAATGGCAAGGCTGTTCGCGGAGACATCGAGCTGGACTACTTCGGCGATCTGAAGACCGAGTACGAAAAGCGCAACCAGGATTACATCGAGGGAGGTCGTAAATAATGAAAAAAATGAATGAGATCACCGTTTCGGTTGTTCCTTGCAGCGCCAAACCTATCACCTTTGATGAGACGAAGTGCATTGGCTGCAATACCTGCGCCAAGATGTGCCAGTGCGATGTGCTGCTGCCCAGCACGGAGAAAGGCCAGCACCCCATTGTGGCATGGCCCGGCGAGTGCTGGTACTGCGGTGCCTGCGTAATGATGTGCCCCGTGGAGGGCGCTATCCACCTGCAGCACCCCTTGATGAACCGCACCAAGTTCGTGGAGACCATTCCCGATCCCAACGCGTAATTCCACTGTGTCGGACGATGTCCGGGGGAGTAATCCTCCGGGCCCGATATAATAAATAAAGAAGGAGAGAAGCTATGTCACAGAATTCTGCAAATACGAAGAAGAAACTGGGTCTGCTCGCCTGCATTGGAACCGGTATCGGCGCGATCATCGGATCCGGTATCTTCGGCGCGATCCCCGAAGCCGTCAACTTGGTTGGCGCCGGCATGATCCCCGCACTGATTCTGGCTGCGATCTACACCATCTGCGTCATGTTCCCCAACGTTTTCGCCTCCTCTGTTATTCCCGCCACTGGCAGTTTTTTCCTACACTCCACTAAGCTGATCCATCCCTTCTTCGGCGTTTGGCAGACCCTTCAGGGTATGCTGCAGCCGGCACTGATTGGCGTATTTGCTACCATGTTCGCCAACTATTTCGTTATTCTGTTCCCCTCTCTGTCGGGTCACACCACTGCCGTGGCCGCCATTATGCTTCTGGTCTTCGGCGTACTGGCCTGGATGGGCAACAACATTTTCGCTAACACAGGCAACGTGATGGTCATTATCATGCTGCTGGCGCTGAGTGTGTATATCTTCCTGGGGGTTCCCCATATAGATATGAGCAAGATCGCCTTCGGCGATGTCTTCAAGGGCGGCGTTACCCTGACTACTTTCTCCACCGCCATCGGCCTGTTCACCTCCACCCTGTCTGGTGCAGGCTCTGTCTCTCAGATCGCTGACGACCTGAAGAACCCCAAGCGTGACATTCCCCTGACCCTGATCATCGCTCCCGCAGTCGTCTGTGTGATCTACATCCTGATGGGTGTTGTGACTCTGGGCAATATGCCCGATGGCGCTCTGACCGATTTGGCCACTGTTGGCCAGAACTATCTGGGCCGTGGGCTGCTGACCTTCTTCATTGTTGGTGGTCCTCTGTGCGGCATCTTGACCTCCATCATCCCCGTGATGATGCTCTCCTGCGCCATGATCCAGACCTCTGCTGAGCACGGCATATTCCCCAAAGTAGTCGCTAAGAAGAACAAAAACGGCGTTTCCACCATTGTTCTGATCTATGTCATCGCTCTGACTGAATTTCTGGTACTCTCCGGAAAGGGCGTAGGCGAACTGATGACAATGTTCTCCTTTGTCAACACTGCCTGCGCAGTGCCCACCTGTTTGGTGCCCTTCTATCTGAAGAAGCGTTATCCCAACTCCTGCGATTACGCCGGTCTGAAGGTCCCCTACAAGCTGGTGGTCACCCTGTCCGGCTTTGCTCTGGTAGTTTCCGTCTATCTGGCCATCACCATGCTGATAGGTCTGGATACCAGCAGCTGGATGTTGATCCTGATCATGGTCGTTGTAACTATCCTTTATTTCTTCGTCCGCGTTGCATATATCAAGTCCCACGGCGGCAACCTGCTGGCTGACCTGCGTGCTCCCTATCAGCCCTGGGAGGAGCAGGAGGCTAAGTGCAAGGCCATGAACGAGGCCAAGGCTAAGTAATAGTCTGCGTTATCTTGTAAAACAACTTTACATTATTTCTACCGTACTATTACCATCACAACATAATCTATGCAAAAAGCACAGTTGCGAACAACTGTGCTTTTTGCATAATCAAGAAGATTCGGCAACGGATCGGTGATATGCCTGCCCTGCATGACCGGCGCCGCACTCTGACTGCGGCATACAGGGGCGGGAGCTTGCCGCTCCCTTGACGGTTCTAACGCTCGCTCTTGTACGATAGCCCGGGAAAGCTGTGTAGAACATAGCGCACTGAGGGAAAAGGCAGGTACTTCTTGCATTCTGTTCAAATTTCCAATATAATTACAGAAAAGTATTGTAGAGCGTAATGAATTATTGAGTTGCAGGGAGGGGCAAAGTGGCTTTATATACAAAAAAACTGATAATGACCACATTTCAGAATATGTTAGAAGAAATGCCTTTCGACAAAATTACCGTATCGTCATTAGTACGCAGGGCAGGCATTAGTAATAATACATTTTATTACCACTATCAGGATATTTACGCACTGTTGGACGCTTGGTTTCGAGAAAAAGTTGAGTATTTTGTACCTAACGGAGAGCCAATAGAGTGGAAAAGTACCACAAAAGCTGTCCTAAAGCAGTGCAAGGCGCATCCCAAAACCATCTATCATGTGTTTGATTGTCTTTCCCGTGACCGATTGGAGCGATATATCTTCTCGCTGACAGACGACGTTTTTTATCGGCTGGTACAACAGGCTGCGGGAGAGCGTCCACTTACTGATGCTTATCTGCGAAGTATCGCTTCATTTTGCCGTTATGCCTATATTGGCTTTGTTATGCAGTTCTTTTGGAACCACATGACAAATGACATTGACGAAAGTGTTGATCGTTTGGCAACCCTTTTTGATAGCTTTCTAACTGGCGCAATCCATGCTGCTGAATAATCAAAGATGGTAGGGGACTGTTCATGAGAACAGTCCCCTTTTTTGCGTAAACTCCCCTTTTTACGCAAAAACACACACTTTTCTAAATCTATTGTATTTCAGAGAAAACGACTTTTTTCGCCATGGAACATGTGTGTAGATTCCGTTAAGATAGAGTCAACCTGATCCAATAAAACAGAAAGGAACTGTTGTTATGAATGCCTCTGAAGTACTAAAAGGATTTGCTATGAAGCAAGTTTACGGCTATTTGGACAAGGATCCCGATACCAATATTCCAAAGCTGCTGGACATGCTGGAGAAGTATGACAAGAGCGGCGAGGCCCTAACCTCGCAAGCGGAGGGTATTCGCAGAGCGCTGGCAGACCCCGATAATAACTGGTCAAAGCTGGTAAAAAGCCTGTGGACTGACATTGATGCCGGCCAGCGAAAAAAACTGGTAGAGACTGCTGTGATTAACGGCACGTTAATCGGTACACCCGTTACGATGAAGATGCAGGATAAATATCAATGCAACATACCTTGGGCAATTCTGATGGACCCCACGTCCGCCTGTAACCTTCACTGTACCGGCTGCTGGGCAGCAGAATACGGCAACAAGCTGAATCTGACCTTTGAACAGCTGGACGATGAGATCCGTCAGGGAAAAGAGCTTGGCACCTATGTATACATCTACTCCGGAGGCGAACCTCTGGTGCGGAAGGCCGATCTCATCCGGCTTTGCGAGAAACACAGTGATTGCGCGTTCCTTGCCTTTACCAATGGCACACTGATCGATGATGATTTCGCCGATGAAATGCTGCGTGTCAAGAATTTCGTTCCTGCTATCAGTATTGAGGGCTTTGAAGAGGCAACGGATTTCCGGCGCGGAAATGGAACGTATCAGAAAGTCATCGAGGCCATGCAGCGCCTGAAAGCACGCAATCTGCTGTTCGGTATTTCCTGCTGTTACACCAGCAAGAACGTCGAAGTCATCGGCAGCGAGGAATATTTTGATTCCATGATTAGCATGGGTGCAAAGTTCGCGTGGCTGTTCACTTATATGCCCATCGGCGCGGCAGCCGTACCGGAGCTGATCGCCACAGCGGAGCAGCGCAAGTTCATGTATGATCAAATCCACAAATTCCGCAAGACAAAGCCCATCTTCACCATGGATTTCTGGAACGACGGCGATGCTGTTGGCGGCTGTATCGCAGGCGGGCGCGGATATTGCCACATCAACGCGAATGGTGATATGGAGCCCTGTGCCTTTATCCATTATTCAGATTCCAACATCAAGGAGAAGTCCCTCATTGAATGTTACCAATCCCCTCTGTTTATGGCATATCGCCGCAACCAGCCCTTTAATGAGAATATGCTGCGGCCCTGCCCGGTATTGGATAACCCTGGTCGCCTGACGCAGATGGTTGACGAATCCGGCGCACACTCCACCGACCTGCAAAGTCCTGAGCGCGCCTGCGATTACTGCAACCGCTGTGTGCCTGCCGCGGAGAAATGGGCGCCGGTAGCGGATGAGCTGTGGAACTCGCTGCCCAGCAAAAAGGGAACGCAGTATACCGGGAAGATGGCTAAAAAATCCTGACGGGAGGTGGTACTGTGAGCAAACTGCTGTTTACATCCGAATCCGTGACTTGTGGGCACCCGGATAAAGTTTGCGATCAAGTTGCGGATAAGATTTTAGATGAGCTGTTGGCACAGGATTCCCATTCACGTGTGGCATGTGAGGTGACCTGCGCCGAAAACCAGATACATATTTTCGGAGAAGTAACCACTGAAGCAGAAGTGAATTACCGCGCCGTGGCACGGCAGGTCATTGAGGAGATCGGCTACACGCAACCGGGGCGAGGTTTTGATGCCGCTACTTGCGGTATCTCAGTCGATCTGCATTGTCAGTCACCGGACATCGCACGCGGGATCAGCCGCGGCCGTGATGCGGAGCGGATGGATGCCGGCGCAGGCGATCAGGGAATGATGTTCGGCTATGCCTGCAACCAGACAGATAGCCTGATGCCGCTGCCCATCGAATTGGCTCATGAACTGGCAAAGCAGCTGGAGTCAGTGCGCCGTACCGGTGAACTTCCGTTTCTGCTGCCGGACGGCAAGACGCAGGTAACTGTCGAATATGACGGAAACCGTCCTGTTCGCATCGCATCCGTATTGGTATCCGCCCAGCATCAGGAGAATGTATCCATCGAGGCGGTACGCAGTGAAGTACGCCGCCATGTTATGGAAGCCATACTGCCGCCGGATATGCTGGATGAAAACACGCAATTCTTTGTCAATCCCACCGGACGCTTTGTGTACGGCGGCCCTGCCGCTGATTCCGGCCTGACCGGGCGGAAACTGATGGTAGACACCTATGGCGGCTATGCTCGTCATGGCGGCGGCGCATTTTCCGGGAAGGACGCCACTAAGGTTGACCGCAGCGGTGCGTATATGGCCCGCTATATTGCCAAAAACATTGTGGCCCAGGAGTTGGCTGACCAGTGTGAGGTACAGCTTAGCTATGCAATTGGCTTGGCGGAGCCTTTGTCCGTTCGGATCGAGACATTCGGAACAGAACGGGTGGATCGGGAAATCCTCAGTCGTGCCATTGTCAGCAGCGTGGACATGCGCCCTGCTGCGATCATCCAGCGCTTTGGCCTGACACGCCCCATTTTTTCCAATGTATCCTGTTATGGGCACTTTGGCAGTAATGCTTGCCTGATGCCGTGGGAGCAGACCGATCTGCAGATCAAGCTGTAATTTGTCAGGAGGTAATATTTCTGTGAAAGTGAAGATCACGTCGGACAGCACCTGCGACCTGTCGCCGGAATTGCTGCGGCACTATGATATTTCCATTACCCCCTTATCGGTCTACTGCGGCGAAAAGGTCGGTGCAGACGGAACAGAGATCACGCCGGAGGATATCTACGAATTTGTACGCACAAAAGGAGAACTGCCGCAGACCAGCGCCGTAAATGTCATCGACTACATAGAGGCGTTTCATCAATGGGTGAACGAGGGATACTGCGTCGTACATTTTTGCATCAGCAGTGATTTCTCCAGCACATATCAAAATGCCTGCCTTGCTGCAAAGGAAGTCGGAAATGTGTTCGTTGTGGATTCGCGGAATCTGTCAACGGGGCAAGGCTTGCTGGTACTTCATGCAGCAGAAATGGCCGCCAAAGGCCACCACGCACAGGAAATATGGAAAACCTGCACTTCACTCACAAAGCATGTCGAAGCCAGCTTTGTCATAGATAACTTAGACTACCTCTATAAAGGTGGACGATGTTCTGCTTTAAGCGCTTTTGGCGGAAATCTGCTTCGCCTGAAACCATGTATTGAAGTACAGGACGGCAAAATGCTCCCCAGCAAAAAGTACAGGGGGAAGATTGAAAAAGTCATGTTGCAATATGTGGAGGATCGTCTCAGCGGCCGAAGTGACATTGATAAACACCGCATTTTTATTACGCACACCAAATGCAGCGAAGAAGCAGTCCGGGCTGTGCGTGACAAGATACTGGAGATTGTACCGGATTTTGAAGAAATTCTGGAAACAACTGCAGGTGCGACGATCACCTCCCATTGTGGGCCAAATACACTGGGTATTCTGTTTTTGAGGAAAAGCTAGTGTGACCGACGCTGCCATGTGTGGATGTGAAGATTGGCAGCTTAGCACAGGAAGTTTTGTCAAAAGCGATTATCCGTGTTTGGGACTGCGGCGGGCGCATTACACCCGCCGCAGCCTTTTATAAAGGAGGACTTCCCTGATGAGTGAAGATCTGGCAAAAGCGATTCGCATCGTAACATTGCCGCAAGTTATGGTGTTTTTCCTGATTTTACTTTTAGGAGATCAGATCCCGGCTTGGCACGATGGAATGGCTATTGTTCTTTTATGTATATTACCGCTACTGTCCTATCTATATTGGAGAATAACGCCGAAACTGCGTGAGCAGGGGCGGAAGTCCCAAAGGAAGCTGGCGATTGTTTTTTCTGTGGTGGGATATGTGATTGGCACGGTGTACTGCATCACATCCAACGGCAGCCAGACGGAGTTGTTAATGTATCTGTGCTATGTGATCTGCGGTGCGCTGATCGCTCTGTCCTCTTATGCCTTTCATATTAAGAGCAGCGGCCATGCTGCGGGGGTTGTAGGCCCTGTCATGATTCTGTCTCTGCGAGTGAGTCCATGGTTCCTGTTCGGGCTTTTACTGATGATACCCGTAGGGATCAGTTCGGTCAGGCTGGGTCGCCATACACCAAAGGAACTACTCTTAGGAAGCTGCTATCCCGTTGTCGTTGCATTGCTCTTGCAGCTGTTCCTCAGGGGATAAGGGAATCAGACGGCTCATGCGTAAACAAAGTAAGACCTCACCGAATGAGCGGCGAATACGGCTGGCAAAGTGTGTACTGGGACTGGTGTGGCTCACGATCATCGCAGTGTGCCTGCTGCACAAGGACGAGTTTACGTTGGAGGGCATCCTGAACGATACTCCCCGTCAACCGGTATTGGCGGCGCTGGTGCTGCTGGTGCTGTTTGCAGTCAAAAGTCTGAGTATCTTTTTATATTCTGGACTGCTGTATGCGGCCAGCGGTGTTTTGTTTCCGTTACCTGCGGCTATTGCCGTGAGCATTGCAGGGACTGCGGCGATGGTCAGTATCCCCTATTGGCTGGGAAATCGGCTGGGCAGCCAGGCGGTACAGTATATTCTAAACCGGTATCCCAAGGCATCTGTGCTCCGCGACATTCGCAGCGGGAGCGATTTCTTTTTCGTCCTAATCGTCCGGCTGCTGGGTATCCTGCCTGCGGATGTGGTCAGTGCCTATATGGGCGCGGTGGGAGTGAAGTACCGGGACTACTTGCCTGCGTGTATTCTGGGTTTCCTGCCCCCCTGTGTATTGTTTCCCATCATGGGCATGAGTCTCTCAGATGTGCATTCTCCCCAATTTCTTATCGCGGCAGGTATTGAATTTGTGGCTATGCTGCTCTCCTGCATCGCGTTTCATTTCTATCGAAAGAAACACTGCACCAAAAAACAGGAAGGCGAGCAACCGTCATGATCAGAGCGGTGGGCAGGGCGCTGTATCTTGAACCGGGCATTGTGGTACACCAAAGCCTACGGGAACTAAGCGCAATACTGACGAATTAAATATATTTTTATAACGAGACTTTCTCTCATGACAGAAGAATTATCACATAAAACAGAAAGGATGTGTGACCTATGAGTATTACCGAAAAAATCTCTCATGCGGCGGAACGTAAGGCATTTGAAAAGATTCTTGATTCCATGTTGAAAAAAGGGCAGACACAGGATGTGGGCGATCTGGTCAAGCAGCTGATCGACATGATCCAAAAGATCCACAAGGATACATGGAGCGACAAATCCTACGAGTCGCTGCGGATGATCGCGGAAAACCCCGACGGCAAATGGGCACATTATACCCAGCGGCTTATTCGTGAGAATGATCCCTATATTCTTAAGACCTTCCTGACCAATGTGGCCTATGAGGGTGGCTTCCGGGGCTATCAGACGGCGCAGGAAAATGCCGCAAAGTACGATATCAATGTGCCTTGGCTCATTCTGATGGATCCCACTTCCGCCTGCAACATGCATTGCACCGGCTGTTGGGCCGCAGAATACGGACACAAGCAGAGCCTGACCTTTGAGGAGATGGATCGTGTCCTCACCGAGGCCAAGGAGCTGGGTACCCATGCCTGCCTGTTCACCGGCGGCGAACCGCTGCTGCGGAAAAAGGATATCATTCGCCTGTGCGAAAAGCACCGCGATATGGCATTTCATGCATTCACTAACGGCACTCTTATTGATGAAGAGTTCTGTCAGGAAATGCTGCGGGTGGGCAACTTCTTTGTCTCTATCAGTGTGGAAGGATTTGAGGAGGCCAACGATGGCCGCCGTGGTCAGGGGCACTTTAAGAAGGCGCTGGATGCCATGGATCTGATGCACAGCCATCGGATACCCTTCGGTGTGTCTATCTGCTACACCAGCAAAAACTATCAAGTCGTTACCAGCGATGAGTTTCTTGATCTGCTGATCTCCAAAGGCTGCATCTTTGCGTGGTATTTCCACTATATGCCGGTAGGCATCAATGCAGATACCTCTCTGTTGCTGACACCGGAACAACGTGCCTATATGAAGGATCGTGTCCGCGAAATCCGTGGCATTACCGGCGGCAAGGAACTGTACTGCATTGACTTCCAAAACGACGGCGAATTTGCTGGCGGCTGTGTGGCGGGTGGACGTATCTACTGCCATATCAACGCCGCTGGCGACGTTGAACCCTGCGTGTTCATTCACTATTCCAGTGCCAACATCCGGGAAAAGAGCTTCTTGGAGTGCTTGCAGCAGCCGCTGTTCAAACTGTATCGTAAAGGACAGCCATTCAATAACAACCATCTGCGTCCCTGCCCGATGCTGGAAAACCCGGAGCTGCTGCCAAAAATGGTAGCGGAATCCGGCGCACATTCCACAGATCTGGAAGCGCCGGAGAGTGCCGAGCACCTGTGTGAGAAGTGCAAGTCTTACGCCGACTGCTGGAGGCCAGAAGCAGACAAGTTGTGGACAGAAGAACATTGAACGGAGGTGAAAATATGAAAAAAACGAATCAGGACTGCTGCCAGAGAAAACATGGCAAGTGTATGAGCATCGTGAAATTCATTCTGGGTGCTGGTGTCCTTAGTATTCTGGTACACACGGCACATAATTGGCTCAGTTCTTATAAGGAGTACGCTTTAGAGGACTTCATTTCCCGCAGCAATGAAGATATCAGTTCCGAGTACGCATACTATGCAGATTGAAAACCGATGTAGTTAATCTGGCGATGCTCGGCCATGCTGCCCCAGTCAATTCTCTCATTTTTCCTTTGATGCTTCTGTTGGATAAATTGACTCATTATCGAGGGGTATTGGTACATCCCGCGCGGCAATAAGATTTAGCCTTATTTTTAGCCTTATGGGGATAAAACCAGGAAATACTTCTCGGCATGAAATGGCACGGTAAATCTGAAGGAACCCGGCGCTTGGGGCTCTTTCGGGTATTCGACGACACAGGGTATCATATTCCCGCGTCAATTCGAGTCCTGTACCGCGCACCATCGGAAACCCTTGAAACCACATGGTTTCAAGGGTTTTTTGCTGCCTCAAAGCAGTCATACACCGTGCGATAGGATAGGTAGCCGCCCGTCTGATTGGAAAAGACAAACCCGTTTTCCTGCCATGCAGGGCCAGCGGCTATCACTGTATCGGCAGCTCCACCGCGATGGTCGTGCCCTTGTCCGAACTTTCCTCCACCCAAACGAAGCCACCGTGGAGATCGGCGATCTCCCACACCAGAGAAAGCCCCAGCCCCGCACCGCCGTACTCGCGGCTGCGGGACTTGTCCACCCGGAAGAAGGGCTGGAAAATACTGCGCTGATACTCCTCCGGGATGCCGCAGCCGGTGTCGGAGACGCGGAGCAAGAGCTTTTCCGGCTCCTGTGTGACAGAAACCCGCACCGAGCCGCCCTGCCGGTTGTACTTGACGGCGTTCTCCGTCAGGTTGAAGATCAAGCGGTAGATCAGCGCGTCGCTGCCGGTCATAATGCCGTTGCCCTCCGCCGTCAGTGTGACGCCGCGCTTATCTGAGAGCGGCGCGAGATCTGTGAAGATCTCCTCGATCATAGGGGCAAGCTGGATGCGCTCGTTCCGCGCCACCTGCTGCAAATTGCTCATCTCCAGCAGCGTCCTGGTCATCTGCGTCAGCCTCTCCGTCTGCTCCCGCAGAAGGGCGAGAAACTCCGCTGTCTCCGGCAGCATGGCGGGATGCTCTGCGGAAAACAGCTCCAGCTGCGCCTGCATCAGCGCCAGCGGCGTGCGCAGCTCGTGGGCAGCGTTGCCGGTGAACTTCCGCTGGGCGGCAAAGGCGGTATTCAGCCGCTCCAGCATCTGGTTGAAGGAGCGGCTGAGCTGCTTAAACTCCGGAAGCACATCTTCATCGATCTTCATATCCGCCAAATTGGTCATCTGCACCATTTCCACCTGAGAAGCAAAGCTGCGCAGGGGCTTGAGGGCACGTCCGCTGACGAAGTAGGCCAAAATGCCGCTGAGCAGCGTTACCGCAGCCGTGATGTACCAGTTGGTGGTGCGGAAGCGCCCCTGCGCCCCATCGACAACGATGGTCAGCTCCTCGTTGGGTGCTATGAGCTGCGGGTCAAAGCTCGCCGCTCCGGCCTCATTCAGAATCACCGTGCCGTTGTCCTGTAAGCTGTCCACAATGGTGTCCATATAGTACACGCCGGAGGAGCAGAGCAGCAGATTCATGGCCACGCAGGTGACGCCGATGAGCAGAACGGTCATCAGAGTGATGCGCCATTGTAAAGAGATCCGCTTCATTCTTCAGTGCCTCCCATCAGATAGCCTTCGCCGATGCGGTTGCGGATGGGGTCATAGCCCAGCGCGGCGCGGAGCTTTTTGCGCAGGGCGGAAATATGCACCCGGATGGAGTTGCTGAAATTATCCACGCTGTTGTCCCAGACATGATCCATCAGCTCCTCCTGGCTCACCGGCCGTCCCTGATGCACCATTAAATATTCCAGAATGCCCGTCTCCTTGCGGGTCAGTGTCATGGTTTGCCCATTGACGGCGGCGGTGCGGGAGCGGGTATCAAAGGTCAAGTCTCCACAGGTCAGCAGCACGTCCTGCTGGGTAAACTGCCGCAATGTCAGACTGCGGATGCGGGCCTCCAGCTCCGCCAGATGAAAGGGCTTTGCCAGATAGTCGTTGGCCCCGGCGTCCAGCCCATCCACCTTGTCCTCCACCTCGCTGCGGGCGGAGAGGATCAGCACCCTTGTCTCCCGGTCGGTCTGCCGCAGGGTACGCAGCACCGTCATGCCGTCCTTGCCCGGCAGGTTCAGGTCGAGAAGTATCAGATCGTAGCGCTCCACTCCCAGCAGCTCAAGAGCCTTATCCCCGTCGTAGCAATAGTCTACGCTGTATGCCAGCCGCCGCAGGCTGCGGACGATGGTCTCGCATAGGGCGCGTTCGTCCTCTACAATCAAAAGATGCATAAACGCCCTCCTTTTCGTTTCTTCGCCCTTATTATAGCAGAAACAGATAAGATTTGTGTTAAATTTTCGTTCTTAACAGAGACTTTAACTCTTTTGTACTATGATGGCGGCAGAAAACAGGAAGGGTGATGAAAATTGAACCACGGAAAAAAGGCGGCGCAAGTCACGCTGCTGCTGGCGGGAGCCGCCATGCTGTGCTTCGGCGTGTGGCGCGGCGAGGCGGCGATGGTGCTGAGCAAAGCGATCAAATTATGTTTGGAGTGTGTGGGCATTGGGTAGAAAGTTTTCAAATGTATCACAGGCCCTGTCCCGCCTTCGGGGCTGGATACAGGCGGGGGCGACCTTATTGACCAACCTGCACCTGCCGAATTTCCTCAAGGGCGGACTGTATCAGGGCGCGGGGAAAACCGTCTGTGTGCCGGGGCTGAACTGCTATTCCTGTCCGGCAGCTTCCGGCGCCTGCCCCATCGGAGCGTTTCAGGCGGTGGTAGGCTCGTCCAAGTTCAGCTTCTCCTATTATATCACAGGCTTTCTCATTCTGCTGGGCGTGCTGCTGGGGCGCTTTATCTGCGGCTTTCTCTGTCCCTTCGGCTGGTTTCAGGAGCTGCTGCATAAGATCCCCACGAAAAAGCTCTCCACAAAGAAGCTGAGGCCGCTGCGATACCTCAAATACGCCGTTCTGCTGGTGATGGTCTTTCTGCTGCCGGCATTCCTTGTGAACGACGTGGGCATGGGCGACCCGTTTTTCTGCAAGTACCTCTGCCCCCAGGGCGTGCTGGAGGGCGCCATTCCGCTGTCCCTCGCCAATTCCGGCATCCGGGCGGCGCTGGGCAGCCTGTTTACCTGGAAATTCAGTATTCTGCTGGCAGTGATCGTGCTGAGTATCGTATTTTACCGGCCCTTCTGCAAGTGGCTGTGCCCGCTGGGCGCG
>OBLI01002073.1_pt1 | contig 17826 bp, 29 predicted proteins | sample 1519701 | NCBI WGS metagenome assembly OBLI01 (sample SAMEA3663005, study PRJEB22513) | pig gut metagenome | biome: pig gut; feature: pig-associated habitat; material: faeces | place: France | collected 2012 | reverse complement strand
TCATACCGCCCAAAACTAACTACTAATACTTTCTTCATTGCTTTTCTATACATAATTAGGCTATGTATATGCCATAAGCAAATCGTTGCAGATGGTTTTTATGAAATGATATAGAAAATGTATAAAACTACACTATTGGTCGTAAATGTAATTTTTGAAGGGCACGGCAGGATTATAATAAAAGAGTCCTGCAAGTCTTTCGACTTACAGGACTCTGTTGCGGAGAGAGGGGGATTCGAACCCCCGATACGCTTTTGGCGTATACACGCTTTCCAGGCGTGACTCCTATCTTCGTATTTTATTGTTTTCCAGCGACTTGCGAAAGCCTTGTTTCTGATTTGCAGGCTATTTGCAGGTTTTTTGACTTCGCCTGTATGCTTGCCGCTGTTTTGTTCATCATTTGTTCTTCAAAGACCGATTTCGGCACGTTTAAGCGCACGAAATGTTAAATCTTGGCATAAAATAGAATTTTCTTAGGAAATCCTTTGGATATTCTAAATTAAATTGCTACCTTTGCACTACATTATTTATATAACGGCACAAAAGTAGTGAAAAAATGCTTGAGTGCAAAGGAAATTTGAAGAAAAATGACGCACAGTGCACGATTTTTAACGGAAACAGGCAGAAATGGCCTCGAAATGTCACCCATTAGGGCAAAATTGTTCGCTAAAGTGGCAAAAGAGGTGCACGACAGCATCTACGAATCATCCTTAGAATCGGACAATGCGTATGCCTCGTTTGACTGCAAGTCCGGAACCATCGAGGTTGAGCTTACCCGCTTCGGTGACGTGAACGTTTCAGTCGTGCATGAGAACGAACACTCATCCCCCACCCTTGAAAAGGCGATTAGCGAGCACCTGCCCGACTGGTCTGACGTTGAGGCTGAGGCTGAGAAGGACATGAGAGAAGAACAGGAGTTCCGTGATTACCTGTGGCGGAACTGCCGATATATGTAACATCTAAAGGCAAGAGCAATGAAGGAAACAAAAGAAATCTGGTCCCTCTTGAAGCATGAAGCCCAGTGGGACGGAATGACAGCCAAGCAAAAGCTGTTGACGGTCTGGTTCAGTCTGTCATTTGTATTGTTAGGTATGTGTGGCGAGAGTCTGTTGTTCGCAGTGATAGCAGTTGCGAACTTCGGGCTCTCTGCCTATTTCACCACCAAGTATGTACCGATGGAGGACGAGTAACATGACAAGAGTAATCTCTACCCCACCCACTACTGGGAAGAAGGTATTGTTCGTGGACGTCATGCTTCACGACCGCTTCATCTTCACGCTGCGGTACCAGTATTGCCCTTTGTTCAAGCTGGATCTGCAGGACGTGTATTCAAAGGTTATCGAAAAGCGGCCCTCTCTGAAAGGGAAGCCGATAGAAATATGGTTAGACTGATATGGTAAACGAAGAACCGAGAGTGCCGCCTACGGCAAGATACAGCATAGGTGAGGCAGCGCAGATACTTGGTGTTCACCGGAACACTCTGCGCAGACACACGAACACTGGTCCTACGGGCATCAGTTGCAGCTATCGGAAGTCAAACAACCGCAAGTTCTACACGGGCTTGGATATAGTGAAGTTCTGGAGGGCGAGCGTATGAGGTCAGGAACGGGGCTTGTTCTTCCTTACCATCCTTGGCGGTACGTTGGTGCCATCCTGGAACACTGCCCCTTCGCCTGTCAGCAGCCACAGCGCGGACACGTTGTGGTGTTTAGGGAGGAGCGCGAGCACTTCGGGTTTCAGAACGGTGTTCGTCGGCTTCTCCTTAATATGCTGGAGGTTGCGCCTGTTGAGTTTGTGGTCGGTCGTGAAGGACTGCAGCCCTCGGAAGTGACCAGCCTCGGTCAGTATCTCGATGGCCTTGAAGAACCTCTCCGTGATTGCCACACCCTCTGGCGATATGCGCATAGCCATAGTCAGTCGAATTTGCTTTCAAGGAGGGTGATCAGCCTCTCCAGATTTTGGGCATTGAGCTTGTTCGCCTCAGCGTTCATGAGGTTCGCATCAGCGTTCTTTTTGCCGAGCTGTATGAACTCGCCCATCATCTTCACCATATCGAGCATGTTGCCATCATTAGGATATTCTAATGGCGGCACGTCGCTGAGCATGTCACCTTCACCTGTCTTGAGCCAAGTGAGGTTCAGCTCCGGGAAGCCCTTCCCGATGAGAGAGAGGGTTCCGTCGGTGATGTTGTCATTCACCTTGCTACAGAAGCCGTTGGAGAGTCCGCAGATTCTCTCAAATGCCGATGGCTTCATCTTTTTGGCGACTAAGAAGTCGTATAGCCTGTCTTTTACTCCCATAATGTTAAAAATTGTTGCAAAATAGCATTTTCTACGGATACTCTTAGGATATTCCGAAAATTATGGCTACATTTGCACTATCATTTAATAACAACAATGCAAAATTAGCAAAAATGTTAGAAAGTAAAGCAGAAAATCAAGAAAAAGTGCAAAAAATGACCCTCAAGGGCTATTATTTGCAAATTCCCGATGCAGTCCATCCTAAGACTGACTTCGTGAATGAGATTGCGATGGAGGCTGGAGTATCAGTTGCGACGGTTCGCAACTGGGTCATTTACGGAATGAAGCCTCAGAACCGAAAGCACGTCGATATTCTTGTCAGAAAGACAGGTATTCCAGCAGACGAATTATGGGAGGATTGATGATGAACGGGATAGAGTTCTATACGATTGACAGCGAGGTATGGTTTCTCACCTCTGACGGCAAGAATGAGCGTCTTGACGAGACACAGGATGAGATTATTGCCATGCTGATTGAGCGTATGATGGAATGCTACCCAGAGGCTTACAAAGCCCTCTCGAAGTTCTATGCCAAGAGTGCGATGAACGTGCACTACTACCGCTTCTTGATTGCCCGTCGTTTCTGCAAGTGCAACTTCGGAAAGCTTGACACAGCCGAGATTGACTGCAATACGACGTTCCGCTTCGAGAAGGTGAGCTGCCCCCTCAGAGGTGAATGTCCCTTGGAGGGTGTTGTCTGTATGCCCAAGTTCAACAGCCATCTTTCCAAGAAGGAGCTGGACGTGATGCGTCTGGTCTATGAAGGATGCAACAACGATGAGATAGCCGACAGGCTGTACCTCTCACCCTTCACAGTGAAGAACCACATCAAGTCGGTGTATGCGAAGCTTGGCATCCATGAGAAGAGTGAGTTCATCCAGTATGCTAACAAGAATAAAGTGTTTTAGTTTTCTATATGTTTAATTCATTAAATTCAAAGAGCAATGAGTTTATTTAAGAAACCGAGCGAACTTGAGTTCGTAACGACCATTAAGATGCTTGTCTATGGTCAGCCTGGTATCGGTAAGAGTACCATGGCACTGAGTGCACCGAACCCCGTCCTGTTTGACTTCGACGGAGGTGTGCAGCGTGTAAACGTAGCGTTCCAGTGTCCTACGCTGCAAGTGAAGAGTTGGGAAGAGGCCCTGCAGGCTCTCGAAGAGCTGAAGAGCGGTGAGGTTCCCTGCAACACCATCGTTATCGACACAGCCGGCAAGATGCTGGACTACATGTCAAATTTCATCATGCGCAACGACTCAAAGATGCGTATGCGTGACGGTTCCCTAAGTCTGAAAGGCTACGGAGCAAGAAAGGTGATGTTCCAGAACTTCCTCAGAGAGGTGGCCATGATGGGCAAGAACATCGTCTTCGTAGCGCACGAGCGAGAGGAGAAGGATGGTGAGACGAAGATCGTCCGTCCCGAGATTGGCGGTTCATCCGCTGGCGACCTAATGAAGGAACTGGACCTTGTTGGTTATGTGCAGGCCGTAGGCTCTGACAGAACCGTGTATTGGACTCCACAGGAGAAGTTCTATGCGAAGAACACCTGCAACCTGCCTGCATGGCAGAAGATACCTGTCATTGTAGATGAGAATGGTAACGTGACACAGGCCAACGACACCCTGCAGAAGGTGTTAGGCTACTACGAGGCAAACGTGAAGAAGATTGAAGAGACCCGCAAGCGCTACAATGAACTGCTTGAGGAAATCGAGATGGCCATCGAGAACATCACCGATGCCAAGTCGGCTAACGAGTTCTCCAAGGCCATCGTCTCGACGGAGATTATTTGGGACAGCAAGGTTCGTGCCCGTGAGCTGTTCAAGGCAAAGGTAGAGCAGCTGAAGCTGAAGTGGAACGCTAAGTCAAAGACTTATGAAGATGCAGCCTAACTATGCTTTTTCTCCATCCCTGTTGGATGCTTTCCAGCGCATGGTCGATACGAAGGTAGAGGAGTTCTTCTATCAAGACGAGACAGGCGCATGGCATCTGAACTGGAACGAGACAGAAGAGACGCTCCACTACTCCGAGGAGGAGGTGGACGCTCTTCTGAAGCAGGAGTTTCTTGACAAGTTGAACAAGGTGCCCATGCCTCCATCCGAGGCAGCAAGCAAGGGCACTGCGTTCAACGAGATACTTGATTGCCTGGTCAAGAAGTGCAAGCCGACGAACCCTGCCATCATCATCAAGACGGTGCGCAGTGGCGAAGATCTGTTTGACGCTCGCTTGAAGAAAGCCATGTATGAGGCTGACTGCTTGGGTAAGAATATCATTCCAGAGGAAATGAAGCCTGACGAGAGCATAGCGGAGTACAATAAGATTGGCATTTCATTCATCTATGTGGCTTTGGACGGCTTCGAGTTCTTCTTCGACAAGAACTTCTGCATCGAGGCAGCGGAGTACTTCAAAGACTCCATCTGCCAGTACTACACGAAGGGTATGATTGAGACCTCTAAGGGTGTCGTGGAGTTGCACGGCTATATCGACTACCTCAGAATGATGAAGGTATTCGACTGCAAGACGACGAAGCGCTACACCTTTGGCGACTTTCAGAAGAAGTGGCAGAGGTACACATATCCGTTCACGCTCATCGAGTCCGGCATGATGAACGAGGTGAACTGCTTTGAGTTCACCATCTACGTCCTCAGCGGTGGCTCGTCTCGCTCACCCCTCATCACTGGAACGCAGTTCAAGGAGGTCTATACTTACGACCATGAGCAGGCAAGGATGATGCTCACGCAGCAGTGCGAGCGTCTGATTGAGTTCCTGGAGGCTAACAGAGATAAGATTACTAACATGAAAGTATTTGGTGAAGATGGCATTCCAGATAACAGGTAAGATAGAATTGATAGGCGAGATAGTATCAAAGCCGTCAAAGAACGGTGGCCAGCCGTTCCAAAGCAGGGTGTTCGTCCTTGATGCCACTCGTTTCAATCCAGAGACGGGCGAGCCGTGGGAGAATCATCCCAAGTTTGAGTTGAGCAGCCGGAACGTGAATATCACGGATGGCTTCCAAGTCGGTCAGAAGGTGACTGTTGACTTCTCGCTTCGAGGAGCGAAGTACACAGACCAGACGACGGGAGAGACGAAGTACTTCACGTCCATCAATGCGTTCAAGATTACTCCTGCAGAGCAGCAGCAACAGCAGCAGACTCAGTATTCGTCACAGAGCCAGCCGACGTTCCAGCAGCCTGCACAAGCCCCTCAGTACTCACAGGCTCCAAGCCAAGGTGCTCCGTTCCCTCCGCAAGTTGACGCTAATGGTGAACCTCTACCAGAGGGAGCCGATGATCTGCCGTTTTGATATGGAAAAGGAGAAGCCTACACAGAAGAGCATGATTCTTGCTCATCTGAAGAGTTTTGGAAGCATCGAGCCGTTACAGGCCTTGCGTGAGTATGGTTGCTATGCCCTGGCACAAAGGATAAAAGACCTTCGTAACGAAGGGCATGACATCATTACTGAGACCATCACCTCTACGAGCCGCATCACAGGTCGGCCAGTTCACTTTGCCAACTATATCCTCCGAAGCTGATGGCATTGTTCAACCTACATAATGAGTATGAGCGACAGCAGTTCAAGGAATACTGCAACAAGGTCTATGAGGAGTGTATCAAGGCACCCCTCGGCCTTGTTGAGGTAAAGAAGAAGCACAGACAGCGTTCTGACTCACAGAACAGGTATCTCCATGTATGCCTCGGTTACTTCGCATCAGAGTTCGGCTACTCGCTGGAGGAGGTCAAGCAGGACATCTTCAAGCGTAAGCTGAACAAGGACATCTTCGAGGTCGAGAGAGTGAACAGGCGCGGACAGAAGGTGAAGCGTCTCAGAAGCACAAGAGACCTCGATACGCTGGAGTTGACGAATGCTTTGGAGAGATTCCGGAACTGGTCGAGTGCAGTCGCGGGTCTCTACATTCCCAACCCGAATGAGACTGAGGCCCTGTTTGCGGCACAGAAGCAGATGGAAGAGTACGAGCAGTATTTGTAACCAAAATAAGTAACGAAAATGAAGAAATTAAGCAGACAAGAAATTGAGACCAAGGTCAACGAAGTGTTGGTTGACAAATTGGGTGTCAGCGAGAGTGAGGTAAGACCTGAAGCCAAGTTGGAAGACGACTTCGTTGCAGACTCCCTCGATGCTGTGGTAATCGTGATGGAACTGGAGAGAGAGTTCGGTATCTCTATCTCCGATGAGGAACTGGACGGTGTGACCTCCTGTAAGGTCAGCGACGTCTATGACCTCGTGGAAAGACTACAGAAGTAATACCAATAGCATTATTAGATTTATGGACGAAGTAATGTTAAAATTAGCGCATTACGACTATTTGAACAATCGCATCCGTACTAAGACTGAGAGAATCAATGCCCTGGAGCAGGAGTTGTCGAAGCAGAAGGAAGACCATGAAGCCGAGATAGACAAGTTCGTAAAGGAGGGTAAGGTAAGAGTGGTGACGAAGACACGTCCGTTCAGCTTATTCGCCATCCTCGAAGGTCATGCTGAGCCGAGTGTTTCATACAAGGGCTTTGATGAAATCAAGGCTGAGGTCGAGGAACACTTCAAGCAAGGCCTGTTCAACGAGGAACTGGAGAAGGAGAAGCAGAACCAGCTTAACAGCCTCGTGAAGCAGATTGCCGAGAAGGACACTGCTATCAGCGACCTCAAGGCTGAGATTGAGAGATTAAAGAGTCGTTCCCTGTGGGAGCGTATCATGAACAAGTTTTAACCCATAATAGTTTAAGTATGTATGCAGATTTGAAGGGCTATGTGCCCGAAAAGGTCGAGTATGTTTTATCCGACCATGTGAAAGAGATTTTCCCTGCTGAGCTGGACTTCACCCAGATCGAGGGACTGAAAATCAAGAATGCCAACGATGCCATCAAGTTCGTCGGCAAGGAGTTCGTAGCCACCTTCCCAACAGGTGAGACGGTCATGCGTAAGCTGGATGAGTTCGAGGTGCGCAATATCCGAGAGGAGTATTGTGTGATGCAGGAGAACGAAGTCCCCAAGCGCAAGCTGAACCTCGAAGAGACTCTGGAGGAAATCAAGGCGATGAAGAAGCGTGCCGAGCAGGCATACGACTCCATCCTCGCTGAGGTTGCCAAGTACGCTGCGGAGGTGAAGGCCGGCACCCGTGAGGTGCAGCTGTCCTCAAAAGAGACCTTCTGTATCGCTCTCGCTGGCTACTATGCCATCTACACCTACGACAAGGTGCGCAAGGTATTCGTGCTGGCAAAGGCTTTCGAGATTCACGACCATTCTGAGTTGTGGGCCAACGAGGAAGCCAACCGTGAGGCCATGCTGAAGTTCTTTGGTCTTGAGTTCCCAGAGACACCCAAGCCGGAGGAGAAGGAGCAGGACGAGAACACCGACAACGAAGGTAACGACCTGCCTTTCGCAGGCGAGGAAGAGACCGAGGAAGGTGCCGACGATGCCACCCAAGGCAGAGACCCTTGGGAGGAAGATGAAGACGAAGAGTAAGTAGTAACAATCGGGAGTGGGTAGCAATACCCATTCCCTTCCTAAGAGCAATGAGATACCAATTAAGACCATATCAGAAGCAAGCCTCCGATGCTGCAGTGGCCGCTTTCACCTCCAAGCAGGAAAGCAACGGCTTACTCATCCTGCCTACGGGTGCAGGCAAGAGCCTCGTGATAGCAGACATCGCCCATCGGCTCGAAGGCCCGCTTCTCATCCTACAGCCCTCTAAGGAGATCCTGGAGCAGAACTTCGCCAAACTACAATCCTACGGCATTTGGGATAGCTCGATATACTCAGCCTCTGTTGGGTATAAGGAGATAAATCGCATCACCTTTGCCACCATCGGTAGCGTGATGAACCACATGGATGATTTTGCTCACTTCAAGAACGTGATGATTGACGAGTGCCACTATGTCAACAGCAAGGGTGGCATGTATGAGGAGTTCATCCATGCGGTGCCGAGGAAGGTGGTAGGTCTGACTGCAACCCCATATAGGTTAGGCAGAGGCGCAGAGGGAATGTCTATGCTGAAGTTCCTCACGAGGACGAAGCCGAGGATATTCAGTCGTGTGCTGTACTGCTGCCAGATTTCAGAACTGCTGGCGAAGGGCTATCTTGCACATCTGAGCTACTATGACCTCACGGCTATCAATCTCGAAATGGTGAAGAGCAACAGCACAGGTGCAGACTATGACGAGAAGTCGCTGAAGTTAGAGTATGAGCGCAGCGGTTTCTATGACAAGCTGACCACGACCACGCTGAGAGTTCTGAAGCCTAAGAGCGGCATCCCTCGTAAGGGTGTGCTGGTGTTCACTCGCTTTACTGAGGAAGCCGACAACCTCGTAGAGAAGCTGATGGTGAAAGGCATCAGAGCAGCCATCGTGACAGGTGAGACTCCAAAGAGGGAGCGAGAGAATATGCTGGAAGATTTCAAGTCCGGCAAGATACAGGTAATTGCCAATGTCGGTGTGCTGACAACGGGCTTTGACTACCCAGAGCTTGACACCATCATCCTTGGAAGACCCACGAAGTCTCTGGCATTGTACTATCAGATGGTAGGTCGTGCCATACGTCCATATCAAGGCAAGGATGGATGGGTGATAGACCTCGGTGGTACATACAGACGGTTTGGTGCCGTCGCGGATCTGAGAATTGACTGCCCTCCTGGTTCCTCGAAGTGGGCGGTGTATTCGAGAGGAAGACAATTAACGAACGTAAGTTTCTGACGTATGAAGAGAATCTATATCAGTTTGCCCATCAGCGGCTACGACTATTCCGAAAGGAAGCAGCTTTCCCTATCAGTCCAACAGGAGTTGGAGAGAAGGGGCTATGAGGTGTTCAATCCCATGTTCAACGGACTTCCGAAGGACGCAACCACCAACGAGCACATGAGGGTCGATTTCAAGATGCTCTGTGAGTGTGACGAGATTATCATGCTGCCTAAGTGGAACCATTCCGCTGGTTGTACGCAGGAGTTCAATGTGGCCGTGTCGATAGGTTATGAGGTGAAGTTCCTTCTGTCGGTTGAGCCGTTCATCATGTTAGAGACTAAATTCAAGTGACTATGTTTCCTTGGTACATGAAGAAGCGCAAGCCGAAGAAGTCGGAGCCAGATCTGTTTCCTGCGGCAAAGAAGACGAGAGCCAAGAAGCCTGTTGACCTTACCAAGAAGCTCGACAAGGTGTTCAGCGCATACATTCGTCTAAGGGATTCCATGCCCAACGGCTGTTTCCGTTGCATCAGTTGCGGACAGATAAAGAGGTTTGAGCAGGGCGATTGCGGACACTACCATTCCAGAACCCACATGGCGACACGATGGGAGCCGGATAACTGCCACATGGAATGTCGCGGATGCAACAGAGCAAGTGCCGACCACCTCATAGGCTACCGCAGGAACTTGGTCGAGAAGATAGGTCTCGACAGAGTGAACAGGATCGAAATGATGGCACACTCGCAGAAGCACTGGCTGGATTTCGAGCTGCAGGAGAAGATTGATTATTTCACCAGAGAAGTGAAGAGGTTGAGAGCAGAGAAAGGTATCAATGTCAAAATCTGAAAAAATGTTAGCAGTCAGGCGATTTATGTCGAAAATGTGCGTCTATCTCAAGCATTTTTGTTATCTTTGCATAGAAATTAAGAGCATCTGCATAGTGACGTTTGCAGAGGACAATATAAGAAACAACAGGTTCCGTTCAGTGGCCGCTCTAATGTCACCTGCGCAAGCAGAGAACTGTCCTGTCAGGAACCTATTTTGATAGAAGATGGAAGGTTATGTCAAACTCTATAGGTCGTCGTTGAAAGACCCTCTGTACATGAAGGAGGCCTTCACGAAATGGCAGGCATGGTGTGACCTCATACTGATTGCCTACCATACACCGACAGACATCTTCGTAAGGAATGTGAAGGTCAAGGCTAAGCGTAGCTGTGTGTACATGAGTGTCGCTGATCTTGCTGAAAGGTGGAGGTGGAGCAGAGGAAAGGTTGACAGATTCCTCAAGTATCTCGAAGATGATATGAGGATAAAGGTCAAGGTGAGCAATATCGTGAACTGCATCGCCATCGTGAACTACGAGAAGTTCCAGCAGCCCAGCCAAGACGAGCGTACAAACGGGGCAACAAACAGGGCATCAAACGGGGCAACAAACGGACACAATAGAATAAATGATAATAATGATAATATATTATTATTTCCAGCGTCGCCCGAAAGCGACACTGGTGAGGGTGTCCTTCAGCAGATTCTCTCTCAGATGCAAGAACTGAAAGACCGCCTCGATGCACAAGAGCAGCCCAAGCCGGAGAAGAAGACGAAGAAGAAGGAGCCGAACCCCCTTATCGTTGAAGGCAGGAAGGTATTCGAGAAAAGGTATGCAGACCTGTTCAGCGACAGCTACTATTGGCAGGCTAAGGATGCAGCGGCTATGGATGCCCTCACTAAGAAAATCATCTACTCGCGTCAGCAGAAGGGAATGAGCGTTGAGGTCGAAGACGTGTTGAAAGCACTCGGTGCTCTTCTGGAGAGTGTACAGGACGCATGGATATTGAAGAATTTCAGCGTGACGAACATCAATTCAAAGTATAACGAGATAGTGGCCCAGGCAAGGGCTGCAAAGAACAACAGCAATCAAGATGGGACGGATAAACGTAGAAGCTCTGAAGTCACAGCTACTTCAGCGGAAGATTACAAGGGAGCGTTTTAAGCTGCCCTTGGATAAGGAACAGGCGGTGGATGCCCTCACGGCTGCGTATCAGGCAGAGGTGGAGTACCGCAAGAGGTCTTTCGTCCTCGACGAGCACACGAAGGACAATATCGAGCAACTGGCTTCATTCCTCATCGGTGGAGGCAGTAAGTTCGGCATCATGTTCAGCGGTGTATGCGGCAACGGCAAGACGACCCTGCTGTATGCCTTCCAGAACTTGTTGAACTACATGAACGACAGAGGCCTCATTGAGGGAAGGCCTGGCATATCGGTGATAGATGCGAAAGAAGTTGCGTGGTATGCCAAGGACGTGGAGCGTTTCCGTCAGTTCAGACAGCGTGAAATGATGGCTATTGAGGATATGGGTCGTGAGCCAGTTGAGGTATTGGAGTACGGCAATGTGCTCAATCCTGTTATTGACCTTCTGGAGTACAGGTACAATGCGCAGCTGTTCACCATCATAACGACGAACCTTGTGCCGAAGGAGATCCGTGAGCGCTATGGCAACCGCATAGCAGACCGCTTCAACGAAATGTTCGACAAGGTAATTTTCGGCAATGAGACGTATAGAAAGTAGCGAAAGTTAAACTATATGTAGCACATGCTATTAAAGGATTTTCCGTTTTGTCAAATGCAAAAAAATGGCTATCTTTACAGCATATAAGAAACATTCATAATTCAAGAGCAATGGAAACATCAGAGAAAGTTTTGCGTACCTCGACACCGCGAGCCAACAGGCAGCATGTGTGTTCTGTCTGCGGCAAGCCGATAGAGAAAGGTGAGAGGTATCTCAATATCACCATCAAGCAGGGAAAGAATCTTGTCAGTCGCAAGACCCACTTCGGTTGCAGCGAGAAGAAGGAGCATCCGAAGGTCATGGCGGTCCCTGGAGTCTCCCGGTTACGGAGGCAAAGTTCAAGCAGCAGGTTCACGACGACACGCTGACGATGCTTGAGACGTTCACCTTTGAGGAGAACATGAAGATAGCGTTCCTCCCTCTCATCATGACAGAGGTTGCCTGGCACTATGCCTTCAAGGTAGTGAAGCAGGCAGCGGACTACAGGATAGAGGAGACGAAGAAGCTGTCGAGAACCGTGAAGATGATGCGCGAGAAGTACATCAGCGATTGCAAGAAAGACCTTGACCGTGCCCATATCGAGAAGATGGAGAAAGCTGCCTCTATGTTCATTCAAGGCTGTGGCAATGATTTCCTGCTCCTGTTCTTCTCGATGAACAACCTACTGAAGAAACAATGGGCGGACGTTCCGTATCTCGACATGAGGACGAATGCCTGTATCACGATGGTTCTTCTGAAGATGTTGAAGGAACACAGCAAGAAGATGGATGAGCTGATGGCAAGCAAGCTCGGTGGTGACGTGCCAGCCTACCGCAACCCCATCAACGAAGCGTTGTGGGACTGCATGGATGCCTATGCAGACCCCTGTCAGTTCTGCTTTGACGGTCATGTACGGACGTCGATGCAGATAATCATGAAGAAGTTCAATCAGATAGAATGGGACATCAAGTAGCCCCTAAATAGAAAGTTTTATGGAAAAAGAAATGACGCTCAATCAGTATCAGCGGTGTGCACTCGAAACTGCGGTGTACCCGAAAGAGTTTAAGACCATATATCCTGCCCTCGGATTGACAGGAGAAGCAGGTGAGGTGGCTGACAAGGTAAAGAAAGTCCTGCGTGACTCGGAGTTTATCGTAAGAGACGGTAGCGGTGCCATCGTCCTGCCGGACCAGAAGCGTGAGGAACTGGCCAAGGAGGTCGGTGATGTCCTTTGGTACGTCGCTACCCTTTCCTATGACATCGGCTATTCGCTGGAGGAGATAGCGTCCATGAACTACGAGAAGCTGAAGTCTCGCCAACAGCGTGACCAGCTCCACGGCAGCGGAGATAATCGTTGAACCAATGAAGAGTGGAAGATATGGGAATCATTATCAACGGAAATCCTTTGAATGAGTACATCAAAGAGCAGTCAGAAAAGGGCGAAGTCCTGGAGAACGTCTATGGAGTACAGGACAACGGGTTTTCCCGTAACGTCTATCGTGGTAGCCGTATCATCAATGCTGGTGGAAATCTCCTGCTGACAAATAATGCAAGTGTGACCATCAACCGAAACGGCAAGAAGTTCTTGCTGAAAGGTGATCGCATAGAGAAGAAGAATGGTCAATGGTTCGTCGATGGCAAGGCTATTGACTGGGAAGAAATTGGTGGGAAGTACGAAGAGGAGTTAGTCAGTATCGAGATACATGGAAATGTGGAAATGCTGCATACTCAGTCTGGTGATGTCAAGGTGGAAGGTGATGTACAGAACATCTATACGACAAGTGGTGACGTTCAATGCCAGTCCGCTTACAACATCAATACGACAAGCGGTGATGTCACCTGTGGTCCTGTCGGTGGAAGCGTGAATACTGTTAGTGGAGATATTTCAAGAAGATAGTCATGAGAACGATGATGTTCAATAGCAGGTACGGTCTGGAGAAGGCCGTACTTGCACGAACCAAAGACTTGACACGACGAGACGGTGCAAAGGTAAGGCTCGACTATGAGATTGGCCTGTCTGTCGGCCATATCCTTGGCTTCGGAAGAAAGGAAACGCTCGAAGAGTTTGCCATTAGGAAAGCTCCGTTCAAGGTCGGTGACATCGTCCCTGTCGCTCAGTCGTATGAGACGATATTAGAGGACGTGTATCACGGACAGGAGGAGAACTTCTGCAACAGGATATTGCAGGCCCACGGCAAGAAGAAGCTCGGTGAGGTGTTCGGATGGACTAACAAGATGTATGTCAAGTCGGAGCTGATGCCACACCACATCAAGATTAAGAGCATACGCTTCGAACAGTTGAAGTGTATCTCTGACGAGGAATGTCTGCGTGAAGGTATCTATCGCAGGGATGATGTGTTAGACCTCAATCTGAACCCAGTTGTACGCTATCAGTATTACGGGAATCCTGCCATGTTCAAGTCGCCAAGAGAAGCCTATGCGTCACTCATAGACAAGCTCGGTGGAAAGGGAACGTGGGACAGAAATGAGTTTCAGTATGTTTATGAGTTTGAATTGGTAAATTAACTATGGACGATTTTTACAGGTAAATCAAGGACAACGAGTCGAGGAAGGCCACACAGGAGGCAGACCTTGACGATGAAGAACAGGAGGAAGAGTATGCCGATAAGACCAGAGAATAAGAAACGTTACCCATCCAACTGGAAGGAGATACGTGCTGCCATCCTAAAGAGGGCTGGCAACCATTGTGAGTTCTGTGGAGTGGCAAACCATGTGCTTCGCAGGAACGCACAGGGCAAAGAGGTGAAGATCGTTCTTACGATAGCTCACCTCAATCACATTCCAGAGGACTGCAGGCCGGAGAACCTGCGAGCCTTGTGTCAGAAGTGTCATAATCAGTACGATGCACAGCATCGGGCAGAAACGAGAAGGAGAACTAAGCATGAGTAAGGATTTCACATATTGCAAGGGTTGTCGCTGTGGTATCAAGGAGCATTGCAGACGTTATACGGAAGGCTTCGAGTACACAAACGATAAAGAAAGCTGATGGATGGATGATTGTGGTGATGAACGTATAGCTTACATTGACAAGGATGAAAAAGTACAAGTACAAGAGAGAGCATTTCGACTCGCAGGAGCAGTACGACAGCTTCAAGGGCAAGCGTACTAAGTGGCAGAAATCATGGCTGGATAAGTTCGAGTCAGCCAATCCGGAACACAAGGAGAGACGTTTGCTCAGGCAGCGTTTGTACTCTCGCTATTACCATCATACCGACTGCCACCAGAGCTTTTCGGAATGGCTGCGTGAGACCCTTCATATCGACAATATAAAGGCGGTGCCGCTGGAACGTCTGAAAGCATTAGTGAGCAAAAGTTAAATCTTTGTGTATCAGTGATTTATAGCGAAAATAATTTGAAAAACGTTTTGTCAAATGAAAAAAAATGGCTAACTTTACAGCAAATAAAAGAAACATAAAAAATCATAGAGCAATGAGACAGCAAGAGTTTGAAAGCAGGGTACAGATGCAAGTCAGCATCGAAGAGTACAGCCACATCGAGCAAGTGTACATGAACAGCGACCTCGACAAGGATGAGTTCTGCAAGTTATGGGTAAAGATGAACCGCTCCAGAGTTCTCGCATCCATCGAGAAGGAGAAGGCTCGCAAGCAGCAGGAAGCCTTGAACGACAAGCTGTGGTACATCGTCACGAAGTATAGCAACAGAGATTACAAGTACATCGGCAGCGAGTCAGCCTACTCCGGCTTCACGAAGAGAGAGAAGGCAACGATTGAGTCTGCAGGTCTGGAACTTGAAAGCGGTATCTGTCCGAAGGTCATGAGCACAGTACTCTACGAGATCCGCAAGTATCTGAAAGCAGCATGAGAGAAGGGAGGGTTCGCCCTCACACCCATTATAAGAAACGTTTAATTGAAAGAGCAATGAAAGTAAAGAAATTAGTTTGGGCACCTTCTAAGACTTATAGAAGTGGCGGTAAGAATTACAGGATTTCGGTCCAAGCAAGTCTTGATGATGATTGTCACAATATGACTTGCGATTTCAGTATCACTGGTAACGTTTACGAGCAGAAGAGAAATGGAACGTGGGAACACTACACAGGTGGGTGCATCCATGATGTTATCGTAAGACATTTCCCGGAGTTGAAGAAGTTCATCACCCTGCATTTGTCGAACTACCTTGGCCAGCCGATGTACCCCGAGGCCAACGGCCAGTATCACATCAAGCAGTCTGGCATAAAGATGGCTATGGAGTACTTGCGCTGCCAGCCGGAAGAGTTTACCTCCCTGTCGTTCTACTGCGAGAACGAAGATCGTCCGTACTTCAAGTATCTGCTGTTCAAACTCGGATTGGTTGAAAGATGGAAGAAGGAAGCGGACGAGTTCATCAAGTTCTTGGAGGAGAAGACAGGCGACGAATGGGAAAACCCATACAAGCCGGAGGAGGAGAGGTTCGTTCTCAGAATGACAGACCAGGAGCGCGAGGAGATTGAGGAGAAGGAGAAGGGCAACTTCTACTCTGTCGAGAATGTAAATAAGAGAATTGAAGAACGGAAGCGTCTAAGAAACGAGGCCATCCGTCAGAAAGTTATAGACGATTGCGAGAGCAAATGTAAGAAGGAGATTGAAGAACGGGACGTGAAGCTGTACATCTTCGATAGCGGCCTTCCTCTCAACAATGTGATTTTCTACAGCCACACGAAGGAGGCTGTCTTCAACTGGCTGGACTATGAGTCTAAGATAACGAAGGAGCAGTTCGACGAGTTCTTGAGCAAGGTTGACTACTCCAAGCTGCCGGAAGGTGTAACGTTCCATTTCGGAAAGAAAGACAAGAAGTAGTTTTAGTATTAACCATAAAAGTAATTGAAGTATGGATTTTTTCAAGACAATCGCAGATTTCCTGCAAGACGGCCAGCAGCTACAGATGGCCATTCGTAAGAGCGGTGAAAACATCGCAGTAAGTATCTTGCCCGACAACAGAGGTGTCAAGGACAAGGCAGTAGAGAACATCACTCCGTTGGTCATGAGCGGAAGCCCAGGGGAGTTCGAGGAAGGCTTTGCCGACGCTCTCAAGCCTCTGCAGGAGGCACAGGGCTTAGTGTCTAACATCAAGGAGTTTGAGGCGAACACCGAGAAAGCCAAGCGTGAGTCCGAAATGGCAAAGAAGCTCAAGGACGAAGCCGCTAAGCAGAAGAAGGAGTTCAACGACCTCATCGCTCTTGCCCGTAAGAACAACGAGGAGCACAAGTTCAAGGATGCTCGTGCCGTACTGGCCAAGGCTTCTGCTCTACCATCGGCTGAGAAGGCCATCATCGACAAGGTGAGCAGGGAGATCGATGCTAAGAGCGGTGTCGGTAACATGTTCGGAGGCGAGGAAGATTTGTCAGATGGGAAGAACCTCACTCCTGGAGCAAAGCCTGCTGCTCCTGCACCTGCTCCCAAGAATGAGGAAGATGCAACGGTAGCTGCTTTCGCTGAAGCTGCAGAGTTAGACGACAATGATGATAACGAAAACGAAGAGGAGGAATAGACTATGGCACTTAACGTAACAGGTATGAAGCGTGTCTTCAAGTTCGGTAATCGTGAGCTGAAAGACCCAGACAAGAACATGTCGCCCGAAGATGTGATGCAGTTCTATTCGGGAACGTACCCGGAGTTGACCACCAGCAACGTCCACGGTCCCAAGGTCGAAGAGGATAAGGCGGTCTATGAGTTCAAGACAACGGTTGGAACAAAAGGATGAGTAAGAAATGCGAACAGCAGTCAGATTTCCACAAAGCCCTGTACGGAGTTATAGAGTCACTCCACAAGTCAGAGTATCGCGTGAGAGAGGAGCGGCACGAAAGGCTGCTTCCTCCCTCAGCGCCCCTGCTTTTCTGACACAGCGGATTGACGATATACGTCCTGCAGAGTCCGATGGCATGAATGCTTATGGTATTGACCTCGTGAAGAGCTATAAGCATGTTCTGAAGTGCTGCAAGAGGTTCTGTCGGTTCGTGGGTCTGAAGTTTGACTTCACCCCACGGACTGACCTCACGAAGAGCAAGTTGCTCGGAGAGCTGATAGATTACTTCGAGAAGCTGATACGTCCGCTCGGCCTGGATTTATTCGTCAGCAAGAAGACACCGCAAGGCGACGAGACAAGCGTTCTCGAATGTGCAGTCTATCGGTACGGCTCAGAGCTGGAAGAGACTATCGTGATTATGTATGTCGCTCCTGCGAGGTATCTGTCCCCTAAGAGCGCAGAGTACTTCAAGCGGTTCATGAAGTTCTTCAGTGACAGCACGAACATTCCGCTCGGCATCATAGGCCATAGTGAGAAC
>OBLI01002072.1_pt1 | contig 17829 bp, 18 predicted proteins | sample 1519701 | NCBI WGS metagenome assembly OBLI01 (sample SAMEA3663005, study PRJEB22513) | pig gut metagenome | biome: pig gut; feature: pig-associated habitat; material: faeces | place: France | collected 2012 | reverse complement strand
GTCGTAGTAGCCCTGCTCCATCGTGACAGGAATCCCATGGATGCCGATCTCCAAGGTGATCGCTCCCTTCTCCGCAGTGGTCACGTCTCCATAGTAAGGACGGATGCCCGCACCGGGTACCCGCAACAGCGCAGGATACCTGCCCGGCTTCTTCGGCATACAGAGAATGCCATAGGTACGGGAGCCGGGACGGACATTCTGGAAGCTGACCTGATAGACATTGACCTTCTCGGTGCAACGTTCAGGCAGCAGTTCCATCGTTGGCCGCAGGGGAGTCTGTCGGGCCTTCTCGATAGCACTGGCCCAGAAACTGTTGAAATCCTCCGGCAACTGGGCCGTAGCAACGATCTTCTCCGGGGCGTAGGCCGCCTTTGCCAGGCCTTCGTAAGTGCGGCCATTTATATGCGCCGTCACCTTGCACTGATAGAACCCGGGCACATGCATCTTGCCGGACAATTCCATCTTGCCCGTTTTCATCGTCACCTGCTTTTTTGTCTCAGTGGGATACATCTCCGGGCCAATGGCATAGTCGATGACGGCTCCCTCTAACAGGTTTTGCGCCTTATACACTTGAACCGTGAACCGGCACGGCTCATTCAATTCATAGGTCCAATCGGTATGATCCGGGGAAACTACCACCCGGATCTCATTCCCGCGAACCTGCGCATGGATCACCTGGCTAAAGGTGAGCAATGCGATAATACTCATTAATAACTGTTTCATCTTGTCTTTATATGTAGATCTTTAGGCAATAGCTTTTGTTATCATCTCGTCGCTTACCGCAGGGCTTCGGCGGCTTTGCGAATCAAGATAGAGATCGGTGCCCTTATCGGAATATAACAACATTGCCCGTCGTCTAGCGGACAAACGGGCAATGTTGTTGGGTATGTCATAAATGGATTTGTTATACTTACAACAACATGCCTTCGGCTACCTCGTCAGCTTTTTCCAAACCTTGCAGGTAGGCTACCAACGCCAATCCAAAGTTGAATACCAGTCCAGGTCCTCTGCCGGTAATGACAGGACCATCTATCTCGACTGCCTCACCGGTGACGCTGGTGCCCGTTAATTGATCCTCAAAGCCGGGATAACAGGTTGCCTTACGTCCCTGCAAGAAGCCTAATCCACCCAATACGAGCGGAGCCGCACAAATAGCCGCTACCAATTTTTCCTGGGCATAGTGCGCCTTGAGCAGCTCGCGCAGAGGTTCGCAAGCATTCAAGTTGGTGGCTCCGGGCATACCTCCCGGCAGGATCAACGCATCCGCTGTGGTGCAGTCAGCCTCAGCCAAGGTCTGATCCGCCATATAGACCATGCCGTGTGCACCGGTCACCTCCCGGCTGCTGTTGATTGTCACGATAGTCACCTCTACGCCTCCACGACGCAGAATATCAATGGTGCCTGTGGCCTCCATCTCCTCGAAGCCATTGGCTAAGAATACGATTGCTTTCTTCATTTGTCTCCTATTTAAATTTATATACGTATGTAATGGTTCCGCTTTGGTTATTTGCTCCGCTAATCTGGTTGAACTTGGCCTTGCGTGCGGCCTCCAAGGCGCTCTTACGCATGGAAGCATTGTCGATATTGGTGCCTCGACCCACCTCGGCAAAGATCACATTGCCTTTAGGATCGACAGTGATGTTGACCACGATGCGTCCCTCCTCCTGTACGGTGTAGGCAGGCCGTGGCAATCCTCCCGCACCGATGGAACGTCCGTTGAGGTTGAAGGAGCCATAGCCACCTACCCCCTCGTTTGCCCCATGATCAGAGTTGCCGAAGGGGCTACCTTGGTTGCCTGTGCCAGTAGCGGCATCACCTTGGCTATTGCCTTGTGCGCTGCCAATGCCGAAAGCTCCTGCCACCTTGTTGCTAATGGCCTGTTCCTTCTTCCGCTGCTCCTCGGCGAGACGTTTCGCCTCGGCCTCTTTCTCCTTGCGGATACGCTCCTGCTCGGCAGCCTCCTTGCGTTTCTTCTCCTCAGCTTTCCGCTTGCGCTTCTCCTCCGCCTTCTTCTTCGCCTCCTGTTCCAGGTTCACGCTCTCTTCGAGGTCTTGCGTGATCATCTCCTGCTTCGGGGTCTCCACTTGGGGCTCCGGCTCGGGAGGAGGAGGGGTGGTAGTCTCTTGGGGAGGCTCTACGCCGGTGTATTTGGGCTCAAACATACCGGCTGCCGCATCCACATTGCCGAAGTTGACCAATATGCCTCCATCCTCGTCAGGCACCTCCGTGCGCAAGACCGTGAACCAGAGCAAGGCCAAGAGGGCACCGTGGAAGACGAGTGTCCCGATCAAGCTGTATATGTCATCCTTGTTCAGTCTCATATCAGTTTATTTCTGCGGACGGGTGGCGAGCACCATCTTGAATTTATTCTCGTTCGCAATGTTCAATATCTTCACGATCTCCTTATAGGGAACGGTCTCATCCGCATAGAGCGCAACAAACATCTCAGGCTCTTTGGCGTAACTGTCCTGCAGGAATGGTGTGATCTCGTCGAAGCTGACCTGTACCTCTTTCTGCTTCCCAAACGCTACGTAGTAGTTTAGGTTGGCATCAATGGTCACTCTTGTCAAAGGCTTGGCTGCTGTTTGCTTCTGCGACTGGGGCAAGGTCACCTTGATCGCATTTGGGATGACCACGGTGGAGGTTACCATGAAGAAGATCAGCAAGAGGAAGATCACATCCGTCATGGAGGCCATGCTGAACGCTTCGTTTACCTTTGTTCTTCTTTTTAAAGCCATGCTCAGATCAATTTGCGGGTTCGTTTAATAAGTCCATGAACTCCATGGTGCGTGCCTCCATCTTGTTTACTACGTTGTCTACCTGAGAAACCAAGTAGTTGTAAGCGAAAAGGGCAATGATACCAACCACCAAACCACCTACGGTTGTAACCAATGCCTCATAGATACCGCCAGAGAGCAGGGCTACATCTACGTTGGTACCGGCGTTGGCCATATCGAAGAAAGCACGTACCATACCAGTCACCGTACCGAGGAATCCCAACATCGGGGCACCTGCTGAGGTGGTGGCGATCAAAGGGAATCCCTTTTCCAACTTGGCGATCTCCAGGTTACCCACATTCTCGATAGCGACCAGCACGTCGTTCATCGGACGGCCCAAACGGGTGATTCCCTTCTCGATCATACGTGCGGCAGGGGTATTAGTTGAGCGACACAGATTGAGGGCTGAGTCTACTTTCCCCTCATGGATATAGTCTTTGATGCGGTTCATGAACGTTTCGTCTTCTTTGCCGGCCCGACGGATGACAATTAGGCGTTGCACGAAAATATAAATGGCCATTAACGAGAGCAGGAGGAGGACTACCATGATCCAGCCTCCTTTCATGGCGAGGTCGATCACATTGATTTCAGCTTCGGTAGGAAGCGTTACAGCCGTCAAGTCCGGCATTTGCTCTGCCGCTTGTGCTCCTGCGGCTTGAATGGAAAGTAAGATGCTCATGCTTTTTTTGTTTTGAATGATAAATGTTAATTCGTTATACTTGTTTAAATGGAATTCAATTGAGCCCGGTAGCGAGTGATGGTCTCTTGCAAGCCTAAATAAAGGGCATCGCAAATCAGAGCGTGCCCAATAGAGACCTCATCAAGCCAAGGAATTTGCTGGTTGAAAAAGGCGAGGTTTTCCAAACTTAAATCGTGCCCTGCGTTGACGCCCAATCCTAAACTTTTAGCCCTCTTGGCTGCCTCTATGAAGGGGGCGATAGCTGATTCTCGGTTGAGGTTGTATGCGGAGGCATAGGGTTCGGTGTAGAGCTCTATGCGGTCTGCGCCGGTCTTGGCTGCCCACTCTAAGTTCTCCAAGTTGGTATCGACAAAGATAGAGGTACGGATACCTTTTGCATTGAAGGTATCAGCCAGCTCACTGAGGAAATCGAAGTTCGCCTTTACATCCCATCCAGCGTTGGAGGTGATGGCATCCGGTGCATCAGGCACCAAGGTCACTTGTGTGGGTTTCACCTTCAATACCAGGTCTATAAATTTCTCACAGGGATATCCTTCAATATTGAATTCTGTCTTGATCAGTGGTTTTAAGGCATAGACATCGCTATAACGTATATGTCTTTCGTCAGGGCGAGGGTGCACAGTAATACCTTGCGCACCAAATGACTCACAATCTTGGGCTACTTGCAACACATCTGGCCGGTTGCCTCCCCGGGCATTGCGAATCGTAGCCACCTTATTTATATTTACACTTAAATTCGTCATTGTATGTCGTATTTTCTTTTTCTTTGCTTACATTTGCACAAAACTATGGCAAATTTAGCAGGTTTTTTCGGGAAAATAGGATATAATGTTGGTGAAAGATTTCATAACGAATGAGATTCCTGTATTAAAATATTGTGATACAGCAGAATATGCCTTAAACTTGATGGATGAGTTAAAGGTGAAACAGCTCCCATTGGTGACAGGAGAAGGCCTTTATCGAGGAATGGTGGAGGATAAGTCGCTCTTGGAGGTGCCTTTGCTGACGGTTCCTTTGGCCGATGTCTCCCTCTTGGATGTGTCGATTAAGGGGTCTGCCTCCTTGCATGAGGCCTTGTCGCTCATGGCCCGTTATGGATTGAGCCTGTTGCCTGTCCGTTCATCGGGTAGGCACTATGTAGGAGTGATCACGCAAGATCGGATGGTAGGTTGTTTGGCAGATTGGTGTGGGGCGAATCGAGACGGGAGCGTGATTGTCTTGGAACTGGAGGCACATGATTTTAACTTGACCGAGCTTTCTCGCCTGGTGGAGTCAAACAATGCCCATGTGTTGAGTTTGCTTACTCGTATGGATCCAGATAGCGGTCGTTGGTGGGTAGCCTTGAAGATCGATTTGGTGGATGCCTCGCCAGTGCTGCGTAGTTTAGAACGATTCAACTATAATGTGCGCTATCACTTCATGGAGCAGGGTGTGGTAGATGAGCGTTTGCAACGTCGAATGCGTGAGTTGGTGTATTATATGAATATATAAATAAGTATAGGGGAGGAAGTGTGTCTTGAAAGTCGGTATATTTGGCAGTGAGTATCAAGCGGAGCGTCAGAGCTTGGTCAAGCGTCTGTTTGCGAAATTGCGTGATCAGGAAGCAGAAATTTATGTGGATGCTTCTTATTACACCTTTTTGACAGAGGTTTTCGGCATGGAGCCATCGGTGAGTGGACTTTTGAGCGGAGATGAGTTAGATTTGGATATGGCTTTGAGTGTGGGTGGTGATGGTACTTTCTTGCGTACAGCTGCACGGGTTAATCGGCAGGAGATTCCTATCTTGGGTATTAATGCGGGAAGATTGGGCTTCTTGGCTGATGTCTCCAACCAGGCTTTGGAGGAGACATTGGATGAGATTTTCAAACATTATTATAAGGTAGAGGAGCGCACCCTGTTGTGTCTCTATACGGAGGAGCGAGCCTTCCAGGGCTGTAACTATGCGCTCAATGAGATTGCTGTGTTGAAACGGGATAGCTCATCGATGATCACGATCCATACTTTCTTAAATGGGGAATACCTGACCTCCTATCAGGCAGATGGCTTAGTGGTCGCTACTCCTACGGGCTCTACGGCCTATTCGATGAGTGTGGGTGGTCCTATTATTGCGCCGCAGTGTGGCAACTTAGTGCTGAGTCCGGTCGCCCCTCATTCGCTCAATGTGCGTCCGTTAGTCATTCCTGATAGCGATGTGATCTCGATGCGTGTGGAGAGTCGTAACCGTTATTTCTTGATTTCGCTCGATGGTCGTTCGGAGATTTTTCCCTCAGGCATGGAATTGACGTTGAGTCGGGCGGATTATCGGGCAAAGGTAGTCAAGCGTTACAATCATACATTCTATGAGACGTTGCGTGAGAAGTTGATGTGGGGTGCGGATATTCGTGCGAAATAATTAAAAAAACATGTTGTAGAGCAAGTATTGGTTAATTGAGGTTAAATAAAAGAGATTTCCAAGCGATTTTGTATGCTATATAACATAAAAGGCTTATATTTGCAACGTGTTTTTCATGGTATTAGATTTAAGGTTAACAATTGAAATTGGCTGTCCGTGATGGATGGCCTTTTTTTATGTTCCTTTGCTACTGTGAAAGCCATGAATATGAACTGATTTCCAACAAAGAATAAAGATATGAAACGAGTATTCTGCCCCAAGTGCGACAACCAACTTTCATTTGACGAGACGAAATATCCCGAAGGTAAGGTATTGGCCTTCGTATGTCCCCGTTGTGGGGCGCAATTCAAGATCAAATTAGGTTTGAAGCGGGTTAAGACTGCCGACGGAGGTGAGAAGGAGGTGAAGGAGACTGATTTCTCGTGTGGCTACATTACGGTGATTGAGAATGCCTTTGCCTACAAGCAGGAACTTCCGCTTAAATTAGGCGATAATGTGATTGGTCGGCGAAACAAGGATACGGAAGGGGTAGATGTGGAGATCATCACGAGTGATCCCAGTATGGGGCGTAAGCATTGCGTGCTCAACGTGAAGCGAGACGCCAATGGTACTTTGATCTATACCGTGCGCGATTTTCCAAGTCTTACCGGTACATTCGTGGGTAGTGTTTTGGTGGGTAAAAAAGAGCAGGTGCGTTTGGAAGATGAGGCAATTGTCACACTGGGTGCGACTACTTTTATTCTGCATGCAGGGAAATGAGGCAACGATAGGCAAAGAGAGAGGGAAAGGATTGGTAAATCGGATGAAGAAAAGGGATAAAATGTTTGTTGGTTACAGAATTATCCGTACCTTTGCGCCGATTTTCCGCAGAGGGTAGTCCAAGTGGAGCCGGAGACGGAGCCCACCCTCGGGACCTAACCTGTTTAAATAGAAAAAAGACAGATGTACGTAGTAGTAGAGATTAACGGACAACAGTTCAAGGCTGAGCAAGGCAAGAAGTTATTTGTTCACCACATCCAGAACGCAGAGAGCGGTGCTGTTGTTGAGTTTGACAAGGTGTTGTTAGTAGATAACGACGGCGAAGTTAAAGTTGGTGCTCCGACAGTTGAGGGTGCTAAGGTGGTATGCGAGATCGTTTCTCCGTTGGTTAAGGGCGATAAGGTGCTCGTTTTCCACAAGAAGAGAAGAAAAGGTTACCGCAAGTTGAACGGCCATCGTCAGCAGTTCAGCGAGGTGTTGATTAAAGAAGTTGTTGCTTAACTTGTAAAGGAGAAGAAAAGAAATGGCACATAAAAAAGGTGTGGGTAGTTCTAAGAACGGCCGTGAATCACAAAGTAAAAGATTAGGTGTTAAGTTGTTCGGTGGTGAGTTGGCAAAGGCTGGTAACATCATCGTTCGTCAGAGAGGTACAGTGCATCATCCGGGTGCTAACGTAGGTATCGGTAAAGATCATACGTTGTTTGCTTTGGTGGATGGTATTGTAACATTCCATAAGGGTAAAGAGAACAGATCTTTCGTGTCTGTGAAAGAGGTAGTAGCAGAGGCTTAACCTTCCGCACTATTGAAATAGAGAACAAGAAAAGGATATCCAATCGTTGGGTGTCCTTTTTTGTTTCGTAACTTTGCGGCACAATAAATAATAATCAAACAGAACAACAATGGGTGGCTTTTTTGGCACTATTTCTAAAGGGGCTTGTGTGACGGATCTGTTTTACGGAACGGACTACAATTCCCATCTCGGTACCCGCAGGGGTGGTATGGCTACATACGACAAGGAAGAGGGTTTCATGCGCTCCATCCACAATTTGGAGAGTTCCTATTTCCGGACAAAGTTTGAGGCACAGTTAGGCAAGTTCAAGGGAAACGCCGGTGTAGGTATCATCAGCGACACGGATGCACAGCCGATTGTGATCAATTCTCATTTAGGTAAGTTTGCGATTGTCACAGTAGCTAAGATCAATAACATCAATGAGTTGGAACAGGATTTGCTTGCGGCTAACATGCACTTCTCAGAGTTGAGCTCAGGCAAGACGAACCAAACGGAGTTGGTTGCTTTACTGATCACGCAGGGCAAGGACTTCGTGGAGGGCATTGAGAATGTCTATGAGAAGGTTAAGGGCTCTTGTTCCATGCTGCTGTTGACCGAAGACGGCATCATCGTAGCTCGTGATAAGTGGGGACGTACACCGATCGTGATTGGTAAGAAGGAGGGCGCTTATGCGGCTACCAGCGAGTCGAGCAGTTTGCCCAACTTGGATTATGAGATTGAAAAATATGTGGGCCCGGGTGAGATCATCCGCTTGCGGGCCGATGGCATGGAGCAGATGCGTAAGCCGCAAGAGGGAATGCAGATATGCTCTTTCCTCTGGGTTTATTACGGTTTCCCTGTCTCTTGCTACGAGGGTAAAAACGTAGAGGAGGTTCGCTTCATGAGCGGCTTCAAGATGGGACAGAAGGATGAGTCGGAGGTGGATTGCGCTTGTGGTATTCCTGATTCCGGTGTAGGTATGGCTTTGGGTTATGCCGAGGGTAAGGGTGTGCCTTATCACCGGGCTATCGCGAAATATACCCCGACATGGCCACGTAGTTTCACGCCGGCTAACCAAGAGATGCGCTCGTTGGTGGCCAAGATGAAACTGATCCCGAACCGTGCCATGTTGGAGGGTAAGCGTATCCTGTTCTGTGATGACTCCATCGTGCGAGGAACGCAGTTGCGTGATAACGTGAAGATCTTGTATGATTATGGTGCAAAAGAGGTACACATGCGTATCGCTTGTCCGCCGTTGATCTATGCCTGTCCCTTTATTGGCTTCACCTCTTCGAAGAGTCCGTTGGAGTTGATCACCCGTCGGATCATCAAGGAGTTAGAGGGTGATGAGAACAAGAACTTAGAGAAGTATGCGAAGACAGACTCGCCGGAATACAAGAAAATGGTCAGCATCATTGCCGAACGTTTCGGTCTCAGCTCCTTGAAATTTAATACGCTGGAGACGTTGGTGGAGGCGATCGGATTGCCGAAATGTAAGGTCTGCACCCATTGTTTTGATGGTAGCAGCCATTATTGATACCGCTTTTTTTAAAATATAACGAATAGCGAGGCGTTTTGTCTCGCTATTTTTTTTGTGGTTTAGCGGGCATTGCCTACTTTTACGCGAAAATCAACAACGTAAATAAAGAGATACCGATATGGCAGTTTTAGATCGTTTCTTACACTACGTGACCTTCGATACACAGTCGAGTGAGACCACCGGAGTCACACCCAGTACGCCTGGCCAACGTCGTTTTGCGGAGGCATTGGTCGCTGAGCTTCAAGCTATCGGCTTGGAGGAGATCTCCTTAGACGAGAATAGCTATTTGATGGCTACCTTGCCAGCCAATACTGAGAAGGAGGTGCCTGCGATTGGCTTCATTGCGCATTTAGATACCAGCCCAGATCTGTCGGGCATGGAGGTGAAGCCTCGTATCGTTTCTTACGAAGGTGGTGATATTGTGCTGAACGAGGCACAACGGATCGTTTTATCTCCGGGTATGTTCCCTGAATTGAATGACTATGTGGGGCAGGAGCTGGTCGTGACGGATGGAACGACACTGTTGGGCGCAGATGACAAAGCGGGTGTAGCAGCGATTATCGAGGCTATGCATTACCTCAAGGAGCACCCGGAGTTGAAGCATGGCAAGGTACGTATTGCCTTTACTCCTGATGAGGAGATTGGTGCGGGTGCAGATCATTTCGATGTAGAGAAATTTGGCTGTGCTTGGGGCTATACCATTGATGGCGGACAAGTTGGCGAGTTGGAGTATGAGAACTTCAATGCGGCGGTCGCTAAAATTACCTTCAAGGGATTGAATGTACATCCCGGTTATGCGAAAAACAAGATGCTGAATGCCTCTTTGCGTGCGACAGAGTTTGCGGCTTGGTTGCCGGAGGCGATGCGTCCGGAGATGACAGAGGGCTATGAAGGATTCTTCCATTTGATCGGCATGACCGGATCGGTGGAGGAGGCGTCGCTCTCCTATATCATCCGCGATCACGATCGAAAATTATTTGAGGAGAAGAAGCAGTTGATTCGGCAGTTGGTAGAGCGAATGAATGAGGCCTATCCCGGATGCGCTACGTTGGAAATGCGTGATCAATACTATAATATGCGTGAGGTGGTTGAGCCACAGAAGCAAGTGGTGGATTTAGCGTTTGAGGCCATGCAGGCGGTAGATGTCCAGCCTTTAGTGAAGCCGATCCGTGGAGGTACGGATGGCGCACGTCTTTCGTTCATGGGGTTACCCTGCCCGAATATCTTTGCAGGTGGCCTCAATTTCCATGGGCGCTATGAGTTCCTGCCCGTTCCCTCATTGGAGAAGAGCATGCAGACTATTTTGAAGATCATCGAGTTAGCTGCAAATAAGTAAAACATATAATAACCATAAATACAAATTATTTCTATTCATGAAAACGACTCCGTTTACTGACTTGCACATCGCTTTGGGTGCGAAGATGCATGAGTTCGCCGGCTTTAACATGCCGATCGAGTATTCAGGAATTATTGATGAGCACATGACCGTTGTTAATGGCGTGGGTGTGTTTGATGTCTCTCACATGGGTGAGTTTTGGGTGAAGGGTCCGAATGCATTGGCTTTTATCCAGAGCGTTACCTCTAATGATGCCTCTAAGTTGCCTTTGGGTAAGGCACAATATACCTGCTTCCCCAATGAGACGGGAGGAATTGTTGATGACCTGTTGGTTTATCACTATGAGCCTGAGAAATACCTTTTGGTGGTCAATGCCGGAAATATCGACAAAGATTGGGCATGGTGTAACAGCCACAATCCGATGGGCGCTGAGTTGGAGAACGCTTCCGCCAAGACAGGTCAGTTGGCTATCCAGGGTCCGAAGGCCATTGAAGTGTTGCAACGTTTGACACCGGTGGATCTTTCTGCGATTCCCTATTACTCCTTCACGACTGGTGAGTTTGCGGGTTGCAAGGAGGTAATCATCTCTAATACAGGTTATACGGGAGCAGGAGGTTTTGAGCTCTATTTCCATTTGGAAGATGCTATGACCATCTGGAATGCGATCTTTAAGGCTGGTAAGCCGGAGGGTATCAAGCCGATTGGTTTAGGCGCACGTGACACATTGCGTTTGGAGATGGGCTTCTGCCTCTATGGCAATGACCTCGACGATACGACCTCTCCGATCGAGGCTGGTTTGGGTTGGATCACGAAATTCGTGGATGGCAAGGAGTTCACCAACCGAGCTGAGTTGGAGCGCCAGAAAAAAGAGGGCGTTGCTCGTAAGCTCTGTGCGTTTGAGTTGGCGGAGAAGGGAATCCCCCGTCATGGCTATGAGATCGCTGATGCGGAAGGCAATGTAATCGGTGTGGTTACCTCTGGTACGATGTCGCCTGCCCTCAAGAAGGGAATCGGCATGGGCTATGTCAAGACCGAACATGCAAAAGTGGGCAGCGAGATTTACATCAAGGTGCGTAACAAGAGCTTGAAAGCGATTGTAGTAAAAGCACCGTTCCGTAAATAAGAAGCCGTATCGCTTCGCGCTGCGCTTAATTAGGAATTAGGAGTTAGGAATTAGGAGTTTAAGAATTATCAGTCCTCATTCCTAATTCCTCATTTCATATTCCTCACACCTCATTTATATAAGCCTATTGTCGATGAAGAAAGTGCGTTTTGGTGTAGTCGGCACCAATTTTATTACCGACTGGGTGATCGCAGGCGCTCGTCAGGATGATCGTTTCGAGTTAGTGGCTGTTTGCTCGCGTAAGCAAGAGACAGCGGATGCCTTTGCGGCCAAACATCAGATTCCCCATACCTTTACCTCTTTGGAGGAGATGGCAAAAAGTCCGCTGATTGATGCGGTCTATATCGCTTCGCCTAACTTTAAACATGCGGAACAAAGTATTCTTTGCATGAGCCATGGCAAACATGTGTTGTGTGAGAAGCCGTTGGCTTCCAATGCAAAAGAGGCAAAAGCCATGATCGAAGCCGCTGAGCGATACGGTGTTACCTTGATGGAGGCGATGAAGCCTACATTGACACCCAATTTCTTGGCGGTGAAAGCAAACCTGGAACGTATCGGAAAAGTTCGTCGTTATTTCGCTTGCTATTGCCAATATTCTTCCCGCTACGACAAGTTCAAGGAGGGAATTGTGTTGAATGCCTTTAAGCCGGAATATTCCAACGGAGCCATGATGGATATTGGTGTTTATACGCTCTATCCCATGGTCGTCCTGTTCGGCAAACCTACTAAAATCGACGCCTCCGGCATTTTGCTTTCAACCGGCGTGGATGGGCAAGGAGCCGTCAATTTCACTTATGAGGATATGAATGCGACCATTCTATATTCCAAGATAGCCAACTCCGCATTGCCTACAGAGATCCAAGGAGAGAGCGGCAATCTGACACTGGATCGTATTAATATCATCCGAAAGGTGACCTATACGCCTCGTTTGGCGCCAGCTATGGGGAAAGGCCCTGACCCTGTTCCCGAAGATGTCAGTGCTTTGACGGAGAAGGATGAGTATTACTATGAGGTCGCGGAGTTCATCAACTTGGTATTGGCGGGTCAACGGGAGTCAACCATCAACAGTCATGCCAACTCATTGATTGCCATAGAGATTATTGATGAGATTCGTAGGCAGCTTGGCGTGGTTTATCCGGCTGATGCGAAATAAACGGATGGGAGGAAAGACGATGAAAAAGATAATAGGGTTGATCGGTTTGATCTTGTTGGTAGCCTGTCAAGGCCAACCGGTTGCCTCTTTGCCTGAAGAGGCGGAAAGTGTGCGCTTGATTTTAGATACCGATTTAGGTCCTGATTACGATGATGTCGGGGCGATGGCTTTGATGCATGCGTTGGCTGACAGTGGGCAAGTACAGATTTTGGCAACGCTTTCCTCCAATGCCGATGAGCGAGTCGTGCCCTGTATCGAGGTGATCAATGCCTATTTCAACCGGCCTGAAATACCGGTCGGTGCGACGAAAAGTTCTACGGCCGCAAACTTAACCACCTGGCATAAAGAGAAATGGACGGATGCGTTGCCTGCGCATTATCCCCATCCCACGATTAAGACTTCCGATGCGCCGGATGCGGTGGCCATCTATCGACAGCTGCTGGCTCAGCAACCTGATAGTAGCGTCGTGATCTGCACGGTCGGCTTTTTCACCAATCTCAAGGAGTTGTTGCACAGTCCGGCAGATGCTTATAGCCCGTTGACCGGTAAAGAGTTAGTCGCTCGTAAGGTAAAGCGCTTGGTTTCGATGGCCGGAGCCTTCCCTGAAGGTAAGGAGTTCAATGTCTATTGCGATGTAGAGGCATCCCGTGAGGTTGCCGCCGAATGGCCAACCGAGATCCTGTTTAGTGGCTTTGAGATTGGCGATAAGGTGCTGACGGGTAAGAAATTGGTCTCTATGTCCACAGCGCATAGCCCTGTCAAAGAGGCCTATGCGATGAGCTTTGCCGAAGGCGATCCCGATGGGCGCATGAGCTGGGATCAAACCGCTGTGTTGGTGGCCATTAAAGGCTATACACCCTATTTCGAGATTGAGCGTGGTCGTTTCCAAGTCTTGGATGAGGAAGGTCGCAATGGCTGGCAACCCGATGTGAATGGCCCTCATGCCCGCTTGCTTTTTCGTATGACTCCCTCGCAAATCGCAGCCGTGATCGAGGGATATATGATGCACTTGCCTCAATAGTTCATACCAAACGTCCACAAGGGTATGACAATGCCATGCCCTGTTTCAATGTCATCTTTGACGATGAAACTGTTTGGAATGCCTTCGATTTGTTGTTTGCCTTTCTTGCGTCCACCGATTTCGAACGTGTAGCCATCTATGCTAAAATCAGAAGCTTTAGAGTCTCTGACATCATGATTTACACGCATTTGGTTGTAGAAGAAGGTCTCTCGCAAGTTGCCGATGTTGACTTCCGAAGTGAGTGCGGACATGAGGCTTGGATTGTCAATATACACCTTTTCCACTTTGCCTAAATTGCGGATGCCGCCAGTGTCATCTCGCAGAAGACCGATCATGCCGGCTCGTTCCAGATAAATCAAATAGTCGGGTACGTTATTTTTGCTCACACCTATCTCATTCGCTAAGCTTTCCATGCTGGGCTTGAAAGGAGCAAGTGTGGCTAAGATAGCAAGCATCCTTTTTAGCTTTCGTGCTGTAGAGGCTTTCATGTCAGCATATTGAGGAATATCCACCTCTACGGTTTGTGCCACGACCTGAATCATTTTGGGCACAAAATCGTTCTCCAGGGCAAAAGGATAATAACCTCGGTTCAAATAGTCGCGAAACAGCGGTAGAGGGTGATCGATCTCAGGGATACTGACTTGGCAATGCAGAATCTCTGCTAACGTGTATGGACGGCATTGGATTTGGTGGAAGAGATGCAAGTATTCTCGAAAGGACAGTCCTTGCATATCGTAGATGACTGTCCTTCGGCTGAGATCCATTTCTCCTTGCTTAATGTCCAGCACCGATGAACCGGTAAACACAATGTGCAAATTAGGATGCATATCATAAGATTGTTTCAATTCTCGGCTCCAGCCGGCATATTTGTGGATTTCATCAATGTAAATATGTGTGCCTCCCTCTTTCACGAAGTCATCGACCAAATCCACCAGATTATGGTTTGAGAAATACATATTGTCTGCGGAGACATAGAGATGGTGACCTCCTTGGCTTTGTTTAATGCGCTGTAATACCATGGTCGATTTGCCGACACCTCTTGGACCAACGATGCCGACGAGCCTTCCTTCCCAATTGATTTGGTTATATTTGTATCTGACGAGCGACATAGGGACTCGTTTCAGAAGCTCCGCCATGTAAGCATATAGTCTGTTGTCTATCATAGGCTGCGATGATAAAGTGAATGAATCAGCAGCAAATATACGCAAAATCCCTCATTGAGGGATGAATTTGCTGAAAAATGTCCCTCATTGAAGGATGATTTTGACTGTTTTCTTCCCTCATTGAGGGATTAATCTGAAAGTTGGTAGCAGCAGGGGAGGGGAATCCGTTGCAAATTCCAAAGAAAAATGAAAACAAACCGGAGAAAAGTTTGGCTTTCTCAACCAGACCCATTACTTTTGCTCCTGTGTAGCAGCGGCTACTTACATAATTGTGACATAACGTAGAAGCGTTCAGATATTATCTTGTTTTGGAAATCTGCAAAATTTCGTCTTGCGAGATAATAGTTCGGATAGTTTCTACGCTTGTTTTGCTATATATCCCAATCCTTTACGGAATTGGGTTTATATACATTTCAAGCGTGGTGCTATCGTCCTATCATTGCAAGACGGGCATTGCAGAGCCTCCAAAACGGTGATAGACGATGGTTCTCCGCTTTGTTTTTTGTTAGACTTAAAGATAATGCCGATGCCGGAGGGGACAGGGGGAGGCGATGAAAAGAATTATGTATTGCCAAGAGACAATCAATGTATTTAAGTCAAATATCAATAGATCCTTACATAATGATAAAGATATTTTTCTTTATCCGAAGATTCCTGGTTATAAATATGCTTCCTTAAGGAAAGACTTCGAGTTAAATTACGACGAAGAGATACTTCTGTTACGTGATACTACTTTTTGGAATGTTTGGACTCAAGGAACAGTCGTGACAGACTGGGGCATTACTTATATTGAAGATGATTCCCACAAAGATCAAATGATAAAAATGTCTTGGCAGGAACTAGATCATGTAGATTTTAAAGGAGGCGATTTTTATTTTTTTCTTGTTGGTGGAACTGATCCGGAATGTAGTATCTCTGCCTATGATATCATAAAAACGAGTGATGTTGTTGAGGCTCGGTCACTGTTGAAAACTCTTAATGCCATGGCAAAGACACAGGTTTCAGAAACCGTGTTGATGTCTGAAGTCATTGATCGATTCTATACGCTTTATAAAAACAATCAAGCCGAAGCTCTTCAAGTTGGATTAGATTTCCGCAATAGGTTTCAAAATGCAAGTTTAACACCTGATATAGCTTGGTTACTCTATAAACAAGGTCAGTCCGCAAGAGCAATTCAAATTTTGAAAGAGGATAGTTGTAACGTTTCGGGTATTGGTTTTCAATGCGAATTGTTATGGACTCTATACTCGATTTATGAACAAATTCATGATTTAGATAACGCAAGAGCTATTTGCGCTTATGTAGTGAATAATGTTCCAGCTGATTATATGTGCGGATCCGTCTCAATTTTAGCAGATGCGAAAGCGGATTTACAAAAATATGATTCTGCTTTTGTTGATTCTTTTTTGCAAAGGGCATACAATCAACGAAAGTTATTGGTTCCAGTTAAGGAATATACGGATCTTTCTCAATCCACTATATCAGTCGTTAACATCAATCACTTGCCTGTGATTGGCTTCCCCATTGGACATCCTGTTGCAAATCATTTATACGTTGGACATCCATTCGTAGCTTCCAAATATTTACTTTATGAAAATTATGAATTGGAATTAATTGAGGACAGAGTGCGGGAATTTTGTCAATTGGCACAAAGTTTAGGGGCAACAGAGATTCAAATAGATTGTACAAATAGCTCTTCTAATAGTACAGATTATCATACAAATCAACAGTTATCAGGAGGTGTAGATTATAAGGCAGTTGCTGCTAAAGGATCTTATGAAAGAGATCGAAGGAATAAACTAATTGAGGAAATCAGTCGTAATGTTAATCTACATCAACGTTTTTCGCCAACAGATCTTCCGTGTTTGCCAGATGGTTTAATCTGGTATCCCCATGAACCATCGTGGCAACGTCTCTATCAACAACGCTTACAAGGTGCTATTAATGAGCATGAAGAACGCATCGAGACAAAAACAAGTCAAGTTGTGAATCGTTCGGAGATGCAACAAGTGGCAGCTGAATTAAAAACATTGTTGCTAAATGCGAATGTAAAGTGGGATAAATCTATGGAGGAAAAGTTAGAAGTGAATGATAATGCGACTATATCTATACATGTTAAGTTCGCTCCAATAGATTATTTGAATCAAAAGAATAAAGGGCTGTTGAAGTCCATGTTGAAGAAAATAGGGTTAAGTAAATAATATATTTTCATATACAAAGAACAAAAAGAGAATTACTTATGGCACTTTTTAGAGTAACAGTAAAACAGATGAAGAATACGAATGGTATTCGCGTAGAGAAAGGAATGAGTGTGGAGGTGGTAACCAATTCCTTGTCTAATCCGTTGACAACGAATGGCGGACAGGCTGTGGCCGATGCTTTTTATCGTATCTATGGCATTGATGCCCAAAAAGCGGGTATCCTCTCTACCGTCTATTTGGATGTGCAAAGGATTAGGTAATCGATTGAAGACTCAATGAGGGAGGCGACTTTGCTCTCAAGCTGTGTTCGTGTCGTGCTCCCTCGTTGAAAAAGGACTTGCAAATTCTTCCCGCGAGCCGCGAGAGCCTTTTTCAGGGGTGATATTTGCTCTCGCGAGCCGCGGCGGCTTTTTTACAGGGTGATATTTGCTCTCGCGAGTCGCGGCGGCTTTTTTACGAGGTGATATTTGCTCTCGCGAGCTGCGGCGACCTTTTTTCAGGGTGAAATTGCTTCTCGCGAGCTGTGGGAAGATTTCGCAGAAAAAAATTGAGGAAAATTTGGTGGATTGGAAAATCTATACTATATTCGCAATCGGAAATTCAGAAGGTGAAGTGCTTCAAAGGGAGAAGCAAACAAACACCGAGGCAAACTTCCACAAATTCTTTTTAAAAGAAGCAGATGCCCAACATCAAGCTTCTTAAATGGTGAGAAGCCCTTCAAGAGAGGCCATTAAATTTCAGGTTACATAAATTTTGGATATATTGCTCCCTGTTTTGTCAGGGTAAATGGAGTAGAAAGTCTTGCATTGTATATGCTTGCCTAAGGAACAGGATTATTAAGGCTCATCCGATAAATAAGGGGGATTACGCATATAGTTTTGTAAATCTGAAGAGG
>OBLI01002071.1_pt1 | contig 17830 bp, 15 predicted proteins | sample 1519701 | NCBI WGS metagenome assembly OBLI01 (sample SAMEA3663005, study PRJEB22513) | pig gut metagenome | biome: pig gut; feature: pig-associated habitat; material: faeces | place: France | collected 2012 | reverse complement strand
TTGCCCGCAAGGGCGAGGCTGTGGTGGAGGCCAACCTCAAGGCGTTTGACATGGGAGCGAGGTGATATATGTACAGAAAAGAATTACCCGACTGGAAATCAGAATACCTCGACCCTCAACTGGAGACGATGTCGAGGGAGGAAATAGAGAAACTGCAGGTGGAACGACTCAGGGCCACCGTGAAGCATTGCATGAACAATCCCGTATATCGCGAGAGATTGGAAAAGGCTGGAGTCACTCCCGAGAGTGTCAACTCGGTGGCTGACATACGGCGCATCCCCTTTACAACGAAGCAGGACCTGCGCGACAACTATCCCTTCGGCTTAGCCTCTGTGCCACTGACGGAATGTGTGCGTCTGCACTCATCGTCAGGCACTACCGGTAATCCCACCGTGATACTGCATACGCAAAAAGACCTCGACGAATGGGCAAATCAGGTGGGACGCAACCTGTGGATGGTGGGACTGCGCCCCGACGACGTGTTCCAGAACTCATCTGGCTATGGTATGTTCACCGGCGGACTTGGATTCCAATATGGAGCCGAGCGCATCGGTATGCTCACCATTCCTGCCGCCGCAGGCAACTCACTCCGTCAGATTAAGTTTATGACCGACTTCGGCACCACCGCAGTGCATGCCGTTCCGTCATACGTCACCCGTCTGCACGAGGTGATGGTGGAACAGGGCATTGACCCTCACAAGGACACCAAACTGAGGGTGCTCGCCATTGGTGCCGAACCTCACTCCGAGGAGCAGCGCAAGCGCATCGAGGATATGATGGGCGTGAAGGCATACAACTCATTCGGTATGTCGGAGATGTGCGGTCCTGGTGTGGGATTTGAGTGCAAGGAGCAGAACGGGCTCCACTTCTGGGAGGACTATTATATAGTGGAGATTGTGGACCCCGAGACATTAGAGCCAGTGCCCGACGGTGAGATAGGTGAATTGGTTCTTACCACACTATGCCGCGAGGCAATGCCACTGCTGCGCTACCGCACGCGCGACCTCACAAGGGTGTTGGGACGCTCATGCCCATGCGGACGCAACCATGTGCGCCTCGACCGTATGCGCGGACGTTCCGACGACATGATGGTGCTGCGCGGAGTGAACATCTTCCCGATACAGATTGAGAAGATACTGATGCAGTTCAAGGAACTCGCCAACAACTATCTCATCACCCTCACCACCGACGAGAACAACGACAACATGACGGTGGAGGTGGAACTCGAACAGCTCTTCACTGATGACTATCAGCGACTCACAGCCCTGCAGAAGTCTATCACCCGAGCACTGAAGGACGAGATTCTCCTCACTCCTATCGTTAAGCTCGTGCCCAAGGGCTCACTGCCTGTGAGCGAGGGCAAGGCAGTGAGAGTTGTCGATAAGAGAACGGTGTATAAGTAATGAGGAATTAGGAATTAGGGATTAGGGATTAGGGATTATGACAATAAAGCAATTATCAATATTTGTAGAGAACAGGAGCGGAGCACTGCTCGGGATTCTCGAGATGCTGAGAGACAACGGCATCAACATCGTGGTGAGCACATTGGGCGACACCGACGGATTCGGTATATATCGCCTGATATGCAGCGACACCGAAAAGGCATTCAAGATGCTTCGCGACAAGAACATCTCTGCCACAATATCCAACGTGTATGCCATCCGACTGTCGGACAACAAACCGGGGGCTGCTGCCGACGTTGTGGCAAAGGTTACCAAGTCGGGAGTGGGCATCAAGTATATGTACTCGTTTATGTTTGGCGGACACGGCATTGTGGTGTTCCGTGCCGACAACAACGACAAGGCCGAAGAGGTGATTATGCTCGAAAAGATGGACTATATCGCCGAGAAAGAACTTCAGGACGTGTAAAAAGCGTCCTGAATAACGAATTTTTTACCAAATAACTTTATAATGAAAAAACTTTTCACAACAATTGCAGCCTTTATTATAGCTTTGGGCGCAATGGCAGAGACAACAGAGACACAAGATGTCAATGATGGAAAAGACCTTAACTATTGGGCGAAGGCTGTGGCCTCAAGAGTGAAGGTGAGTGGTTATGCACAGGCGGGATATACTGCCACACTGCCCGAGGAGGGAGAGAAGAAGAACACGTTCGACATGAAACGTGTAGTGCTGATGGTGGGTGCGGAGATTACGCCCGAGTTCTATGCTTTCTTCATGCATGAGTTCAAACTAAAGGACATGCAGGAGTATTATCTCGAATACCGTCCGTCGAAGGCCTTCAAACTGCGATTCGGACAGTCGAAGATTGAATATACGATGGAGAACCCTATGTCGCCATGTGTGTTGGAAAGTATCGGGCCGATGGCTCAGGGGGTGTTCTGGCTTTGCGGATATGACCCGCTCATCGGCAATCCTGCCGGACGCGACATGGGACTGATGGTGTATGGAGATGTATTCAACGACAAACTGAGATACATGCTTGAGGTGGTGAACGGAGGACAAACCAATGCCGCCGACCGCGACAACCGCAAGAACGTGATTGGCAAACTGGAATTCAAGCCTGTGCCCAACCTGCGTCTGTCGGTGTCGGGACAGTTAGGATATGGCACTGCCGTGGCTGACTCCAAATACAACCTGACAGTGAAGGAGGGAGATATTTACCGTCAAAACCGCTATGCAGCGGGTGCGGAATGGAAGTCGAAGGCTACGGGTAATGACTTCCACAAAAACCGCTGTGCGATGGTGCGCACCGAGGTGCTCGGGGGCAAGGACGGCGGATGCAAGAGCTTTGGTGCTTACGTCTCATCCACTATCCCACTCTATAAGGGTCTCGACCTCGTATGGATGGCCGACTATATGAACTACAACACCGACGCGGGACTGAAGAAGACCAATCTCATGACTGGTGTGCAATACTGGATATTCAAGAAATGCCGCCTGCAGGCGCAATACACATATAGCATGCGTAGCGACGCGATGAAGGCGCTCGAAGGCTCCAACCAGAGCATTATACAGACGCAGATACAGGTGGCGTTTTGAAGAATTAAAAAATTAAAGAATTAAAGTTCTTTTACTATGTTTATAAAGATATTATTGACAATAATATTCCTCTGCATAACAGTGGCAGTGGGAGTATATTCAAGAAAGCAGGCAAAGTCGGTTGACGGCTTTGTTCTCGGTGGTCGTTCGGTAGGTCCTTGGCTCACGGCATTTGCCTATGGCACCTCATATTTCTCGGCAGTGGTGTTCGTTGGCTACGCCGGACAGTTTGGATGGAAATACGGTTTGTCGGCATCATGGATTGGTGTGGGCAATGCCGTCATCGGTTCGCTATTGGCTTGGTTGGTGCTCGGAAGGCGCACCAAACTGATGACACAGCATATACAAAGCCGCACCATGCCCGACTTCTTCGGTACGCGATACAATGACGAGTGGCTTCGCGTGGCGGCATCCATCATCGCCTTCGTGTTCCTTATTCCATATACCGCAGGTGTGTATATGGGAATATCCAAACTCTTCGAGATGGGATTCGGCATTCCCTACGAGTATTGCGCCATCATCATGGCATTGCTTACTGCCGTGTATGTCATCCTCGGAGGATATAAGGCCACGGCTATCAACGACTTCATCCAGGGCATCATTATGCTCTTCGGTATAACAACTGTCATTGCCGTTGTGCTCAACAGTCAGGGCGGACTCATTGAGGCTGTGAACAAGATGGGCGACGCAGTGCCCACGGCTCACGACTTGGAGGACAAGTCGGGACTGTTTGCCAACTTCCAGGCGGGCGACTTCGCCTCGTGGTTCGGACCTGCTCCGCTCAGTTTGCTCGGTGTTGTCGTATTGACTTCTCTCGGCACTTGGGGACTGCCTCAGATGGTAGGTAAGTTCTACTCCATCACCGACGAGTCGGCTATTCGCCGCGGCACCATCATCTCCACAATCTTCGCACTTGTAGTGGCTGGAGGATGCTATTTCCTTGGCAGTTTCGGACGTCTTTTCCCCGAACCGGCATATAGTCTCGCCAAGCATAAGTATGCCTACGACAGTATCGTGCCCTCAATGCTCGAGACCCTGCCCGACGTACTCATCGCCCTCGTGGTGCTGCTTGTTCTCTCGGCATCGATGTCAACATTGGCGTCGCTCGTCCTCACATCATCATCCACAATGACCCTCGACCTTATCTATCGCGACAAGAAGTCGGTGGAAGGAGAGGTGGAAGGCGGCGAAATTGACGATGTTGTGGCTGAGAAGATTGAGCGTCGCAAGGTTGTCGTGATGCGAGTGTTGATTGTGTTCTTCATCGTTCTCTCACTTATGATTGCACTCAATCCCCCGCAGTTCATCGCCCAGTTGATGGGTATCTCATGGGGAGCCCTCGCCGGAGCCTTCCTCGCCCCGTTTATGTTGGGACTATATTGGAAGGGTGTCACACGTCTTGCCGTATGGGCTTGCTTCGTATGGGGCGTGGGACTGACCGTAGTCAACATGATGCTCGGTAATGCACTGATGAACCCCATCGACTGCGGTGCCGTGGCAATGGTGGGTGGCTTCGTGGTGGTAGTTTTTGTGAGCCTCATCACTCCGAAGATGAAGCGCGAAAGCGTTGAAAATATTTTTAAGTGCTACCAAGGGAATTAGGGATTATTTGGCACGGAATGACACGGCTTTTTATAAAAGACACGGCTCGTTAGCTCAAGAACAAACTAAGCCGTGAACTTGCGAAGCAAGCCGTAAACACGAAGTGCCGTGGTATATTTCAATGCGCAGCCAAAGCCGTGTCTTTGAAAAAGCCGTGGATTTCCGTGCCAAAATAAATAATAATTAAGAAAAATAGTCTTTGGTTATGAATGATATAAAAGATTTTCTGAATGAGGGCGACCGCTTTGCGGCTACCAACGGAATGCAGCTCACTGAGGTGCGCGAGGGATATGCACGGGCGGAGATGACCGTGGAGGCTCGCCATCTTAATGCTGCGGGAGTATGTCAGGGAGGAGCCTACTTCACCCTTGCCGACCTTGCCTTTGCGGCAGTCACCAACTACCAGGGCATCATCACGCTCGGCATACAGAACTCTATCACCTTCCTGCAGTCGGCTCACGAGGGCGACACCCTCATAGCCGAGGCGGAGGAAACATTCAATCATCATCGCCTGCCCTTCTGCGAGATACGCGTGAGCAACCAGCGAGGCGAACTCGTATGCATCGTCACGGGGTCGGCGTATAGAACTAAGAAAGAATTAAAATATTAAAGAATTAAAATATTAAAGATATACAACTATGATTCTAAACAGAGCAATGGAATGTATGGACCGCGAGTCCATGAGAAAGCTTCAGACCGAGCGTCTGATTGCTACAGTGAAGAGATGTTATGAGAAGGTGCCCTTCTATCGTCGCAAGATGGACAAGATGGGTATCAAACCCGAGGACATCAAGTCGATCGACGACATTCATCGTCTGCCTTTCACCACCAAGCACGACCTAAGGGACGAATATCCCTTCGGACTTCAGGCTGTGCCGCAGAGCGAGGTAGTGCGCATCCACGCCTCATCAGGTACGACAGGTAAACCCGTTGTAGGCACATACACCAAGAACGACCTCGCCATGTGGGCTGAGGGTGCCGCTCGTGTGATGGCTGCCGGAGGCGTAAGCAAGGGCGACATCGTGCAGGTGAGCTACGGCTACGGATTGTTCACCGGCGGTCTTGGTGCGCACGACGCTGCCGGACTCCTTGGAGCGGTGCAGTTGCCTACATCTGCCGGTAATTCTGAGAAACAGATTATGCTTATGAAGGACTTCGGTTCTACAGTGCTCTGCTGTACTCCATCATACGCTCTCCACCTCGCCGAGGTTATCGAGAAGAGCGAGACGGTGAAGAAGGAGGACCTGCTGCTGAAGGTGGGATTCTTCGGTGCCGAACCTTGGACAGAGGGTATGCGCAAGGAACTGGAGGAGCGACTTGGCATCAAGGCCATCGACATCTACGGACTCACCGAGATGTGCGGTCCCGGTGTGGGTGGCGAGTGTGAATTCCAGAACGGTACTCACCTCTGGGAGGATATGTTCTTCCCCGAGATTATCAATCCAGACACTCTCGAACCTGTAGAACCAGGAGAGTTCGGCGAACTCGTCTTCACATCGCTCTGCAAAGAGGCTATGCCAATCCTCCGCTACCGCACACGCGACCTCACACGCCTCATCTACGACAAGTGTGAGTGTGGACGTACGGCAGTGCGCATGGATCGCATCCTCGGTCGCTCGGATGACATGATGATTATCCGTGGAGTGAACGTGTTCCCGAGTCAGATAGAGACCTGCCTCACCGAGTTCCCGGCTTTCACCCCGCAGTATTTCATCACCGTGGACCGCAAGAACAACGAGGACACCTTCGACCTCGACGTCGAACTGCGCAGCGAGTATTTCTCACCCAACCCATCCAAGCAGATGCCGTATATCAAACCGCTCTACGACCGCATCGTGTCTATGGTGGGCATCAAGCCAAACATCCACATCAAGGAACCGGGAGCCATCCAGCGTTCTATCGGTAAGGCTAAACACGTGAACGACAAGAGACATTTTAAATGAAGAATTAAGAGTGAAGAATGAAGACTCCATTAAATTACGAAATAGTGACCGAGGCCATCGAACAGATGGGCCTCGGTGACTTCTCAGAAGCTACAATACGCGATATACAGAGCCTGTCGCGCATATTGGAGGAGAAGACCGGCGAGACCGTGATTCACCTCGAAATGGGTGTACCTGGTCTGAAACCTTCTGACATCGCCATGAAGGCCGAGCAGGAGGCTCTCGCCAACGGCTGCGCCACCATCTATCCTCCCAACGGCGGTATTCCGCGCATCAAAAAGGCGGCATCCGAATTCGTCAAGGCATTCATCGGAGTGGATATCGACCCTCTGTGCTGCATCCCCACAACAGGATCGATGCAGGGCACATTTGCGGCATTCACCATCTGGCACCATGCCTTCACCGCCAACGAGAAGGGCGAGCCCACGGTGCTGTTCATCAATCCCGGATTCCCCGTGCAAACCACCCAATGTGAGGTCATCGGCATACGCCACATCGGTCTTGACGTTCACAGTTATCGTGGTGATGCTCTCATCTCGAAGATTGAGGAAATCGTGCAGCAGGAGAATATCTGCGGTATTGTATATAGCAACCCCAACAACCCGTCGTGGGTATGCTTCAACGAGCACGAACTGGAGGGTATCGGACGACTCGCCACACAGTATGATTTCATCGTGCTGGAAGACCTTGCCTACTTTGCCATGGATTTCCGTCGCGACCTCTCCCACCCCTACCAAGAGCCGTATCAAGCCACTGTGGCACGCTATACCGACAACTATATGCTCTCGGTGTCGGGTTCCAAGGCCTTCTCGTATGCTGGTCAGCGCATCGGAGTGAGTTGTATAAGCAACAAGCTCTATCACCGTGTCTTCGCCCCATTGCAGGAGAACTTCGGTGTGGGCGAATTTGGCAATTTCTTTGCCAACCGCCTGATGTACACCTTCTCCAGCGGCACCACCCACAGTGTGCAGCACGCTATGGCGGCACTTATGGAGGCGGCATGCAGCGGAGCATATAACTTCCTCGACGACGTAAAGGAATACGGCAGGAGGGCGAAGTATATGAAGGACGTGCTCCTCGCCAACGGGTTCTATCTCGTGTATGACAACGACATGGGCGCTCCCCTTGCCGATGGTTTCTACTTCACAGTGCAATATCCCGGCATGAACGACCTTGAGCTCACCCGTGCCCTGATGTACTACGGCATAGCCGTCTATCCTCTCGACACGATGGGCTCCACCCAACAGGGAGTCCGCATCTGCACCTCCTTCTTCTCGGACAATCTCCGCGACATGTTCCGCGAGCGCATCGAGATATTCCATCGCAACGAGAGCCAGAAGCGCTGAAGAATTTGGTCGTTAACCCTTCACCCTTCACAAATCGCTCATAACAATATGAATATCAATGCATTAGGGTAATGTAGGGTTGTCTCAACCCTTCATTACCCTTCACAACCCTTCATATCGATTGTAAAGGCTATCCTTAACGACTCCGCCCGCTCTGTCACTAAGATGACAGAAGACTGCCATAGGGAGACAGAGCGCCTGTCGCCACTTGACAGAGCACACACAGATAACTGAAGCTCTCGTTAAGCATAGCTTTAGTCCACGTAAAGCCATGCTTTAGCTGACATAAAGTACAGCTTTATATCTGCCCAACCCACGTTTTTCCAACAATGAAGGGTTGATGAAGGGTTGTGAAGGGTTGAGCCAACCCTTCACAATGATAACCTTCTGACAATAAGCATATTACACCCTAAAAATGAAGGGTGAAGGGTTATCGACCAAATTCTTGCGGACTGGAGGAATCGTCATTATAACAAGAACGTCATTAGTCTGCAAAATCAGCATCCTTATGAACATATAAAATAGCAAAAAGCCATTTTAAACTTATTATTTTGCAAATTTTCGTCCATTTATACAAAAGTCTGCAATTTATTTTGTACTTTTGCAGTCTTAAACAGATAATTCTTTAGAAGAAAAGTCGCTATAAATGATAGAATGAATATGACTACAACCGATATCAAAGACCTGATGCTCTATGGCGAGCGCATCAACATAGAATACAAGGAAGCCGCAGGCGATTTGCCAAAATCGCTGTGGGAGACCTATTCTGCTTTCGCCAACACCATTGGCGGAGTCATCATCTTAGGAATCAAGGAACACCGTAACAGATACGATGAAGACAGGTTTGAGATAAAAGGCGTGGCCGATGCCGACAAAATGCTCAAATCATTTTGGGACACTATCAACAGCGACAAGGTGAGCCGCAACATTCTGTTTGACGACGATGTGGAATGTATCGACTATGAAGGCAAGACGCTCATCGCCATACATGTGCCAATGGCGAATTACACCATGCGCCCTGTCTATATCAACAAGAACCTGTTGAGTGGCAGCTTCAAACGAAACTATGAGGGCGACTATCATTGTACAGACGAGGAAGTGAAATCAATGTTGCGTGATGCTAATGAAAACGGGAACGATGGTCTCATGTTGGAAAACTACGACATGAACGACATCGACCTGCCGACACTTCATGCCTACCGCAACCATTTTAAGATAAGCAACTTGGACCATGTCTTCAATCATCTTGACGACAAGGAATTTCTACGCAACATGGGTGGAATTACCACTGACCGTATTACCCGACGAGAAGGCCTGACGATGGCAGGACTGATGATGTTCGGCAAGGGACTTCCCGTGCGCGACCGCTTCGACAACATCCGCATGGACTATATCGACAAGACCAACCTGATAGGTGACAGCCGTTGGAGCGACCGCCTTACCTACGACGGCACATGGGAGAACAATCTCTTCAACTTCTTCACCCGCGTCATGCCGAAACTCACGGCAGACCTGAAACGTCCCTTCAAACTCGAAGGGATGGAACGCATAGACGACACCCCTGTCCATAAAGCTGTGAGAGAAGCCATGACGAACATGATTATCCACGCCGACCTATTTATCACCGGTGTGCTGAAAGTGGAAAAACACGACAACGAGTTCCTCTTCTCCAATCCCGGTTCTCTAAAGCTTCCCATTGAAGACATCATGAATGGCGGAAACTCCAAGGCCCGCAATCCACGCATCCAAAACATGTTGCGCATGATTGGCTTTGGCGACAACATCGGCAGCGGTTATCCCACCATTTTGAGAGCATGGAAAGATGAGCATTGGCGCAAGCCCACCTTGCTCGACCGCACCGAGTTGAGACAAGTGGATCTTACAATGCCCATGATTAGTCTGTTGCCCGAAAGCGTATTGATTGAGATGAAAGCTCACTATGGCGAGGAGGCATATCATGCCATGACCTCCGAGGAGCAGATGATATTGGCATACGTGTGGAATGGCGACAGCATCAGCAACACTGAGCTACAGCAGCTATTAGGCCTCAACTCCATCGAAGTAGGCAAAATTCTTCATCAGATGGTGGCCAAGCAACTGCTGAACAAGGAAAACAAGAATCGCTGGACAACCTATACTTTGCTTAAAGATGGCATTACTGATTCCACAAGTGAGGAAAAGACGGATGTCACCGATAATGTCACCGATAAAGACAAAGGTGGTCAGAAAAGTGGTCAGAAAAGTGGTCAGAAATGTAATATAACTACGGAAACCACTACGGAAACTACTACGGAAACTACTACGGAAACTACTACGGAAACCATTTGCCTACTCATAAAAAATAACCCAAAGATTACCGGCAAGGAACTTGCTGCAAAATGCCATATTACAGAAGATGGAGTTGCCTATCATATTAAGAAGTTGAAGCAGTTGGGTAAAATCAAGAGACAGGGTGGAACACGTAATGGTGGTTATTGGGAGATTCTGCAATAATACAACCCAATTATGAGAAAAATATGAAAAGTTCGGGAACAAGCAGAGATTGTTCGGAGAAAACTAAAAAAGTTCGGAAACAGGTTCGGAAACAACCATGAAAAGTTCGGGAACTAGTTCGGAGAAAACCAAGACAGTTCGGAAACAGCAGGACTTAGTTCGGAGAAAACCATATAAAGTTCGGAGAAAAGTTAGCAATAACCCAAAAAACATGTTAGTTTTTCCTCTATAATTGAACTAAAACACATTTATTTTCATCATCAAATTGCAGATTTTCGTCAATTTCTGCAAGAATCTGCATTTATTTTTGTATCTTTGCAACCTAAAGTTTACAATTCTCTTATAATAGAAACAAATAATTGATATGGCAACGTGGAACAGAGAGTATTTACCTAATGATGATGGAGAATTGGTGCCGATGCAGGTGCCAATGATAATCTCAGCAAGTAGAAGTACTGATATTCCAGCTTTTTACGCTGATTGGTTTTTCCACCGATTAAAAGTGGGCTACTCAGTGTGGAAGAATCCATTTAATGGTATCAGTAATTATGTATCATATAAAAACACACATTTCATTGTGTTTTGGTCAAAAAATCCTCTTCCCCTCCTATCACACCTATACTATTTGAAAGAACGAAACATCGGTTGTTACATCCAGTATACTCTAAATGATTATGAGAATGAAAGATTAGAACGAGGTGTGCCTCCTTTGAAGGAAAGAATAAAAACATTCAAGCTATTGGTTGACAAACTTGGAAAGGGTCGAGTGATTTGGAGATTTGACCCGATGATTTTGACAGATGAGATTTCTGTTGACAAGCTGTTAATGAAGGTAGAAAACATCGGTAACCAATTAAAAGGTTACGTTGAAAAACTCGTGTTCAGCTATGCTGACATTCTCTCCTATCGGAAAGTTAAAGTCAATCTTGAGAAAAGTAATATCCACTATTATGAATGGGATGAGAAACAGATGGACGAATTTGCCCGAAAGCTATCCGATATGAACAGCAAACTTGGCTGGAATTATCAGCTTGCTACTTGTAGTGAGAAAATTGATATAAAACAATATGGCATTCTGCATAACCGCTGCATTGATGGCGACCTTATTGCTCGTTTTGCATGGAATGACAAAGAACTAATGAACTTTATGAAAGTTAAGATAGAGGACATTCCATACCCTTCGCTATTTGGGGATTCTGAACTACCCCCAAATGCAATCAGTCTGCCAAACAATCATTATTTTGTAAGTACCCATAAAAAGGATTCAGGTCAACGCCCATTCTGTGAATGTATGGCATCCAAGGATATTGGCGAGTATAACACTTGCCCACACTTGTGCGAATATTGCTACGCAAATACAACCAAACAGATAGCAATAGATAATTGGAAACGGCATCAACAATACAAAGAATCAGATACAATAATTGGGAAATGAAAGAAAGTAACACTACATACGCATATTTGATAGAGCACATGCAAAATCCTTCATTCCAGAAGATCTGGGATATTGCTTATGACTTTGTGCACAAACTTCCATGTGAATTGAGTGATGAATTGCACAAATCGTTAAATAGAGGAGTGGATGTATTAGACTCAGAACCATTGCTTCAGATGTACATCTATGCATTTGGAAAAATGCACAATGCAAAGCTCCAATATGCATTCAATCATATGCAAAGTCGGGTTTTGGATAATGACAAGATAGCAATTGTTGATTGGGGGTGTGGCCAAGGTTTGGCATCTCTATGTTACAAAGATTTCTTGAAAGAACGAAATTCGCAACAACAGGTCACACAAATAACATTAATAGAACCATCTCAACTTGCTTTATCAAGGGCAGAATTATTATGCTCTTGCTTTTATCCAAATGCCAAAATCGTTGCTGTCAATAAACATTTTGACGAGTTATCAACAGATGACATTGAAGTCTCATTAGATATATACACTTTACATTTGTTCTCTAATATAATAGATGTTGAGTTATACAATCTGAATCATTTAATTCAAATAGTAAAAGATTTGTCGTGTAAAAGCAATGAGTTTATAATAGTATCACCAATTCAAAATGCTATTAGAATGCAACGTCTAAAAACTTTCGCAACAAATATTCACGGAATGTATTACGAGAAATATTTAGACAAACGTCAGTTGGACAGAGAAAGGGATTGGACTTGTGCTGTTCTTTTGTGTACGAGTTTCACAATGACAGAAATTATGGAATACGAATGTAACAAGGTTTTCGAAGAAGCGCATGAGTTCCATAAAAACAATGCCAATGATAAAAATGGAGCATACAGTATCGAATTGTTTCACAAAGTACAAATTTGTGCAGAATTGGGAGACAAAAGATGTCAGAATGTACTTGGAATATTTTATCAAGAGGGATTTGGAACTGACATGAATTTACAGAAAGCATTTGAATGGTATTTGAAATCTGCTGAGCAAAAATATATATCTGCAATATATAATATTGGGAATATGTTCTATTATGGTGAAGGAGTAGAACAAGATTTCCATAAAGCAATAGAGTGCTATAGTATAGGTGCTAATGAAAACGATCCCGATTGCCAATTCGAATTAGGTTTATGCATCTTTAATGGCATTTGCTTAGATAAAAACTTTAATGTGGCATTTAAATTGTTCAAAAGTGCAGCCAAACAAGGACATGAGCTTGCTACATATTATTTGTGGAAATGCTATATCAATGGATATGGAGTAACGAAGAATGAGAAGACTGCAGTTTCCTACTTGAAAAAAGCAATAAAATTTCATAATCCTGAAGCATATTATATAATGGCAAGGCTATGTCAGGCTGGAAAGCTGGTGAATAAGGACGAAAAGAAAGCTTTAAGACTAATAAAGAAAGCTGCAGAACTAGGATGCAATCGGGCACAGGAAAGACTTGGAGAAATATATCACAATGGAGAATTGGGGGAAGAGGTATCTCCTAAAAAATCGTTCAAATGGTATTTGAAGGCTGCAGAGAACGGTATATCTTCTGCACAGTTCTATATTGGCTACTTTTACGCAAATGGCTATGGCGTTAAGAAAAACACGAAACTATCATTTGAATGGTATTCAAATGCTGCAGAACAAAATAATCCTGCAGCACTAAACAATTTGGCGATTTGTTATAAGTATGGTAAAGGTACGACGATTGACTTAACAAAGGCTATTTATTACTACGAAGAATCTGCCAAATTGGGAAATATCAAAGCTCAGAAAAATCTTGCATTATGCTACAAAATGGGTACTGGAGTTGAGTGTAGCCCAAGCAAAGTGTTCTATTGGACATTGAAAGCTGCAGAAAATGGAGATATTGAATCTATGAGGAAAATTGCGTTATATTATATAAATGGATATGGGACGAATAAAAACAAAATAGAGGCACTATTATGGTATGCAAAATATTATTCCAAAAATATTCATATCGACAATGCAAACGAAGCATTCTATTTCCTGAAAAAGAAATCTGACGAAGGAGACTCTCAAGCACTTTATATTGTTGGGAAATGTTTGCAATATGGAGTAGCTACAGAGAAGAACATCAGAAATGCATACATTTGTTTTGAAAAAGCTGCGGAATTGGGGCATATAGAATCACTAATAAAAATAAACAGATTATCATCTTTGTATAAATTATGCTCAATTAAAGAGATCGGAAATACATTTAACGATACAAATGGTATAAAATATTCAAACGACAAAAAGATACTTATTGATGGAGGGTGTCTAAATGGAGGTAAATATCGGATAGCCAAAGGTACGAGAATTATTTGTGACCATGCATTAGTTAGCGGAAATCTTGAAAAAATAATCATACCATCGTCTGTAGTTGCTATTGGAAAAAATCCATTTGCTAAAGCAGGATGGGGAATATGTAATGTTAAAGAAATAGAGTGTCATTCCACTCACTTTGTGATCTCTGATTTTGCGCTATATACCAAAGATAAGAAAAAATTGATTTCATATTTCGGTAAGGAATCTAAGGTCATAATACCAAATGGTGTTGAGGTTATAGGAGAGAATGCATTTGTAGAGAATAAAAATCTTAAACATATTGAGTTTCCAGATAGTCTTAGTACTATTGAGGATGCAGCCTTTATGTACTGTTTAAATTTGAAGCAGATATCATTACCTAAAAACGTTAGGCAAATTGGAAAACAATGCTTTTATGGATGTGAATCTCTTGAAATTATATTAAATCTTGGAAATGTTGAAAAAATATGCAAGGAGTCCTTTTGTGGATGTGACTTGAGAAATTTATTTCTACCAGAATCTTTGATCGAGATAGATGATAATGCTTTTAATTCTAATAGAAATTTAGAAGTTGTTTCACTACCAACACATGTGAAAAGAATTGGCAACTCAAGTTTTGCTTTTTGTTCCATTAAACATGTTTATCTGAATAATTCTTTACTAGAGATTGGCGACTTTTGTTTCTATAACTGCCCAATCGAATCTATAGTCGTTCCTTCAAGTATTAATTCTATAGGATTAAATCCATTTATTGGAGCATTGGCTATTGAATGTAAGGATAATTGCAGATACGCTTCAGAGAGTGGATTGTTATATGATAAACAAAGCGGAAGTTTAATATCTTGTTATGGAGAAACCGAAGTTGAATTGAATCCGCCAATTAATAGTGTTAACTCTTTTGCTTTTGACAACTCCAACGTAACCGATATTTTTATGGGGAGCAATATCGTTGAAGTGTCGGCTTGGGCATTCTATAATGCTCATAAACTTGAAAAAATTATATGGAGTAAAAGTAGAATTTCAGAGATTCCAATGGGATGTTTTGGTAATTGTTCAAAAATCATTAAGATTGATATTCCTTCCAACGTTGAAAATGTATCCACAGGAGCTTTCTTTAATTGCTACGACATAAGGACCTTGCGTTTTTGTGGAGTGCGAACAACTGCTAATGAAGAAATATTCCGCAGAATAGAAAGACCATTAGGCATTCCATCTCAATATTGTTATAAGCACGAAGACGAATTGACGGGTAGCACTACTACAGAATGGTATGGAAGAGAAGTTGATCCAAACACATTTATAGAAATTGAGATAATGATTCCACATGGATGTTCTGATAATTTTTCTTTTTCTCCAATCTATGACGATGATATAATAGATTTACATTTGAATGAAGGTTATGGTATGGATAGAAGATTTATAATAAAAGAAGATGAAAAGGAATAGAATTGCTCCAATAATGGGAATAGACCGATTGAGGTTTGGTACTGATGGGAAAGGAATAACCTCGTTAGTAACATTTTATGGATGCCCATTAAAATGTCATTTCTGCCTCAATTCGCAATGTCATAGGAAGATTACAGATTCCATGTATATTCAATCAGAAGAAGTATTCAATAGAATTGCCGTTGACGAATTATATTATCTCGCATCTGGTGGAGGAGTTACATTCGGAGGCGGTGAGCCATTGCTTTATTCCGACTTCATAATTGATGTACTTGCTCTTGGTGCAAATAAATGGAATATAACAATAGAAACATCGTTGAATGTTCCTTATAAACAAATCAGTTCATTATTACCATATATAAATGAACTGATTGTTGATATCAAGGACATAAACCCTCTGATATACAAATCTTATACACTATCTGAAAATGATAATGTATTAAATAACTTAAGTCATCTTGCCCATTATGGTTGTGCGAACAAGGTTTTAACACGTATTCCATTGATAAAAGGGTATAACACAAATCGTGATATTGAAAATAGTAAGAACTTCCTAACTAATTTGGGGTATTCAAATTTTGATATCTTTGAATATAAAACAGATTTCAGATATGACGGGAAAAGAAAAATGTGAAATACTAAAATCAATTAGAGTGAGGCTTGCTGAGGTGAATAGCATTCCTTATAGTCCTCATTTATGTAACAATACAGGCGATTGTTACGGAACGTGTTGTGCATGTGATGCTGAATCCCAATGGCTATTATCCACTATGAAAGAAATGGAGAAGAAAGGCTTTCCGATTATATATTCACTATTAGATTCCTATCGGTTTCAATCCGAAACGGAGTGCAATAATTGTAATATTCCCTAATTTGTAATTACAGATAAACATCATCAATAAATATGACACAAGAAGAAAAGTACAGGAAAAAAGCCAAAATATTTCTAAGAAAAATAAATGAGGCCAAGCAATCCTTTATCAACCATAAGCCTTCAATAGGCTTTGTCGGAGAATACCTTCTTCGAAATTCTCTCCGTACCTTGCTTTCTCAGTCTTATGGTATTTGTCAAGGCTTTGTTACATACAACAAAGAGATTTCAAGACAGTGTGATATAATCATTTACAAGAAAGGGGAAGGCTCTATTAATAAATCATATGGTGAACTCAAAATAATCAATGCAGAAAGTGTTGTCGCTGTCATAGAAGTAAAATCATCAATAAATAAAGATATCTATCACTCGACATTAAAGGCCTTTGAACTACTGTATAAGTTACAAGTAACCAATTGCTTTCTATTTGTGTATGGGCAATTAACACGAAGGAAATTGCGTAATTGGCTTTTCTCCTATAAATGCCTTATTCCATCGACAGAGAAATACATTATTACGGATTCATATTTATATGATTGGCCAGACAAGGAATGGCTTCCCAATTCTGTATTGTGCCTTGAATCAAACAAATATTTCAAAATGGACTATGTCTCTGCAAATAATGGTGATTGGCTTGGATATATTGCATTGGATATCAAAGACAGCAAAGATGCACGTATTAGTTGTCTTCAGGAATTCTTTTCTAATATTGTAGCGTCAATCTGCGATATTACTATTCCCATAAATCTCGAGAAATACTCTATTAAAAATGGCATAGTATTGTTTAGGTTATAACATATAGTCTATATGTTCATCCCTGCCCCACGTATTGAGGTTTTCCAAGAGAATACAAGAGTGACGCTTTTCTCTGATATAGAGCTTAGCAACATTCCAATGGAAGATAAGCTTTGGTCATGCTACCTTCATGCTTGCCTTATGCATATACAAGGTGAGGCTTTGACAAACAAATCGCTCAGAGAGAGGTTTAACGTAAAGGAGTCTTCAGCGGGAAGTATTTCAAGATTGATAAAGGAGTCTGTCGCAGAAGGACGAATCAAACCGCTTGATCCTGAAACATCGAAACGTTATATGAAGTATATCCCTGTATGGGCATAAATTTTATTTGCTGGTAATTTGCTGAGAGAACACAATTAGATATTAATAATAATATAACATACTGATATTCAGCAGATAAATAATATAGATTTAATTTGCCGGTAATTTGCTGGTAATTTGCCAAGATCCATATAAACCTAAAATCCGCAACTATCATCCAATACACGATTAAGGGTAGATTTATGAGTCGTTAGTAGCAGCTTTCAGTAAAAAGCAACAGCACAACATCAATATGTAGCCACCATCCCCTT
>OBLI01002070.1_pt1 | contig 17832 bp, 22 predicted proteins | sample 1519701 | NCBI WGS metagenome assembly OBLI01 (sample SAMEA3663005, study PRJEB22513) | pig gut metagenome | biome: pig gut; feature: pig-associated habitat; material: faeces | place: France | collected 2012 | reverse complement strand
TTATAATTTTTGTCTTGGTCTTGCTTAAATCATACGTCTCTTGCCCTATATCTATTGTCTTCCCTTGATTCTCTATATAATTAACCTCTGATGAATATGCCTTGTTCGACATGTTCAAATAATAGCCCGAACTTGATGATATATACCCATCTTCCAACACCTTGTTCGCAACGCTCGGTTGAACCCATATCATTCTGAACATGGCCTCGCCACTTCCAGTAGACTCCATAACGACGCCTAAACCGGAACTGTTCATTACGGCAGGAGAATATCTTTTGGTAGTTGTATCGTAATAATAGATGTTTTCAGTCTCACTTCCCAATGCTCCGTCTATAAACTCGGACAAGTTCCTATCATTGGCTACATTGCAAGTTGCTATAAGAAGAGCTGTTTCGCATATCTCCCTCTGATATGAACTATTTGAATCCTTATATGTACCGGAGTATCCGTTAAGTTTCCATATAGTCTCAAGAAGTTTGTTGACATCCGTTCCTGATGTACTTCCAGATTTCATTGTAAGTATCGACGGCTTTATCTGCTCCACAAGGTAGTCTATTCCAAGGTAGTTGTATTCGCCACTGTAATAGTTGTTCATCACTTCTCCGACACTATAATCGCCAAGCTGTGTAAGCACGCCATTTTTATAATAGCTTGAGTTCGTAAGCCCACTCATGGCACGACTCAAACCTTTGACGGAAATATTGTCAGACAGCTCATTTGAAAACTTTGTCCTCAAATCTGTAATCAATGACTGCCCATCCTTACCTGTTATCTTTCCTCCGACTTCATCTATTCTCTCTTGGATATACTTGACTGCTTCTGGGCTAGTCGAGACATATTTATAGATTTCAGGAGTCAAATCGGTTTTAAGGCTATCCATGACCTGATTGTATTCGTCCTTGTATCCAAACGTTATCATGCTTTTAAGCGATTCATACTGTGCTTCATCTAAATATCCGTTCTTAAAACCGACATCTAGTTGCAACTGTTTTTCGCTGGTGCTGTATTTGTCTGATTTTATATATGCAGTCAAATTGTTTATCTGAGTATTTATAAGTCCGTTGTCGTCTTCTGTCTCGTATATAAATCTTTGCGTAAGCATCTTGTCGAACATTATTGAAGCATATCCGTCTTCATCATAGCCAAGATTCTTAGCCATAGTTTTTGACACTTCCTCAAAATTATACTGATAGGTTTCCTTTTTAGGAGAAAACAAGGTTGCAAGGTTTTTGTTTATTTCGTTCAACGCCTTGCTGTCTGCACTTTTTGTTCCACTTGTTTCAAACGAACTGTAGTCTGCACTGTTTACATCTGTCTTTGTGCCTTCTCCATCAAAATTGTGGGCTACTTCACTCTTTATAAACTCTTCATACGTAATACCTTTCCCCAATGAAGGTACATAGATTGTCATGCCATCATTTATGAACGAATCAAAGTAATCCTTAACCTCATTGTTGAAATATTCCATGTTGACGTTGTAGACGACAGAAGAGACATCTGCTAGAGCTTGTTGAGAGTACCAGTTCGTCTCCCAGTCTCCAAGCCCACAAGCCTTGTATATCTGCAACATCTCTTCGCTTGTCACATGCTTGTCGGTGTCGCCATAGATCATCTGTTGTGCTTTTTCGACCTTCTGTTGTGCATTATTGGCCAACTGCTGCTTGTAGTCTTCAAACTTCTTTCTTATATCAGCCTTGCTTGTATCCAAAAGTACCTTTGACTTCGAGGAATCAAACCCTGCTTCGCTTGAAAATTCACTCCACCAGCTCTCATAATCTGAAATAAATTCTTCTGTGGTCTCATTGTTGCCCTTCAATGCCATCTGTTTTGTAAAATCATCCAACGACCTTGAAAAACTGCTCTGCATCATCAGTTCCTTCCCACTTTCCCCTGTCTTTGAGAATATGCCGTTGTCGTTCACTACATCAAAGCCGTTAAACTCGCTTGTATATGATTCATAGGAAGATATATAGCTTCTTGCAGAAGATCTTGCATCGTCAATGTTCATCCAATCCCCATATGCCGACACTTCCGAAAACCCTTCTGTAAATTGGCTTACAAGAGCTACCTTGTTGGATACGTCCTCATAGGTCTTCATCTTCGACTCATATTTGGGCCTGTATTGACTTTCAAGCCTTCTAGCTGCTTCCTGGTATACTTCATCCGAAAACCTGTTGTTTGTGTTTCTCTTTATTTCATCAATCGACGAATATTTTTCCCATACTTGTTTTGACATATTGTTGTATAGGTCTGGAATCTCAGCTTCGCTTGCATTTGCAACATAGGACTGTATCTGCACATCCATGTTGTCCTGAGTCAATCTTATAACCTCGTTCACTTGGTTTTCATACAACTTGTATCTGGCCTGTGAGACACCATATACAGCATCACCAGTCCTGCCTAAAACATCACCTATAGTTGAAAAAATATATCCGTTTGACATTTATGCTCCTGTACCTAATCCTGCACCTTCGGATTCAATCTTTGTTATCAACATGTCTGTTCCATAGCTTATTCCTGTGCCTAGGAACGAGTTCCAGAAAGCTGATACCAATCTTTCATCATGGTTATCTATGTTAAGTTCCTTCTTTCTTGCCAGCTTACTTGCTTCTGCTTCCTCTATAAGCATATTTGTCTGTGTGATTGCGTTCTTTATATTAAACCTATATCCAGTCATGGCATCCATTCTGCTTATCTGACTCTGTAAGTAATTGTATCCCTGCTCTTCAATGTTTTGGTTCATGCCGAATCTTAGATAGTCGAGATTGTATCCGGCGTTCTGTGAAGCCTTTTTTACTCTGTTTATATTGGATCCAGTGTTTCTAAACCCGGTTGTTCCAGTCAAAGCCAATGCAGTACCGACCTGATCTGCATACTGTTCTGTATACTGTGTAAGCCGTTTAGAGTAGTTCTGCCGGTTAGCTTCGACAGTGGCACCGCCGTTTATATCTGTAAGGACTCTTTCGACTGCTCCTGCCATGGCTGATACTGCATTAGTTTGCCTTGTGGCTTCAAGGTTGGCCCGTTGCCTTTCAATATATCTGTCCTGTGCATCAGCATATAGATTGTATGCCTGTAGATCATTTTGGTAATTGCTCTCTTCTGTGAATATTGAGCCTACTCCCTTTAGGAGCGACGAGAAAAATGCAGCTGCAATCATGCCTTCAGTTATCATTTTACAACCTCCAAATCTACAACCAAGGCCAATACCACAAATTCATGTTCGGGCATCCCTTCCATTCCTATTCTCAAGCCTTGTCCGTTGTAATCCACAGAATATGTGTTTATATCTGTAAGCATTGGCTTTACATTCCTACACCTCATAGGTGTTCCTTCTCTTCCTCCCGACAAGGCATATACCTTAAACTCACTTCCCATAGTATCTGCATACACCTTATAGTTCCTTTTCGAGTAGCTCAATGAAGACGATGAATCTATCAGATTGGTTATGAACTTAGGTATAAACAAAGACTTTTCACCATCAGAACTGTATGAGTCAAAATACTGTGTATCGTCGAATTCCCCTATTATGTTTCCATCACTTATTACAGCGACGGACTGACCTTTGTCGGACTGAAACGTAACAATATCGCTGATTGGTTTTTCAAAAATCCAGTTGCACCATCCCGAAACACCATAATCGACATCGTAGCAAAGCACATGGAGAATGTGGTTGTCTTCTCCATCGATCACATAGAGTCTTGGTTCCGGTACCTTCTGCCATGCCATCTCTCCAATACCACTATCAAACATATCACTGCACTGATATGTAAGCTCGATGAACTGGTTGCCTTCGCTCGAAAGTGTCCTTATCTTCCTATTGCCTGTCTGCACATAGAAGATATCCCTCATTCCATACTCGCATCTGTGGTTGATATCCGAGCCATACGAGGACATCATCTTCGCCTGGACGTTGTTTGCAGTCATATCATACGGCATGACCCATTCCGACGACTTTGTACCCATGTATACATATTCGCCTATCTGACCCATCCAACAGATGGTTTCGTTCCTTACAGAAGCAAGCTCCAACCTTATTGCACAATCATCAGTTATATGTTCACTCTGCAACCATACTTGACTAGAGAAATATACAGCTGAATTCTGCACCTCTCCGGTATCGGTCATAGTCCAGACATCACTTCCGGCAGAAGTCTCTTCAAACGAATAGACCTTGGTTTCTATCCAAGTCTCCTTTTCGACTGCATTGTCGTCTACAATCGTCTTGATTGTGATGTAATAGCCCGATGTAGATACAGAAGTGACAGTCTTCAAGTAGGAATTCTGATACTGCGTACCACTACTTCCGACCTGTGTCCCTTTTTCGGATATAGTGCTTCCCTGCAATTCCAAAGCCTTTAGATATAGGTTTTTGGTAAGGTTTGTGCCCTCGTTCAGATATACGACATTCTCCTGAAAATCGTCGTATTCAAACGGCTTTGACATAAAAAGTCCGTATGGCTGGTTCTTGAAATTGTAGAACGCAAGCCTGTTGGCCACAAACGCAACACCGGAAGGATAGTTGCCGTTATCCAAAAAGTCTTCGTATGTATAGTTGGATACATGGGCGTACAAATCATCCCTCTTTGTTCCATCTACATAGACAGACCTTTGATACTTGAGTACAAATTCGTTGAATGAAAACGACACACCGCCGTTCGAGTTCACAATCCAATCCAACGTGTGAGGTTTGACGCCTTCGGAAGCAAACACCATCTTGTTGTACGTCTGTGCATAGTTCATCTTCCTAAGCTGGTTGTCGTCTAGGTTATGACTGCCGATATCATTGTATGTATAATTACTTGTGTCATATATAATTATATGTTTATCTGATGTAAAGCATACAAGAAAGTTCTTGCCGTCTGATACAGAGAGAGGGATAGCTCTTGCAATCGTATGGCCACATAAACACTTATACTTCAATCCCTCCCTCTGTTTCAGCCCCCCAGTACGCATAGGCACCATATTCTCAATATTCTGAGCAGAGTTTGAATACATGGAGAGGTCGGATCTCCTTCGTAGTCTTTCAGACACCATGCCGTATCTGAAATCCAAGTATGGTACATCACTCATAGTCCACTCCGTACAGCTCCTCGCTCTCTTCGTCCTGCTCTATGAAGTTCACACAATTCCTACTGTCTGACTCAATCATATTAGCAAGCACGCTCTTGTAGTTGTATTGAATCATTGAGAATACGTTCGTATCCCTGCATAGCCTTGGGGCACAGAACATGGCGAGCTGACACGCGACCAACTGCCAGAAATCCTCTGGTATCGAGTCGTCCTGTTCAAATACAAATTCACCTCTGGCTGTCTTTTCAGCCATAATTGCATACACACGCGGAAAGCCGTCAGTAAGGAGCTTCGACCCCGAAACAACACCTCTTCCCGTCATGTGTACGACTCTTAGGAGGCCATAAGGCAACTTGTACGAATGCCCGTAGCCCCCTTCGCGTCCTAAGTCCTCTCCGAGTTTGACGACCTCTGTAAGGAAAGTCCAATCATGCTCCTTGCTCGCCTTCAAGACTGCAAAACCGAAATTCCTCTCCAATATAGGAACCGGATCCACCTTGTTAGCCAAATCCGATTCTGTAATCGGCTCGATGTTCAACATATCGAGACAGATGTTGTATACGTCAATCCTCTTCATAACGACTCCTAATTCTTGTAGACTCCCTTCATGACCTCACCAAGCCTAATCTTTTCCAATGCGTCCTTTTTAGGATCATAGATTTTGCCTGCACTCTTCTTCTCCACATATTCGCTCTTCTTTACAAAGCAAGCGTGTTTGAAGTCCTTGTCGGCCATGATTGTATGTCCCATACCGAACCATTTATTGTCATACATGCACTCTCTTGTTGCGATGTACTCAATGAGTTCTGGTTCTTTTGTATCTTTTTCGCTTTCGCTAGCCTTCACCATATCAATATCCTCTGCTCATAGGTTCAAATCTGACGAACAGCTTTCCAGCGGCACTTCCTCCAGTGACCTTTACGTTGAGTACGCATGGTGAATCCTCCGGAAGAACGAAATCGTAAATCTTTCCGGCTTCCGAAACAGGAATCGTATAGACAGCCACATCTTTGTATGAACTGTCGGTTGTTTTGTCCTTTCCAACCAGCTTGACAGTAGCCGCACTTGTAATGGCTGTAGTGACCATAACACGCAACTTCATGCCGCTGTTCGCAAGCTGAGTCTTGCTTTCAGGAATTGTATTCCCATCATCGCTGAAAGGTTTGCCGAACACTACGTCTGTACCTGTCTGCTCCGATGTTGTAAGGGTTGCATTGAATACGTTCATATGAGATTCAATAATCATATCGCCTCCTCCTTATGAAATCTTAGATTCAGTCAGCTTCATCATAGGTGTTTTTCTGAACATCAATGATGGATCGTCTATGAAGAAGTCTCCTGTGAGGTTCTGTGGCTTTGCGTCGCTGTATGTAGCTGCTGTAAACCTGTTGTTGTAGTACACCTTAAGCTTAGGCACTGCCATCTGAGGACAATAAATCATCAAAGACCTCTGATAATTGATAGGGAATGACTCAATGGCTTCATACAACGCCTTATTGAATTTATCCAAACCTTCATTTGAATAGAAGTCGATGTTTGCAATTCTTGCGGCACTCTGGCGTGAAAGAATTGAAAGGCCTGCCATCATTTCAATTGTATCGGCAGCTTCATCTAAAACCTCAGTGACTCCATTTGTCCTTGTTCTCTGAACCTGTGTAAACTGACCTGTCTTGTATTTGATACCGTTTGAGTATTCTCCGGAATCCTTTGGATAGATCATACAACAGCCATCATTATTTGACATGTGAAGAATGAAGATAGACCCAAGGGAACCATTCTGTCCGGATGTTCCGCCGGCATCAATCGTCACATACGGAGTGACTTCACCTTCATGTGACCCTGCCTGTACGACTCCATCGAGATCGGTCAAGACTCCGAATCTTGGATACAATCCCAATGTCTGCTTTGGATCGACTGTCGGATCTCCGTAGAAGAAGTCATGCTCCATATCTAGTGACATATACTGGGAAAGTGCAAAAAGCTGCTTTGCCCTCCAAAGCTTTCCATCTGCTCCTGCTGCAATATATTCTCTCTCCCTTATTCCGATACCTGTGTCTCTGTATCCGATAAAGTCCTTTCTGCTATATGTATCCAGCTTGTGCAGTGCTGTTCCACTGTCAAGATCGGTTGTCTCAGAGTGCTTGTTGTACTCCCATGGCTCAATGAATGAACCGTTGTCCTCGAACTTGTCAGTAGCCTGTCTGACAGGCAAATCCTTCAACAGTGTCAAAGGCTTGCTGAATTCGTCTACAATAAGCGAAATCGGAGCCTTTCCTCCGTTTGTCGCCTTTGTAATGTCGCTGAGTGTCATGTATTCACTTGGCTTCATATTGTTCTTCCTTTATAACTTCAACGGGTTCATTGGATCGTACGTATCATTGTCGGTATTGGTTCCGCCACTTGAAATCGCCTTTTCGTTCGTCCTCTCCCCAAGCACCCTTACCGCTTCGACAAATGCAGGCGAACGGCCAAGGCCGCTTTCCTTCACTTCCCTGAGCAGTCCTGGGTCTATGCCCTTGAGTACCCTGAGTCCGTTCTCAAAGCTCTTCATGTTCTTGTCGGCATTGTCCTTCCAGCTTCTTGAGATGTATTCGTTGGCTTCATCCTCCCTCTTCTTCTGTGAGAGGTTCCTTGCCTTCTCCTGTTCCTCTACAAAAATCTTTATGGACTTCATGCCGGACTTAGGCTTCACGCCCTCTTCCTTCAACTTCGACGTAATGCTTTTCAGGATAGCCTTCTCTCCATCGCCGTAGCCGTCTCCGTCTATCTCCTTGATTACGCTCTCCCAATCGCCCTCATTCGCGGAGTCATCGCCATCCTTCTTCTGATTCGCCCTCAAGTCCTGTATATACTCAGCCAAGCTCGTGTACTTGGGGTCTATACCTTCCCTGAGTTCCTTCGGAAGCTGTGTGACCCATCCTCCATTGTTCGACTCCTGACCGTTCTTTACGTCAGGCTTGACTTCTGCCTGTCCTTCAACGTTGTCCTTTTCTCCGTCCACTTTGTCCACAGTCTCCACGATCGATTCCGTTTCCTTGTCCACCTTGTCCAGAACATTGTCTATGTCCATCAAAAACCACCTTCCTCAAAATTTGCTTCCTCTCTGTCCCCGTCTGCACGACGCTTCGGAAGCACGTCACGTCTCTGCAGACCCCTTATGCAGTCAAGGAGATATTCCTCGTCAAAGAGTCCTAGCTCCTGCAACATACAGACAACAAAATTCCTTGCACCGATCTGTGCCTCGTCCTTCGGATCCAGCACATCGAACACCTTCGCACTCCTGGCAATCCCAAGAAGCACTTCGGCACCCTCCTTGCCACAATACATGTTAAGAAGGTCAATCCTCTTGGCCCTCAGCTCCTCGTATTCCTTCTTCGGAAGACTCAAAAGTTCATCCCTTGATATCATTGTCCTTGTCCTCCACCCATAGCCGATGCAATGTCTATGCCGCTTGAGTTCATGGCCTGCATACCCCTACCGGTATTGGAGAGTGCCTTCGCCTTGATCTCGGACAACTGTGCCTGTCTTGCCTCCTCGGCCGCCTTCTTCTCGGCATCACGTATCTGCTTGATCTCCTGACTTGTCCTGATTGCGTACTGAGGGAATCCGACAGCCATGAGGCCACCCCTTACAGCCTTGTCTACATCCACAACCTCACTGACACTTGTCTGTGAAAGCTCTGCAAATGCAGCCATAATCTGTGCCCCTGAGCTGATGCCCTGTGAATCCATATACCTCGAAAGTCTCTGTACGAACACCGAATCGAGCATGACGTCGCACTGGTCTATGAACTTCTCCAACGCCTGAACTCCTGCACCCTCAACCTTTGCAAGCTCCTGCCTTACCGCAATCTTTGCAATCCTCTTCACGAACGGTGCAATGAACGTGTTCAACATACCGCCGATCTTCATCGAGAGAAGGGTATAGCTCTCGTTCTTTATCTCCGAAACCTCGTACGCAGTCTTCCTTGTATCAGCGTTCGACATAATGTTCTTGAAGAGATCCGCATCAAAGAGCTGGCGTATCTGTGCCCTGTCGTCCTGCACCACCATAAGTACGGCGTTCAGTGCATTGGCGGCGTGTTCCGTTCCAAGATACTTCACACCCTGTGTCGACAAATCCCCTGTGAACATCACAGCCTTCGGCTTTGTTGAATAGTTCGACCTCAACGACGTGTGTGCAATCGCCGGAGGATCGACCGTCTTCTGTACGCAGTTCTGCAACCTGAACCTAGAATCGTCGCACGTGGCCACCTGCTCCACATACTTGCCGACAAGCCCGACTCCATACCCCGAACCCGAACACTCGTTGTTCGACGTATACCTGAACACCGGCATCTCGGCATAGGACGATTCTTCCACCACCCTTGAAAGCCTTTCGACGTACACACACCTCTTGTACCTTCTCCCGTCGCTTGCATCGACCGACATCTTCAACTTTGAAAGGACTTTCTCGTCGGCCACCATCTCATAGACATCGTATGTGTCACCGAACTCCGAATACTCGGCATCGCTGATCTCTACCCCATACTCCAAGGACAGCTCTACGGAATTCATCTTGAACTTCCTCATAAAGAGGTTCATGTTCCCGTACATGTCAGCCATGAACACGCACTGCTGAGGGTCAAGACACCTGAACCCTACGCCTCCATCCTCCAGCATATCCACAGCCAAGTATCCGTCACCCAAGACCTCTCCGTCCTTGACAACCTCCTTGACCACCGGATACATGCCCGAACGTGTCATTATGTTCTCCACACAGTCGGTTATCGCCGACGCCATCTTTACATATCCGTCGTTGTCCAACACATCGCCGAAGCCTACATATCCATTCTTCCCACCTGTAGGCATAAGGCTGAACCACCTTGAATTCTGGCTGAGTACATATCCGACCAAACCGTCAACGTACGTATCCAATGCGTCCATCGCTGTCGGATCGTGTATCTTGATATCCGGAACAAGCGTACCCTCATAACTGCATCTATGCTTCACATACGCAGCACCCTTGAGCCTTACAGCAAAGCCGCTTTTGCTCCTTCTGTCCAACAGCTTGTTCCAGATGTCTACAATCCTATCTTTTCCTTCCATGCACTAATATTCCTACACATTCTCTTGTTTTTCAAGAAGCCATGTATTAAAATGCAACCATCAATACACATTTAGTTTCTCGGCATCGACGTTGATCTCCTTCTGTCGGTGCCGTTTTTAATCGAGCCGCCTATAGCAAAAAATTTTTGTCGCGGGGATTGGGGGGAGTTTCAAGGGCGGGCGGACGAGGAAAAATGGGGAGGGGTGGGCTGGGCAATAGGGGACCCGTCACCAAAATTGATCCGATTTAAATAAATGACCGCACGCAAGCACACGCAAGCACATGCACACACACGTCCACGCGGTCAAATATCCAGGGCAGAAAAGAAAGAAAAAAGATTGGGGTTTATGGTTTAGTAAACACAATTTCAGACTTGAAAAGAGCAAGTCTATATAATATAAGGATTTATTTAAACAACTGTCACAAACTGTCACAAAGCAAGAAAAATAATAAAATTTTATTTCCTTTTCTTATAAGGATTTAGCTAGATTTTTGGAAAAAATTGTAAAAAATATTGAAAATAAGTGTTGACACTGTACGGTGTACGCTGTAATGTATAGTCAGATTTAAAGGAAGCAGCTTGCAGAGGTTAAAAAAACCACCGTACAGCGTTAGGTATATACCGCTTAGCTTTAAACCTTTCTACCCTATCAAATAGGGAGAATCGCAAAAGAATAAGCTATATAAAAGCTAGATATATAGAGAAATAAATATATAGCTATGTTAAATCTAGAAGGAGAGAAAATGACAGTGGAACAAAAGAAAAAAGACTTGGAAGAAATGTTAAATTTCTATTCAAAAAGAGCAGCCCATTTTACAAAAGAAAACAAACCCCTTTATGCCGAAATTCACCGCGATAGAGTCAGGCAGATTCAAGAAGTGTTGGAGGTTCTAGGATACAAGACAAGAAGCATTTGTAACACACCTTACACCTGTTATGAGATATATAGCTTAGTTATGTATAAGCTAGAAAATAAATATTAAGGAGCTAGATAATATGTCAACAACAAGAACAAGAGCAAACACACAGACAACAGAGAGGGCAAGCAGAATTGCCGAGCAGATGGTTAGTTATGTGGAGACATTCGGCCACATGCCCTGGCAGAGTGGGCTAATTATGACAGCCGTCAGGGAGAGCATTACAGGATACATAACAGAGAACACCATTCTAGGTTCATCAGGCACGCCGTACACAGGAGCAAATCTAATGTTGGCAGCAATGGCCATTGAAAAGAACGGTTGGACTTGTCGCCACTTCTTCACCTTCAACAGGGTAAAGGAGCTTGGAGGAAGCGTGAACCCAGGAGCAAAGGCCACGTTTATACAGCGTGCGGTGTTCGGCTACTTCCTCAACGGGGAAAGACTCACAGAGAAGGAAGCCAAGGAAGCACAGAGAGAAGGCCAAGACGTGGACGAGCTTTATTTAGGTATCAGAGAATATTGCGTTTTCAACGGTGAGCAAACATCACTAGATTGGCAGAAGATAGACGCGGAGGACAGGGAGAAGGCCAAGAAAAAGACCAATCAGAATGAAACCAAGTTCAGGCAGGATCTAAAGGCCGAGGATATACTCAACGACTACACAAAAGGTTGCGAGATATACTACACAAGCCCAAGACGTGGAGACGGTACATACTACCCTGTCGCCGACTACATAGAAGTTGCACCGCCGACAGCCTACAAGACACCGGCCAACTTCTACTCTACCCTCTTCCATGAGATGATACACGCAACAAGCCATAAGACAAGACTCAACAGGAAGATAAGCGGGGCTTTTGGTTCTTCGGACTATGCCAAGGAAGAGATGATAGCCGAGTTCGGAGCATCACTCTTGATGTCATTCACTGATAGTGGAGTCGGTCAGACTTTAGACAATTCGACCAACTATCTTGAGTCTTGGTCCCGAAGAATAATAGAGGAAGGGGCAGACTTCTCAAAGACGTTGGCCCAGGCAATCCCCAAGAGCATAAAGGCAGTGGAGTTCATCCTTTTCAACGGGGAAGAGGCGGCAGCATAAGGAAGAAATGAAAAAACACCGCTATATAGCTAGAAAATATATATAGCGGGAAAAATAAGAAGAATAGGAGCAAGAAAAATGGATTTTTACAGCGACAAGAACGAACTATTGAAACATTTGAAAAAGGCTATGGTTGAGCTAATCGACAACACCCTAGGAAATGACATGGAGTGGAGGTTGGACAACTTTGAGGAAGCAAAGAGGAAGGTAGATGAAATCAAAGACACATTGGAAATGATTAACTTTTTCAATGAAGTATATGACTACGTGCGTAGTCTTGAAGACAGCGACGAGTGGGTTGAAGAATTCCAGGAGTTCGGCCACGAGGAATTGGATGTTCGCTTTTGCGAGAAGTGCGGCAGCATGTTTTGTGCAGGCTTCTATTTCCCCTCGTTCATGTATGAAATGGAAGGCGTATATGAGTACATGTGCGAAGACTGTTTCGAGGCATTGCCGACAGAAACAAAAGAAGCGTGGGATGAATTCTATTCTGATGACGGAGACGACTGTTACTCAGAGTGGGGAATTTAAGAAAAACAAAACGTTTGGCGTGGAGTCATGGAGCGGCAACACGCCAGGCAAAGGAAGAACAAACAGATGAAGATATCAAGAGTGCATAAGGTTTGGGTGCTTAGGATCCAGGAGAGACATTTTTATTTTCCTTCATTGTCAGAGCTTATAAACGCAGTCAGAAAGATAGTTGACATGTGACGTATTAGTGTTGACACTGTAACATAGGAGAAATAAATATGGCTACAAAAGAAACTCGGTACGAAGAGAAAAAGCGTAACACTAAGCAGTATAGACTTGAGCTAAGAAAGACCCTAGATTGTGACATAATCGAGAAGTTGGATGAAGTTGAAAACAAGGCAGGCTATCTAAAAACCCTTATCAGAAACGACATATCGGGCAGTGATAGCGTGGAGTTGTTGGAGAATAAGATAACAACGACAAGAGAGAAAAGACTTGTAATAAGCTATATAACAGAGCTAATCAAGAAAGATATACAAGAGAAGGAGGAAGAAGAATGAAAAAGACTTACAAACTTATCGCAGACACGAACAACGGTGTCACATTGGTTGATTCCTTCGACGACTTCCATGGAATCGAAATTATAGATGAAGAAGCGTTTCTGGACAATCTTGACTACCTCAGCGACAACGATACAATCGGCTCAGAGGTGAGCAAGAGCATATACGAATCAATCAAGAAAGAATACGGAGTAAGGGAATAAGGAGAAAAAGATGATTGTAAGAGTCAGATATAACGACAGTGGAGACCGTTTTGAGGATGTGATGGACGTAGAAAACAGAGAGGAAGCCATCCAGCAGGCCGAATACAACTTTAACTACAACAAGAGTCGCAGTGGAAGAGGATACTACAAGTCAGTCCAACTTATCGAGTGCGAAGGCGACAAGATAGAAGACTTCTATGAGATGGAAGAGAAGCAGGGTGGATACAATCCATTTTGGGAAATCAACGAATAACTAACAACAACACCCCTCCGATCTAGGAGCGTGAGGAGGGGCTTACAAAGACAAGAACAGACAAGCAGACACAAGGAGAATACAGGATATGACAGCATTTCCATGCTATGACAGAATAGCCGACACGCTATGGAGTTTCGCCAACTCAGAAGAAGCAGCAAAGGACAGAAAGGTTTTTCTGAAAGGCAACAAATTGCTTTGCTACTCAGAAAAGCACACAGCGATAATGACAGCCGACTTTGACGAATATTGGGCAAGTACCCTACCAAATAGGGTGAAAACGCTTGAATTCACCCCAATGCAGACCAAAACGGCAGTGGAGAGGGTTTTTGTCCTCAAAGGCGAAGCGTTGGAGCGAGACTTGAAGAAAATCGAGGGATGTGTTCCTGGCGTATCCTGGATCAAGAGCATCAAGATTCCCGAAGGCTTCAACACTTCCACACAGAAGGAGTACAGAGTCATGGCCAAGGAGATATTCGACGGAAAAATCACGATGGAAAGACTCTACTATGTTCAGCGGCTCAGAAGCCTTGTGACCGACATATTCCAGACACCACTCTACTACTGGGTTCATGGCGAGTCATTCGACATCTTCTATTTCAGGAGAAGAAAGGCCGAGAAGGGATTCCAACGCTATGTACCTTGAAGGCTTGGACTTGACGACAGCATCAAGAATCCTGTTCCTCCTTTCCTCAATCTCGTTGCAGCAATCACAGACAAGGCTCTCGATGGAAACCTTGAAGAAGGCTGAAAGTTGAACGATCGTGGAGACGGAAGGGAGATGGCAACCGTATTTTGCAGAACGGAAGCTCAAATAGTTTATGTCAGCTTCACCGCATATATGTTTCCAATCAAGAGACGAGAAGGAGGAGGCTTCTTTGATTTTCGCCAGATTATTCCAAAATATAAAAGCATCATTGTTATTATTCATATTCGTTATTCTACACTAGTTTGTGAAAAAATGTGAATAATTAATATTAATACAACATTATTTTTCATTAATTTTTGCAAAATTGAGTAAATCATTATATTGTCTAAATTTATTTTGGAAAACACTTGATTTATTGTTGTTTTGTGCATTAAAATTAATACACAAAAAGGAAAAAACACAAAATGGAAATGACCTACGAAGAACTTAATGCAAGACTCAACGCTATCGACAGCAAGATAGACGGACTTCTTTCGCTTATGGGAAAAATGACGGAATCAAAACAGTGCGAAATCATGGACATAGCAGCCATCGCCGAAATGCTGGGAGTTTCAAAGAGGACGCTGTACTACAAGAAGTACCTGCTTCCCAACTTCGGAGAGACAGCATCAGGAAAGATGGAATGGACACGCAAGGAGGTCGAGGACTGGCTCAAGACCGACAAGAACGTCCTGAAAGAGCAGTATCTTGCGAGGGCAAAAGAAAACGCTATGTAGCTTATTTTTGGAGCTGGCTACATAGCGACAAGAACAAACAAACAGACACAAGAAAGTGCCGATTGTCGGATTAAGAATAGTTTCTTGGACTCCGATTGTCAACACGAAGGAGAAAATCATGCCAAAAACAACAAAAAGAGACGTTGACGACCGAAAAGGCATCATCGGCGGTTCGTCACTTGGAGCCATGCTAGGGCTTTCAAAGTATCAGTCGAAACACGACGTATGGCTGTCGTGGAAGGGCGAGGAACGCAAGGTTACGGATAAGCAGCAGGAGATCTTCGATATGGGCCACGCCCTTGAGGACTTCATAGCGAAGCAGGCGGAGAAGAAGTACGGTGTCAAGGTCAAGAAGACTTCACTTACATACGTACATCCACAGCTTGATTGGCTTATCTGCCATCCTGACAGGCTTGTGGTAGGAAAGATTGACGGAAAAAGAGTCGGAATAGAAATCAAGTCCTCTTCAAGCTACGACGATAGATGGGGGCAGGAAGATTCATCGGAAGTTCCTATGGACTATCTATGCCAGTGTCACGACTACATCATGTGCGACGTGTGCGACGTGGTATGGCTGATAAGGTTCAGCAACAACAGGCTGACACGCTACATCATCACAAAGGATGAAGAACTCGAAAGCATGATTCTTGCCCAGGCCATAGAAGAGATGGAGAAGTGGAAAAATGGTGAGGAACCTATAATCGAGGACTACGAGGAAGCCAAAAGCTATTATAACGACTCTACGGAAGGAGACATAGAAGCTACGGAAGAAATCCTCAAGGCAGCGGAAGAGATCAAGTCCTTGAAGGAACAGACAAAGGCCATGGAAGACAGGATAGACGAGTTGAAGACACAGATCATTGGTTTTATGAAGGACAAGAAAAGACTTGTAGACCACTTCAACAATAAGCTCTTCTCATACACGAGAATCGAATCTACCAACTTTGACACGAAGGCGTTCAAGAAAGACTATCCCAAACTTTACGAAGAATACACAAGCAAATCCAGCTACATGAAGTTTCAGTAAGGAGGAAAAGAAAAATGGCAGACTTGGCTACAATAGAAAAGAGTGCAGTGAAGCTAGCACAGGACACAAGCGACTGGATAAACAAGAACATCAGAGACAACAAGATAACTGTCCCGGAAGGCTACAACGTCTCAAACGAAATCACTATGGCTTTGATGATGATAGCACAGACCAACGACAAGGACGGACGCCCCGCCCTAGAGTCTTGCAGCAGGGAAAGCATTATGACACAGCTCAGGCTCATGGCACAGAACGGGCTTTCCATGGCACAGAAGCAGTGTTATCCGATTGTCAGAAAACCAAAGTTGTGTATAGACATCTCGTACTTCGGAACAATCAGCATCATCAAGAGACTCATGCCAGGTTACGACGTAAGGGCAAACGTTATCTACAAAGACGACACATACGACTATATCTGGAACGAGGAAACCCAGTGCTACCAGGTGACAAACATCAAGAGTTCCATCGAGAACAGAGACAAGCCCATCGTCGGTGCATACGGAACAATCTTTGAAAAAGCGACGGGAAAGGTCATTTTCTCGGAGGTAATGAGCTGGAAGGAAATATTGACTTCTTGGAGCCACGCAAAGACTGACAAGGTTCAGAAGGAGTTCCCACAGGAGATGGCAAAGAGGACACTGATCCAGAGGATGTGCAAGCTGTTCCTGAACACAGAGAAGATGTCAAGCGTCGAGGGAGCCAAGGCCTACAACGAGATGGTGTCCGAAGGCTACGACAACGACGAAATGCCAGCAAGTGAAGAGACGACAAGAAAGCAGGAGGCAATCAGACAGAAAAGCCGAGGAAACGACGGATTAAAGAGCATTTTGAAGAAGGAAGAAGCCGTTGAAGTTGAGTCAAAGGCCGTAAACCCCCAGCAGACGAACACAGAGGCCCCAAATTTCAACGCAGAACAAAAAGACGTGAAATTATCGGCCGAAGAGAAACGAATCGATTCTGAGCCCGTTATCGATGGCATAGAGGAAGAAGAGATTCCATTCTGACAAAAAAATAGAAGGCGTGTCGTCACAGGATGGCACGCAAAGGAGGAAAGATGAACTACACATGTATCGAGGACAAGGCCTTTGCAGACGACAGTCTTTCGTTCAAGGCGAAGGGGATTCTATACACGATTATAAAAAGCGAAGGCAATCTTGACACTTGCGACAAGATTATAGCGAAAAGTGCGGATGGACTCTATGCGGTCACAAAAGGAATCCACGAGCTTGTAAATCATGGCTACCTACGGCTTGAGATGCAGAGGGACCAGAACGGCAAGATTGTAAGACGGGGCTACGTCCTTGTCGAACCGAAGGAGGAATGAAAAAATGGAAAAAGGATACATTCTTGTACCGCTTTGGGCATCCAAGAATTTAGGTCTCAAAGGAAACGAATTGATGGTGTTCTCATACATATACGGGTTCTCTCAAGATGGCCGTTCCTACTGTTTTACCCCTATGAAAGAAATATGTGAGCTTCTGAACATCACACCGAAAACCATATTCAACTGTATCAAATCTTTGACAGAAAAGAATTTGTTGCAAAAGTTGGATTTGGATTTCAGCAACACAAGCGGTAGCGGATACAAAATCAACAGCCAGTATATAGAGAAATTGGAAGAAGAAACATGTAAAAATTTCTTAGGGGCAGAAAAAAGCACACAGCAAAACGAGGAAAATTCACTAGATTATATAGCTAGTAATAATTTAAATAAT
>OBLI01002068.1_pt1 | contig 17839 bp, 18 predicted proteins | sample 1519701 | NCBI WGS metagenome assembly OBLI01 (sample SAMEA3663005, study PRJEB22513) | pig gut metagenome | biome: pig gut; feature: pig-associated habitat; material: faeces | place: France | collected 2012 | reverse complement strand
TACTCAAAAATGGATAGACAGCAGTTTTGTAGCTTATATTGGCTCAAACATATAATAAACCGAAAGAAAATCTTGAATCAAAATTTTGGATGGCGTTAATTTACAATACAACGAAAGATGTTTACTCTTTTTTTATAAATTTTAAGAGGCGTTAAAAAACAGTTTTCAGACGAAAGGAGATCGAAGTTGAGTATAGATTTAAGTAACAAAAAAATTCCGAAAGAAGCAATTCAAGCATTAAAAACTATAGCGGAACTACTTGATAATATGTTAATTGGGGTGTATTTGTATGGTTCGGCAGTAATGGGTGGTTTACGTATGAATAGCGATGTAGATATTTTGGTAATAACAAATCAAAGTTTATCTGAAAAAACTCGAAGGAATCTTACAAATAGGTTAATGCTTATATCTGGGAAAATAGGAAACATAAAAGATATGAGGCCTCTTGAAGTTACGGTCATAAATCAAAAGGATATTGTCCCTTGGCATTTCCCCCCCAAATATGAATTTATGTATGGCGAGTGGCTAAGAGAGCAGTTTGAAAAGGGAGAAATTCCTGAGTCGACTTATGATCCGGATTTAGCAATACTTTTAGCACAACTAAGAAAAAATAGTATTAACCTTTTGGGACCAAAGGCAACAGAAGTAATTGAGCCTGTGCCAATGACAGATATTCGAAAAGCAATTAAAGAATCGTTGCCCGGGTTGATAGCTAGCATTAACGGTGACGAACGCAATGTGATTTTAACTTTAGCCAGAATGTGGCTGACAGCATCTACTGGTGAAATTCGCTCAAAAGATCTGGCAGCTGAATGGGCGATACCTCAATTACCCGATGAGCATGCTACTTTACTCAACAAAGCGAGAGAGGCTTATTTAGGAGAGTGTGTTGACAAGTGGGAAGGAATGGAATCTGAGGTGGCTGAACTCGTTAATCATATGAAAAAGTCTATAGAGTCTTCCCTTAATATCCAATTACCTTTTCGAATAGTTTAAATATAACAAAGACTAGTTGTTAATGTGCATTATTGATTGCTTCGATATGTTCCCCCATATATCAGTTTCTTAAAAAATAATCAAAATACCGTTGATACGTTCCCGCGAACGAAAGGGTTAAAAATCAGCTTAAGACATCAATGCCATCAACTCGAGCCACATTGAAAGCATTGTTTTACTAAAAAAATAAAATTTTTAGCCTAGAAATTCTAGAATTCCTTTTTAAGTGCTAGAATTTAGAAAAAATCAGCAAAAATATGCTAGACTACACCTTTGGTGATTTAAAAAATGGAAAATGTAAAAAAGGCTTTGGTTTGCGACTGGCTTGATGTGTATAGCGGTGCTGAGAGATGCATCGAGCAGTTTAATAAACTTTATGATTTTGATATTTTTGCGCTTGTGGATTTTATGAGTGCTGATGATAGAGAGCTTGTGCTTGGCGGCAAAAAAGTTAGCACTACTTTTATCCAAAAGCTTCCTTTTGCTAAGCGTTTTTTTAGGCATTATTTGCCGCTGTTTAGTAGAGCGATTGAGAGCATTGACCTGCGTGGATATGAGCTTGTGCTCTCATCCTCTCACTGCGTGGCAAAAAATATTCTAACAGACGCCACCCAGCTTCACATCAGCTATATGTATAGCCCTACTCGCTATGCTTGGGATATGAAAGAGCTGTATTTAGAAGGGCAAAATGCGCTTTTAAGGCCTTTTATCGCTGAGCTTTTGTATCGCTTTCGCATTTGGGATGGCAGCTGCGCAAATAGAAGCGACAAAATCATTGCTATTTCGCACTTTATCGCCTCTCGTATCAAAAAAATCTATGGCAGAGACGCAGCTGTAATCTACCCGCCTGTAAACACTGGTGATTTTAAATTACAAGAGAAAAAAGATGATTATTTCATCACTTGTGGGCGACTTGTGGGGTATAAAAGGACTGATTTGCTAGTGCGTGCTTTCAATGAAAATGGCTTAAAGTTAGTGGTGGTAGGTGATGGAGAGCAAATGAGTGAGCTAAAAGCTATCGCAAAACCAAATGTAGAACTGCTTGGCAAGGTTAGCAAAGATGAGCTTGTAAAACTGCTTGGCAGTGCTAGGGGCTTTGTGTATGCTGGGGTTGAGGACTTTGGAATAGCAGCCTTAGAGGCTATGAGCTGTGGCACACCAGTTATTGCCTACGATAAAGGTGGCGTGGCTGAGAGCGTAAAAGGCTCACAAAAAGGCGGCTTTGGTAGCTCTGGCGTGCTTTTTAGCACTCAAAATGAAAGCAGTTTAAATGCGGCTATAAAAGCTAGTTTTGAGCTTGATTACTCCCCAGCAAAGCTAAATGCTTATGCTAAAACTTTTAGCAATGAAAACTTTAGAAAAAATATAAATGAATATTTGAAAAAAGAATATGAAATATTTAAAGAAACGCATTAGAGCCATTTTTTTACCGCAAAATCAGCGCAGAAAAAGTCTAATTGATAAGCTTTTGGTGCTACTTACTAGCCCTATTTGGCTGCCTGTGATGTTCATAATCTCTGTAATTTTAAAGCTAAAAGAGCCTAATGAGCCTGTATTTTTCATCCAAAACCGCCTAGGGCAAAATGGCAAGGTCTTTAAATGCTTGAAATTTCGCACGATGAGAAGCGATCAGAGCTTTATGGATGAGTTTTTGCGCCAAAATCCAGATGAGGCTGCGTATTACGCAAAATATCATAAGTTTATAAATGACCCTAGGATTAGTGCTTTTGGGGCGTTTTTGCGCAAAAGTAGCCTTGATGAGCTCCCACAGCTTATAAATGTGCTTTTAGGTGAGATGAGCCTAGTAGGGCCTAGACCTTATATGGTAAATGAACGCCACGAAATGAAGGGCTTTTTGTCTGGGATTTTGCTAATTCGCCCAGGCATCACTGGACTATGGCAGATCAGCGGACGCTCAAACACTAGCTTTCGCTCTCGCCTTAGAATAGACCTGCTTTATATCAAAAACTGGAGCCTGCTCTTTGATTTTGAGATTATGATAAAAACGATATTTGCTGTGCTAAAAAGCAAGGGGGCAAGCTAGGGAATTCTAGAATTCCTTAGAATTCCGCAGAATTCCGTAGCTAATTAGTAAGTTTTGATTTGAAAATTTGTAGATTTATTGTGCTCTCTAGGCTTTGTTTTTTTACTCTTACTTCTGCAGGGAATTCTAGAACGACGATGTTTTTATAGTCGTTTAAAAAGTCCATAAACTCATAGAGTTTTTGCGCAGAGTAAATAGTAGAAACTGTATTTAGCCTATAAACGCTTTCTCCATCATCATTTGGTATGCTTATTAGTTCCACTTCGCTAAAATATTTTTTTGCTTGTTCAATAAAGTCTTTTTCGTCAAAGGGCGCCATAGCAGCGTTTAGTAGCTTGCTATTTTTGATTTTAAAGTCATTTAGTGCGCCTGCGTGAGTCTTGTAGATCTGCTCAATTTTGTTTAAATTCACAATACTAGCTTGGTTTTGAATTTTTAGCCTTTTATACTCTTTTATGCTTGGGATTATGAGCAAAACGATAAAAAACACCAAAGCAAAAATAAAAGCCAGCACATACATAATAAGCTTTAAAACATCTATTTCTTTTAGGCTATGGTCTTTTGTCATCATTTTAGTCCTCGCTAGTGCTAATGCTAGTAAAGTTCAGCCAGCCGTTTGGCAGCTGGTAAAATGTGGTTTTTGTCTTGGTAAAAATACTTTTTAGCGGTGCTTCCATAAGCAAGGTAAAAGCCTCTTTGCTAGGCGTCCTGCCACGGATTTCTAAAGAGTTTTTATCAAGCTTAACAAAATCAAGCGTAACAGTATCAGGCACAATATCATAGATATTTTGCAAGCTTCGCTTTAGTGCTTGGTTTGTAGCCAAAATACTTTCAATCTCATCTTGCTGTTCGCTTAGATTTTTGGTGTGTTCTTTAATGATTACTATTCTGCGGTTATACTCATCATAGCTTACTTGATTTGCGTTTGTGGCTTCTTTTAGGTTATAAGAAAGTATTTTTATAGAAAAGTTCACAATCAAGCAAACCACGCTAATAAAGCCTATAAGCGATATCCAAATCAAGCTAAATAGTGATAAAATCGGCTTTAATTTTGGCTGAATAAAGCTATAAGTAAAAGGGTGCTTTGTCATGGATTTAGCTCTCTTTTTATGATACTTAGTAGGTCTTCGTTGCGATCTACCTTAAACACAGCTGAATCTACAAAAATCTCGTGCCCCACAACATCAATAAAGCTTTGTTCATCAAGCACATCTTGACTATCAAAAACCACGATTTTTTCTATAAATTCACTTTGATAGAGTGGATTTCGGTAGTATTCTTTCATAGCTTCTTTGATATTATTTAGCATATTACCGCTGCGGCCTACTTTTTGTAGACTTTCTTCTATTTGAGCTCCGCTACGCTCGACATCTTCTACCTTAGTAATATCGCAAAACTGCCCATTTAGCTCAAAATTATCATCATCCAGGTCGTTTAGCGCATTTAAGGCTGAGAACTTATCATCTTCTTTTGCGATGATATTATCGATATCAGCGATGTTTATAGGTGCGATTGTGTCTTCTTCTGCCATTTTTTCTTCTTCACCCTCGCAAAAGTATGCAGCATAGCGCATCTGTAGCCCAGCAAAGACCATCATCGTGCAGCTAGTATCTTGAGCATAAACATACAGCGTGATACGATCATCAGCTCTAAACTCGCAGATTTTTTCATACAGCAGTACATAAGGCGAGTAGAGCAAATCAGGCTTTAAGCCATTTAAAAACTTAGTTTGATTTGCTATTTCATCATTTGAGATAAAAATACTCCAACCACCTGGCATATTTACTACTTGAACTTCATTATAATTTACGCCAAATTGATTATACCCCACACGATCAGCCACCGGCAAAGCCCATTGTTTTTTAGTGCTAAGCAGCAGTGCTACATAGGTAGAGTGGGCTTTTTTGGTATTTTTTTTGATATAGTCGTTAAACTTAAAATCGATGTGCTTTTCAGTTATCTCAAAATCAGCCTCAATAGTGCCTAAATCGCTTTGATTTTTTACAAACTTACCAAAGATAGAACACTCTGTATTATCAACAAATACGCACACATAAAGGTTTTTGATAAAAGAGCGAATAAAACTCACAGTCCCAACCTAAAATTTTTTGGCGTAGATAATATCAAATTTCGCATTAAAAACTCTTTATTTTAGCAAATTCTTGCGCAATTTTTTCTTTTGCCGCATGGGGATTAAGCCCATCAACGCTAAAAGCTTCTCCAATCATAAACTCAACCTTTGAAAAAGGCTTAGGAAGCTCCATCCTATCCCAGCTTTTAAAATGCCACGAGCTACTTGAGCTATAGCTTACTGCTACTAGCTTTGCGCCTGTTTTTTGCGGTATGCTCACACAGCCATCGCTAATAGAGTGCCTAGGCCCCCTTGGGCCATCTGGGGTGATTACTAGATTATCGCCGTTTTTTAGCACTTTTAGGGCTGCTATCATGGCTGATACAGCACCTTTTTTGCTGCTGCCTCGCACGGCTTTTATGCCAAAATGGCTAATAATGCGCGTAATCAGCTCGCCATCGCCGTGCTGAGAGATAACTACATAAAAGTCTTTTTGGCAAGTTTTTTGGATAAAATCTTGGCGCAAAAACGGCATAAAAGCTAGGCGGTCGTGCCAAAATAGCAAGATAAAGGGCTCACTTGGCGGTGCGCCTTTAAAGGTCTTTTTACAAGTAAAAAATATCAGTCTTAGTAAAGCAGTGATGATGTACTCAGCGATTTTTAAAACAAATTTATTTTTCAACTTTTTACTTTTATATTAAACTCTTAGAAATTCTAGAATTCCCTACTATGTCATCCCCCAGCCCCTTTGGGGGATCTCTATATGGAATTCTAGTTTTCTAGGGGTTAGGGGGTATCTTTTAAGCAAAATCTAGAATTTCTTAAACTTGAATTCCTAAATCTAAAATTCCCGAAACTAGAATTCCTTAAACTTGAATTCCTAAATCAAAATCCTTAGGAATTCTAGTTTTTTGCTCGCTTTAGTGGGCAAGCCTCACTACTTTTTATAAGGACTACGCCCTAAACCCTTGGAGTCCTAAAACCCAACTAAAATTTGAGGTATTTTTAGTCTTAGGAATTCTAGAATTTATTCTAGAATTCTAGAATTTGCCTCTAGATTTTGCCTTAGGAATTCTAGAATTCCCTACGCTAGTTCGCCACTTAGCAACATGCGCTGTGCGCTTGTGATGCGAACATCACGAACCTTGCCAAGTAGCTCTTCGCTACCATTTACTGCCACAGCAAAGTTATTATCACTTCTGCCAGCCGCCTTTCCGCCAGCTCTTAGCTCATCAAAATACACGCTCATCACCTCACCTACCTTAGCGTTTGTGATATCATCAAGTATTTCATTATGGCGAGATTGCAAGTGACTTAGACGCTCGCTAGCGATTTTTGGCTCTATTTGTTCCATATTTGCAGCCGGAGTTAGCGGGCGAGGCGAGTATTTGAAGCTAAAAATCTGCTCAAAACGCACCTTTTCAATGACATCCATGGTGTCTTTAAAGTCCGCATCGCTCTCTCCAGGGAAAGCCACGATGATATCAGTGCTGATTGAGAGTTTATCACCACAAAGCTCTCTTAATCTGCTAGCTCTATTTAAAAACCACTCTTTGCTGTAGCCTCTTTTCATCGCTTTTAAAATAGCTGTTGAGCCTGATTGTAATGGCATGTGAATGCTTTTGCAGATTTTTGGCTGAGTGCTAAAAACTTCAAGGAATTTATCATCCATGTGAAGTGGATGCGGGCTAGTAAAGCGAATTCGCTCAATGCCCTTTATCTCGCAAAGTTCGCAGAGTAAGTCGCTAAAATCTATTTTTTCTTGCTCGCTAGAAAAGCGTTTGCCGTAGTTATTTACATTTTGTCCTAGTAAGCAAATCTCTTTTGCCCCACTTTCAGCCACCTTTCTAGCCTCGGCTAAAATAATGCTTTTTGGCACGCTTAGCTCGTCGCCTCTGGTGTGTGGCACTATGCAGTAGGTGCATTTTTTATCACAGCCTACCATGATGTTTATGTAGCTTTTGTATGGATTTGAGCTATACGAGTTTTCAAACTCAAAGTTTGTTTCGTCATTTTCTATGCTCGTTCGCACAAAGCGTGGTGTAGCAACAGCCTCTTTGATAAGGCTTACATTTCTAGCCCCAAGCACGAAGCTTACATACGGCGCGCGCTTTATTATAGCCTCTCCAAGGTGAGAGGCTGTGCAGCCACACACACCAAGCTTCGCTCCACTTTTCATATCTTTGTGAAGTGCGCCTAGTTCGCTAAAGAGCTTTTGAACTGGTTTTTCACGCACAGAACAAGTGTTAATCAGCACTAAATCAGCATCATTTGGACTATCACAAAGCTCATAGTCGTCTTTTAGCTGTGAGATGAAATGCTCTGAGTCTTTGACATTCATCGCACAGCCAAGCGTGCGAACAAATAACTTCAAAGTATATGTACCTCGTAGCAATAGTCGTTTTCATCAAGTCCGTATTTTACTATGCGGTGATAGACGCTAAAGCCCTTTTTCTCGAAGTTTTCTACCAAAGAAATTAGCTGTTTATGGGTGTTATCTCTATCAAAATAGTAGATTTTCTCGCCTTCTTTTTCTAGGTCTTGTTCGATTTTATCAATGCTAATGCTGGCTTTTGGCTTTGATTTAAGCTCAGTTCTTGCTAGTTTTAACTCCATTTGCCACCCTTTTTTTTAAAATTTTAAAGCGCAAATTATAGCAAATTTGCCTTAAAATTTTATTTAACTTTAATAAAATTAAGCTATAATTGCGTTCTTGCTTTTAAAAATTCCCAAAAATTTTAAGGTGTAAAATGGAAAAAATCGCAGATATAATAGAATCAATAGCAAATGAAAAAGGACTAGAATACGCAGATGTCGCTGAGCGCATAAAAACAGCCTTTATCCAAACAGCCAAAAAAGTAATAGGCGAAGGGCTAGAATACGATGTCCAAATAGACAAAGCCAGCAAAGAACTGCGCCTTTATGAGCATATTTTAGTAGTCGCAGATGATGATGAGAGGCTTGATGAGACGCATTTTATCAGCCTAAAAAAAGCTAGGCAAATTGATAAAAGCCTAGAAATCGGCGATTCTTTAAACTACGAACTAAACCTAGAAAACTACGGCCGCACCGCAGCTGCTGCCCTCTCAAAAGAAATAGAATACCACATCGGCAAGCTAATTGATGATAAAGTGTATGAAAAATACACCGCTTTAATAGGCAGCTTAGTAATCGGCGTGGTTACAAGCGTGGGAAATGACGAGACGACCTTTGTAGAAGTTGGCGAGACAAAAACGCTAATGAGCCGCAAAAACCGCATAAAAGATGAAAAATTCAAAGTCGGCGATACCATAAAAGCACTTATTCGCAGCGTGCATTTTGACAAGCGTTTGGGTATCAAAATCGAGCTTACTCGCACCTCGCCAAAGTTTTTAGAAGCTCTTTTAAAAGCTGGGGTACCTGAGATAAAAGAAGGTAGCGTAATCATTCAAAATAGCGCAAGAATTCCTGGCAAAAAGGCAAAAGTAGCGTTCTTTTCAACCAGTCCAAATGTAGATGCTGTAGGCACTGCTGTGGGCGTAAAAGGCGTGAGAATAAACGCTGTTAGCAAAGAGCTAAATGGTGAAAACATAGACGCAATCGAGTATAGCGCAGACCCTGCGATTTTTGTCGCGCGCGCGCTTAGCCCAGCTCGCATCATCAGCGTAAAAATCGAAGATAAAAAAGCTGTGGTAATGATAGACGCTGAACAAAAAAGCAAAGCCATAGGCCAAGCAGGCATAAATATCCGCCTAGCTAGCATGCTCACAGGCTACGAAATAGAGCTTATTGAAAGCGGCAGCAGCGAGCACAAAGACAACGAAGAAGGCCTAAAAAATCTAAAAGCTCTTTTTGGCGAAGAGTGATTTTAGGTATTTTGCTCATTTTGCTTAGGAATTCTAGATTTTATTTTAGGAATTCTAGATTTTTATTCTAGGAATTCTAGTTTTCTGGGGGTTAGGGGGTGTCTTTTAAGCAAATTCTAGAATTCCTAGTGATTTTGCCTAGGAATTCTAGAATTTTTAACTAGGAATTCTAGATTTATTCTAGGAATTCTAGATTTTGCCTTAGGAATTCTAGTTTTCTGGGGGTTAGGGGGTTTCTTTTAAACAAAATCTAGAATTCCCCAGTTTTTGTCATCCCCCAGCTTGACTGGGGGATCTCTATAGGAAATTCTAGAATTCCCTAAAAAATACCCCCTAACCCTCAACCAGCGGATGTGAAACAAAAAAAAACGCAGATAAAACAAGAGAATTCTAGATTTTTGCGAGGTTTTAGGGCCCCAAGGGTTTAGAGCGTAGCCCTTATAAAATTTGCGGGGCTAGCTTATCCAGCCTAAAAGCGAGCAAAAATCTAGAATTCCCTAAGCCTTGTGTCATCCCCGACCTGACTTTCTTTGTCATCCCCCAGCTTGACTGGGGGATCTCATCACAAAATAGAGATCCTCGGGTCAAGCCCGAGGATGACATAGTAGGGAATTCTAGAATTCTTTAAACTAGAATTCCTAGGGCTAAAAATACCCCCGCACCCCCAAAAAAGCCAAAAAATTCTAAGGAATTTTATAAGCACATTTTTAAGCATTTTTAAGCATTATCGTTTTAGCTCATTTGTAGTTTGGAGCATAGCATCGCTGGTTGTGATCGCCTTTGAGTTTGCTTCGTAGGCACGCTGACCGGTGATTAGCTCGGTCATTTCCTCTACTAGCTGGACATTGCTCATCTCTACAAAGCCTTGTTTTATCTGTCCAAGTCCGTCTTGACCGGCTATTCCTATGATGGGCGCGCCGCTTGCACCTGTTTCTAAAAATAGATTATCGCCACTTGAGTGAAGTCCGGCTGGGTTTATGAAGTTTACTATCTCGATTTGTCCTACTTGTTGCATTTCTTGCGCACCTGGCTGGAGCACGCTTACAGTGCCATCTATACCGATAGCGATTTGTGTGGCATCAGCTGGGATTGTGATGTTTGGCACTAGTTGTAGTCCGTCGTCATTTACGATATTTCCATCACTATCTAGCTTCCAAGCACCATTTCTTGTATAAGCTGTGGTACCATCTGGCATTTGTACTTGAAAAAAGCCATTGCCAGCAATTACCATATCAAGGTTATTTCCAGTTTCTTTAAAATACCCTTGGCTGTGAATTTTGGTTATCGCTTGCGGACGCACACCAAGTCCTACTTCGATGCCAGTTGGGTGCGTGGTAGTCGTGCTTGTAGGCGTGCCAGCATAGCTCATTACTTGATACATTAGATCGGCAAACTCAGCTCTATTTTTCTTATATCCCATTGTGTTTACATTTGCGATGTTGTGAGAGGTGACATCTACTTGTGTTTGTTGTGCTATCATGCCAGTGGCAGCTGTAAATAATGATCTTACCATATTTTATCCTTTTATTTAGGCTCTAACTGAGCCTAGTTTTGTTATTGCTTCGCTATTTAGGTCGTTCATGTGCGTTGTCATTACTTTTTGGTAGCTCTCTACTAGGCGCTGGGTTTCGATGAGATTTACCATTTGCGTGACTGGATTTACATTTGACATCTGCACAAAGCCTTGGCGCAAGGCACCGCTATTTTCGGTGTCAGTTACATCCTCAGGGTAGGCTGGGATGTAGAGATTATCGCCCTCTTGCTTTAGTGTGCGAAGGTCTCTTGGCTGAGCGATATAGAGCCTACCTAGCTGGACTTCATCGCCGTATACATCGCCATTTGGCGTGATTGCGATTTGGACATTATTTGGTACTTGGATGCCACGAGCGTTATCAGGCAGGGCTTCATAGCCTGTATTTAGCACTCTATAACCCTCTTTTGTGACTATATAGCCATCAGGATCAAGGGTTAGTGCTCCATTTTTTGTTAGTCTAGTCTCGCCAGCTGGAGTTTGGACGAGTAAAAATGCATCCTCACGCACGATAGCCACATCAAGGGCGTTTGTGCTGGCTTTTAAGCCACCTGCGCTAAAGTCCGTGTAGACATCATTGATATTTGGCACTCTATCTATGCTGCGAGCTAGGAACTTTGCGGCGTCTTTTGTGTGATTATTTAACGGCAGCTCATCGCGCGTTTCTTTGAAAATCCGCTCAAAATCAGCGATAACCACATCTTGGCGTTTGTAGCCTATGGTGTTTACATTTGCTAGGTTTTGGGTGATTACATCAAGGCGGTTAAACTGCGTAACCATCGCACCTGCAGCTTGATAATAGCCGTTATTCATAAGCAAATCCTAAAATATTTTAGGCTTATCAAGCAAAATGTGTTCCAGTTAGTCTTAGGAATTCTAGAATTCCCTAGGAATTCCTAGGGAATTCTAAACTCGCGCTGTCCTTTAGGCTTTACAGCAGCGGTTGTAAAAAGCTAGGGAATTTTGACGGAATTTTGATGGAATTTTTACGGAATTTTTACGGAATTTTAGAATTCTTTGTGATGAGATTCTCGGGTCAAACCCGAGAATGACACAAGGCAAGGGAATTTTGACGGAATTTTGACGGCGATTTAATGAGATTGCTTCGGTCGCTTCGGTCGCAATGACGGAATTTCCGCAATGACACAGGGAATTCTAGAATTCCCTAATTACTGAACCGTTCGCAAATATCCATTTGCGTTTAAGAATAGATATAGCTCGCCTAAAATCTGCTTTTTGGCTTTTTCGCTCACGCTATTTGAGGCTTCTATCCGGCGATTTAGCTCGCTGCGGATAGCGTCTATATCGTAGTCTAGGTCATATAAAATATCCATTATGCTTTGGGCTTCTATTAGCTCTTTTATCTCATAGCCATTCTCAGTTGGCACGATTATAGCTTCTGTTGGGTGGGTAAAAAGATTGTGACTCATGCCAAGCACCTCTTGATACGCACCAACTAAGAAAAAGCCTAGAAAATACGGCTCTTTGCTGATATCTATATCGTGTAAGAAAAGCGGATTGTCCTTGCTATCAAAGCCGATTTCGCCGTCGCTATCGCAGGTGATATCCCAAATAGAAGCCGAAAGTGTAGGGCGCTCATCAAGGTGCTTAAGTGGAGCGATAGGAAAATGCTGTTTAAGCCCCCAAAAATCAGGCATGCTTTGAAAAATGCTAAAATTTACTAGGTAGCGCTCTTGAATTTCGTTTTGGATGCGGCGAAGGTCGGCGTAGTCGTCCTTGTCATTTAGAATGCTAATTGTCTTTCGCACTATTAGGTGGACGAGTATTTCAGCATTTGAGCGGTCCTCTAAATCCACATAGCCTAGATCAAAGAGCGTAAGCACGCTATCAAGGTGCGAGGTAGCATCGTGGAGATACTCGATTGCGTTGCTTTTATTTATGTTTGTGTATAGGTCGTGTAGCTCGCTTATGAGTGGTGGATTTTTCTTTTTTAGCTGGAGTTTTTTTTCGCTGTATTCTTGGCTAAAAAGCTCTAAAACAGGCGCAGTTAGCACAGCGTGGCTTGCTGCTACAAAGCGGCCGCTTTCTACGAATATATCAGGCACAGGCTCGTTTTTTTGCGCGGCTATGTTTTGAAGCAAAAAAACGACATCATTTGCGTATTCTTTTAGCGTGTAGTTTTTGGTCTCTTTGTGCTTAAACTGCGAGTATTCTATAGCTAGGCCGCCGCCAAGGTTGATAGCACTTAGGTTTTTTGCGCCCATTTTGCGTAGTTCTGCGTAGATATTGCCGGCTTCTTGTAGGGCTTTTTTTAGTGGGCCGATTTCTTTTATTTGCGAGCCGATGTGAAAGTGAATCATGTTAAAATGCTCTATTAAGCCATTTTTACTAAGCAGTTTGACAGCTTCTATCAGCTCGGTTGATGTTAGTCCAAACTTTGAGTTTATGCCACCGCTTTTTGCCCAAATACCGCTGCCGCCGCTATGTAAGCGAATGCGCAGACCGATATTTGGCTTTGGTTTAAAGCGGTTTTTAGCAGTTTCAATTATAGTCTCTAACTCGCCAAGACCTTCGATTGTGATAGTGATATTATGCCCCATTTCAGATGCGATAAAGCCAAGGTTGATAAGCTCTTTATCCTTAAAGCCATTTACCGTAATAGGCGAGCCAAGCTCGTTGTATGCCATGGCTAGAAGTAGCTCAGCCTTGCTTCCAGCCTCTAAGCCGTAGCCGTATTTTTTGCCAATTTCTACTAGATTTCCTACAAAGCCTGGGTATTGATTTACTTTTAGTGGGTAGACAGCGCAGAAGTTGCCACCATAGTCAAACTCGCTCATAGCGGCTTTAAAGTTTGTGTAAAGCTCGCTTATTTGTTTAGCTATAAGGTGCGGAAAACGCAGCAAAATAGGGCCTCTTATGCCGTCTTCACGGATTTTTTCTACCATGTCTTGTAAGGCTGGCTTGCTAGGTGTATTTAGACAGATTTTGCCTTTTTCTATGACAAAATCGCCATTTGCCCAAATATTTAATCCATAATCATCTCTCATAATGCCCCCTTTAACTCGCTAATTTTAATGTGTTTTTCGCTTTTATTTTCTAGGTTTTTATACCAGATTTCGCCCTTTGCCTTCTCATCGCTGCCAAGACAGAGAAAGACTTTTGCGCCTTTTTTATCAGCTAGGCTCAAGTGCTTTGCTGGAGCTTTTGCCTCGTAGCTGATTTCTACTTTATGAGTTTTTCTAAGCTCACAGCCAAGTGTGAAAATCTCATCAATAAAAGCAGGCTCCAAGGCGCAAAGATAAATTCCATCACGCTGGACTGCACTTTCTTTTGCGCCTAAAATCTCCATTATGCGCTCAATCCCCATAGCCCAGCCAACAGCAGGTGTAGGCTTGCCACCAAGCTCGCTAATTAACCCATCATATCGCCCACCGCCGATAACAGCTGCTTTTGCGCCTATTTCATCGCTTACAAACTCAAATGCGCTCTTGCTATAATAATCTAGCCCACGCACTAGTCTATCATCTAGTTCGTATTCTACGCCAGCGTTTTTTAGCAGATTTTGGACTAGCTCAAAGTCCTTTTTGCACTCATCATCAAGGCTATCAAGCACGCTTGGGGCATCTTTTAAAAGAGCCTGACATTTTTCATTTTTACAATCTAGAATTCTTAATATATTTGTATTTATGCGCCTAGCACAATCCTCGCAAAGCTCGTTAGCGCAGCCTTTTGCGTAGCTTGCTAGCTTTGTTTTAAACTCGCTCATACTCTCTTTATTTCCCAGCGAGTTTAGCTTCAAAGTAGCCTTTATGCCAAGCTCATCTAGAATTCTTTTTGCTAGTATGATGATAGCAGCGTCTTCGCGCGCGTCGCTTATGCCAAAGCACTCTATGCCAAACTGATGAAACTCACGCTGACGACCACGCTGCGGTCGTTCGTAGCGAAACATGGAGCCGTGGTAGAACCAGCGCTTTATACCGCCAGCTTTATCAAGCTTGGCTTGTAAAAATGCTCGCACAACCCCAGCCGTGCCCTCAGGGCGCAAGCAAATGCTCTCTCCGCCCTTGTCGCTAAACTCATACATCTCTTTGCCCACTATATCGCTGCTCTCGCCAACTGAGCGGCGAAAAAGTGCGGTTTCTTCTAGCTTTGGTGTCTCAATAAAAGCAAAGCCAAAGTTTTGTGCCACCTTTGCACAAACACCTACCACACGCTCATACAAAGCCCCATCATTATCTAAAAAATCTCTCATACCACGAAGCGAGTTTATCATTTTTCTTCCTTATATATTTAGTTCTTTTAGCCACTTAGTTTGTTTGAATTCTAGAATTCTAGAATTTTTTATCTGTGCTACTAGTTTAAAAGTATCGCTATTATTATAAATTCTAGTTTCGTCTAGATATATTTTACGCAGTGTTAGCGCAATGCGTGATGCCCTTATCTGCGTGGCAGGGTCTTTGTGATCGCCTATACTTTGTGCAATTTCATCTACATTTATGCGCCTGCCAAGGTCTATTGATTTGCTTACTAGTTCAAAGTAAGCAGTGGTCTTGCCAGCGCCATTTACACCAGCAAAAATGCTAGCTTTTGGAGTCATAAATCAGCCTTTATAAAATCAACTATTTTAGCATTTATCGCTGATATTTCATCATTTGCGTTTATTTCTATATAATTTAATCCAAGGTCTTTTAGCACAATCTCCATGTAGCCTTGAACTCTCATAAGATATTCTATTCCACGCTTTTCTATGCTATCGCTGCCAGCTCTTTTCATCAGTCTTTCGTGTATTAGTTTTTCATCAGCTTTAAAAAACACAAACTTAGCCTCAAAATCATTATTTAGAGCAAATTTATTAAGATAAACCAGCTCGTCAATCGGAGCACTATCCGCGCCGTAAGCAATACCAGAGACAAAGCCACGGTCGCTTAAAACAAGAGCGTTTTTGTTTGGCGCAAGCACGCTAGCATAGTGCTGTGCGCGGTCAGCTAAGAACAAAAATAGCTCAGCCTTAGAGCAAATCTTACCTTTAAAAATCATTTCTCTAAGCTTTTTGCCAAGCTCAGTGCCGCCTGGTTCGCAAGTAGCGATGGCATCTTTAAACTGCTCTTTTAAAAGAGCTATTTGCGTGCTTTTGCCAACCCCATCAATGCCTTCAAAATACACTATCATTGCGCATTCCTAAGTTTTTGTATCATTTCATTTACGCTACTTGGCACAAGTGAGCTGATATCGCCATCGTGGCTCAGCACAGAGCGCACAATAGAGCTTGAAATAAAGGCATTTTGTAAGCTTGGCATAAAATATATAGTCTCAAAATCCTCCATTAACCTAGCATTTGCGTAGCCGATTTGTAGCTCATACTCAAAGTCGCTAACCGCCCTTAGCCCACGCACGACGACATTTGTACCCTGAGCTCGCACAAAATCGACTAGCAAGTTATCAAAGCCTAGCACTTCAACGCCTTCAATGCTCATCGTAGCTATTTTTGCTAATTCAATCCGCTCTTGTAGGCTAAAAGTCGGGTTTTTGCTATCACTTTTTGCCACAGCCACCACGACCTTATCAAACACACGCCTAGCTCGTTTAATCACATCAATATGCCCGTTTGTAATAGGATCAAAAGTCCCAGGATAAATACATTTCAAATTACGCCTTTGATTTTTATAGCCCAAATTTTACACAAATTTTGCGATATTTTTATAAGTTTTTTGAAAATTTTTGCTAGGAATTCTAGAATTTTTTAAAAAATACCCCCATAACTCCCAAAAAACAGCGCAAAAATCTAGGAATTCTAGAATTCCTTAGATTTTTAACTAGAATTCCCAAAACTAGAATTCCCTAGATTTTCAACTAGAATTCCTAGATCTTTAACTAGAATTCCCTAGATTTACTTTATCACGGCTTTATTTTTGGCTGTGATTTGCGCTTTTTGGCGAGTTGAGCCCATGCGGATTTCTATTACATCGCCGATATTTGCATCAGTTGTGGCAATGCCTGTTGTTTGCACGCTCACCCCGCCATCTCTGATTTCTACTATTAGCTCATCGCCACGCAGCACATCTTTTGGGCTTAGGATATTGTTTTGGCGTATGGGCGCACCGGCTTTTATATTGTTTTTAGCTAGCTTGCCAGCTGGGATCTCTCTAAGCATGATTTGGTCGTAGTTTTGTATTTCTATTGGCAAGATTTTGCTATTTGCTTCGCTGATAGCTTCGTTTTTTGCTATATCAGTGGTGGCAAAGAGTACTTGCATTTGTGCGCTCATCTCAAACTTGAAGTTGATATTTAGCCCAGCACCATCCTTGCTAAAAGTAGCTTTTGCGCCGCCTTTTGCGCCATTTATGCTTGTGATAATTATGTTTTCAAGCCTGTAGCTTGCGATATCGCTTGGCACATCTCTTGGCTGTTCTATGCTTAGAGCAAAGATAGAAATACCTGCAAAACGCTCACTAAGTTGCTGGCTTAAAGCTTCTTTAATCGTAATTGAAAAAGTGGTGGAAAATAAAAAAAGAAGTAAAAAAATGGAGCGGGAAACGAGAGTCGAACTCGCGACCCCAACCATGGCAAGGTTGTGCTCTACCACTGAGCTATTCCCGCAATTCAAATGTGAGTGGAATTGTAGCATTTTATTTTACCTTTGTCAATAGATTTTATAAAATTTCATCAAATTTTTTTCTTTTAGTTCGGCTGTACCTGCTGGGATGACGGATATAGCGTTATTTCGCACAAGTGGCATTATCTGCGATGGACTAAATTTCCCAGCATTATAAGGGCTAAAAACAGCATTTTCTACTTTGCCAATTAGCAGATTATCCCTTGCAGGATTTAGCTTCACATCTTCGCTTAAAACTGCTTCATAGCTGTGATTTAAGCACTTTTGCTCGCCACAAAACCTGCGCAAAATAGGCAAAACAAAAAGCAAACACGCAGCGTAGGCTGAGAGTGGATTGCCAGGTAGGGCAATAGCGATTTTATTTTCACGCCTAAAAATCTTTGTTGGCTTTGATGGACGAAAGTTAATACTATCAAGCAAACAAGAGAACTCAAAAGCTTCCAAGCACTCTTTTGCATAATCAGCCTCACCCTTGCTAGCACCTGCTGTGGTGATGATTATATCATATTTTAAAGCTTTTTGTAGGGCTAGGGTTAGAGCATCTTTGCTATCTTTTATTATACCTAAATAATCGCAAGCAAAGCCCTTTGCGCTAAGTAGTGTGATGATGCCAGCGGCGTTTGCGTTGTAGATTTGATTTTGACTAGCACTTTGCCAAGGCTCTTTTATCTCGCTGCCTAGGCAAAGTAGGGCGATTTTTGGCTCTTTAAATACGCTAATTTGGCAAATACCCTGCGCTCCTAGTAGCATTAGCTCTTTTGCACCTAGCTTTTTGCCA
>OBLI01002067.1_pt1 | contig 17839 bp, 14 predicted proteins | sample 1519701 | NCBI WGS metagenome assembly OBLI01 (sample SAMEA3663005, study PRJEB22513) | pig gut metagenome | biome: pig gut; feature: pig-associated habitat; material: faeces | place: France | collected 2012 | reverse complement strand
GCACTGCTGAAAAAGTGGGGCCTGGACGAGAAATACCGGGGTGTGGGCATCTGCGTCTTGGGCTATGCCGACGGTCCCGTCCCCGCAGCCAAGCCCCGGAAGGCCGACTACATCCGCCGGGTGTGAGTATGACTTTTCAGGAAGAACGGGAGGCCGTCTGTCGGGTAGGGAAACTCCTGTATGACCGGGGCTATGTGGCCGCCAACGACGGCAACATCTCCGTGAGGGTAGGCGAGGGCCGCCTGCTCATCACACCCTCCGGTGTCAGCAAGGGACGGATGACCCCGGACATGCTGCTGGTGACGGACCTGGACGGCACCGTGATCGAGGGAAACCGCCATCCCTCCTCCGAGGGCAAGATGCACCTGGAGGTCTACCGGGGCAGGCCCGACGTAAACGCTGTGGTCCATGCCCATCCGCCGGTGTCCACGGCGTTTGCTGTCTGCCGCCGGGGCCTGGAGACGCCCTATCTCTCTGAACTGGTGGCGGGGCTGGGGCAGGTGCCCTGCACGCCCTCCTTCGCCATGCTCTCCACCGAGGAGGTGCCCCAAAGCGTCCGCCCCTATCTGGCGGACCACAACGCCCTGCTGCTGGCAAACCACGGTGCTCTGGCCTGGGGCGGCGACTTGTGGGAGGCCTTTGACCGCCTGGAAACGGTGGAGCATACGGCGAAGATCGTACTGAACGCCCAGCTGCTGGGCGGCGGCATCCCGCTGACAGAGGAGGAAGTTGTCCGCCTCCAAGGCCTGCGGGGCATGTACCAGACATTGCGGGAGGTGCGTCATGGATGAAAAGCTGCGGAAAGTGACCCATGTGGAGAACATCCGCTATGACAAGGCGGCGGAGGAACTGGTCATCCTGGACCAGACTTTGCTGCCCAATGAAGAAAAATTTCTTCGTCTCGCCACGGCGGAGGAGATGTATAACGCTATCAAGCTGCTGCGGGTCCGGGGCGCCCCGGCCATCGGCATCTGTGCCGCCTATTCCATGTACGTCCTGGCCCGGAGCATCCCGGAGGACGCGGACTTCTATTCGAAGCTGGAGGAATATGGCGCTTACCTGAACAGCTCCCGCCCCACGGCGGTGAATCTGAGTTGGGCCATCCGGGAGATGCTGAAAACGGCGAAGGAAAACCTGTCCCTGCCCCGGGTGGAATTGCTGGAGGTGCTGTACCGGAAGGCGGCGGACATCCACGCCGATGACATCGCCAAGTGCACCGCTATCTCCGAATACGGTCTGACGGTGGTAAAGGACGGCGACGGCATCCTGACCCACTGTAACGCGGGTCCCCTTGCCACCTCCCGGTACGGAACGGCTCTGGGCCCCATTCTGCTGGGAACAGAGCGGGGCATGAAGTTCCGCGTCTTTTCCGACGAGACCCGGCCCCTGCTGCAGGGCGCCCGGCTCACCAGCTACGAATTGCAGCGGGCTGGCGTGGATGTGACGCTCATCTGCGACAATATGGCCTCTATCGTCATGAAAAACGGTTGGGTGCAAGCCTGCTTCGTGGGATGCGACCGGGTGGCCGCCAACGGTGACACCGCCAACAAGATCGGTACCAGCGGCGTGGCCATCCTGGCCAGGCACTACGGCATTCCCTTCTATGTGCTGGGTCCCACCAGCACCATTGACATGGATTGCCCTGACGGCGCCCATATTCCCATTGAGGAGCGGGACCCGGATGAGATCAAAAATATGTGGTATGAAAAGCCCATGGCCCTGCAGTCCGTGAAGTGCTACAACCCCGCCTTCGATGTGACCGACCATACCCTGATCTCCGGCATCATCACGGAGAAAGGTATCTGCCGGGCACCGTATACCGAGAGTTTGAAGGCATTATTCGACAACAAAAAGTAAAATCCAACAAAAAATATACAAGGAGGAATCGGAAATGGCGGTCAAAGAATCCCCCTCTGCCTGCATCGCGGCGGAGGAGGCCGATGTTGCCAAGGTTATGCTGATGCCCGGCGACCCCCTGCGGGCCAAGTATGTGGCGGAGCATTATCTGGAAAACCCCGTCTGCTTCAACACCGTCCGCAATATGCTGGGCTATACCGGCACCTATAAGGGCAAGAAGATCTCCGTCATGGGCCACGGCATGGGTGTGCCCTCCATCGGCCTGTACACTTATGAGCTGTATAACTTCTACGGTGTGGAGTCCATCATCCGCATCGGTTCCGCCGGCGGCATCGGCGACGACGTAAAGGTGCGGGATGTGGTCATCGCCATGGGCGCGTCCACCAACTCCCACTTTGCCGACCAGTACCGATTCCCCGGCCAGCTCTGCGCCACCGCGGACTATGGGATGCTGCGGGATGCCGTGGCCGCGGCGGAGAAGATGGGCGTCCGGGCGGACGTGGGCCAGGTGTTCACCGCCGACCAGTTCTACAACGACAACAGCGAGGCCGCCGGGACCTACCGCAAGTTCGGCATCCTGGCGGTGGAGATGGAGACGGCGGGCCTGTACTGGACGGCCCAGCGGCTGGGCAAGAAGGCCCTGAGCATCCTGACCATCTCCGACCACATCTTCACCGGCGAAGCCCTGTCCGCCGAGGAGCGGCAGGATTCCTTCCACGAGATGATGGAGATCGCCCTGGAGACCGCCTGGAAGGCGGCGGAGTGATACCGTTCCGCACTCGGGGCACCCCGGGAGTTTAACAAGCACATAAAAAAACGAGAGACGCGCCGCGTCTCTCGCTTTTTATTACCTGAGAATCAGCCCTTGCAGACGGGAACAATCCACCCCTTGGTATCGGGGATCTTGCCCCACTGCATACCGGTCATGGTATCGTACAGCTTCTGGGTGATGGGGCCGATCTTGCCGTCGCTGATGAAGACCTTGTCGCCCTTCCAGTCCAGCTCCTTGACGGGAGAGACCACGGCGGCGGTACCGGTGCCGAAGACCTCCTCCAGCTTGCCCTCGTGGCCGGCCTTCATGATGTCAGCGATGGCCAGCTTGCCCTCGATGACCTCATAGCCCCAGTCCTTCAGCAGCTCGATGCAGCTGCGGCGGGTGACGCCGGGCAGAACGGTGCCCACGGTGGCGGCGGTGTAGACCTTGCCGTCGATCTTGAACATGATGTTCATGCTGCCGACTTCCTCGACGTACTTCTTCTCCACGCCGTCCAGCCACAGCACCTGGGCATAGCCCTGCTCCTCGGCCAGCTCACCGGCCTTGATGGAAGCAGCGTAGTTGCCGCCGCACTTGGTGAAGCCGGTCAGGCCGGGAGCGGCACGGATGTACTCATCTTCGACATAGATGCGGACGGGGTTGATGCCCTCTGCATAGTAAGCGCCCGACGGTGCGCAGATGATGCAGAAGATGTAGTGCTTGGAAGCATGGACGCCCAATCCCACATCGTTTGCAAACACGAAGGGGCGGATGTACAGGGAAGCGCCGTCTGCATGGGGCACCCAGTCACGGTCCACATCCACCAGCGCCTCAACGGCCTGGATGTAATCCTCGACCGGGATCTTCGGGATGCACAGACGGTCGGCAGAATCCTGCATCCGCTTTGCATTGCAGTCCGGGCGGAACAGCTGGATGGTATCGTCTGCGGTGCGGTAAGCCTTCATGCCCTCAAAGATCTCCTGTGCGTAGTGGAACACGACCGTCGCCGGGTCCAGCGAGAATGGAGCATAGGGGACGATGCGGGCATCGTGCCAGCCTTCGCCCTCGGTGTAGTCCATGACGAACATGTGGTCGGTGAACTTCTTGCCGAAGCCGAGCTTGGTCTCATCCTGCGGCTTCTCTTTCGGACAGGTCGTCCGGGTGATCTTGATATCCAACATGATAATTTTCCCTCTTTTCTGATCTCACACAGCTGACACACGCGGCTCCCTCCGCGCTTTCCAGATGTCAAATGTTGTTTTCTATTATAATATCATGAACGCATTTTTCAAGGAATCAAAAAATCTTTCATGTTTGGGGGCTGTAAGTTGTCGCAAATTGTGATATTATTTTTGTGAGCAGCCCTCTCCGTCATTGCTCACGCAATGCCACCTCTCCCAAAGGGAGAGGCTTTGGCATGTCGGGCAGAGTGCAAGATCGCCTGCGGCTCCCATAGCCGTGGGCCCTGTCCCCATTGGCAGCTCCTGTCTGCCTCTTTTGCGGAGCCCGGATGTTTCCGGGCCGCTCCACTTTCTTCATTTTCTACGATCAAAACCGTCCTGCCAATGGCTCTCCCTTTGGGAGAGCTGGCGCAAAGCGCCTGAGAGGGCAGGGACGCGGACAGAAAGGATACCTTATGATAAACGGCGTCATTTTTGATATGGACGGCCTGATGTTCGACACCGAACGGATGTGGGCCACGTTCTGGGAACCGGCTCTGGCGGCACTGGGGCTTCCTTATAAAGAGGGCCTCAGTGAGGCCGCGCGGGGCACCGCAGGCGAAACTCTGCGGAATGTCGTGCGCCAATTCTACGGGCAGGACTGCGATGCGGCCGCCATCGTGGACAGCCTGCACGCGGTGGCCGACAAGGCGTTCCAGAAGCCGGTGCCCAAAAAGCCGGGTCTGGACGAGCTGCTGGCCTGGCTGGACGAGCAGCACATCCCCATGGCCGTGGCGTCTTCCAGCCGGATGGACGTCATCCAGCGCAATCTGGACAACTGGGGGATGCGCCATTATTTCAGCGTCCTCGCCTCCGGCCAGCAGGTGACCCGCTCCAAGCCCGACCCGGAGATCTTCCTTCTGGCGGCAGAGAAGTTGGGCGTCGTGCCCGGACACGCCCTTGTGCTGGAGGACAGCTACAACGGCGTCCGCGCCGGAGCCGCCGGGGGCTTTGTCACTGTGATGGTGCCGGACCTGCTGCCCGCCGACGCCGAGATGCGCCGCCTGTACACCGCCGAGTGCCGGAGCCTGTTCGAGGTGCTCGATGGCCTCAAGGCGAACCGCTGGTAATGTGATACGCAAAAACACCCGTTGGCCCTGTCATGGCGGCAGGAACAGCGGGTGTTTTTTGCTGCCTGTGCAGGCCGAAATGGGAAACCGCACAGGCAACGGAGAAAAAAGAAGGTATCTTGGAGTAGCTCTCTGGTATGGTATCCCAGATAAACTCAGTGGAATAGTGCGAGGATCTTGGGGATCTGAGTAGACAGACCGGAAATGGTCATGATGACGGCGAAGATGTAGCTGATGGTCATGCAGATGCGCAGACCGGTGGGCTTCTTATAGCCCTCGCTCAAATCATCACGCCAGATCATCAGCAGCATGAACAGCCCACCAAAAGGCGTAGCGATGGAGGTGGCGATGTTGGCCATCAGGATCAGCTGGGTAGGGGAACCGCCGTAGCTGTAACAGACCACCATGGCAAAGACCAGGCAGGCCAGGCAGCCAATGCGGATGAACTTGCTCTCCAGGCTGACGTCCTTGTCAAGACCGGCACCCAGCAGCACCATGCCGCGCTGGGTATTGGCCAGCAGGGAAGAGAAGCCTGCGCCCAACAGGGCCAGACCCATGATGTAGCGGGCACTGCCGCCCATGATGGGCACCAGCATCTCTGCCAGCTGGGCCGGGGCCTTGATGCTCAGCCCCTGCGGGTGCAGCACGACGGCACCCACCAGCACGATGGCACCGGAAATCAGGGAGACACTGACGATGTGAGTGATGGCATCCGTCAACATAACACCATTGAACAGATCGTCTTTCTTCCACTTTTTCTCTTTGCCAAGGTAAGTGCTGTAAATACCAGCAGTCACAGCGGCATTGGTGGAAATGAAAGCCAGTGCCGTGCTGAGGGAGCCTTCGGGGACCTTAAAGCCGAACAGTCCTTTGGCAAGCCCCTGAGGTTCCGGGCCGCCGACACCCACCAGCGTGGCATAGAACGCCACGATCATCAGGACGATGCAGAGGGTAATGATCTTTTCGACCTTGGAATAGACGTTCTTGGCAAAGTACATGTACACCACGACCGCGATCATGATGGCGGAGCCGATCTTCCAGTCGATGCCGAAGATGAGGTTCATACCGGCACCGGTGCCGGAGATGTTGCCCATCGTGAAGAACAGGCAGGAAAGGAACATGGCGCAGCCCACGATGCCGGAAGCCACCGGGCCGTAATACTTGCGGATGGCGTGGATGGTCGGCATCCCGGTCACGATGGCCAGACGGTTGGTGACCATCATAAAGGTGATGCCCATGAAAATGATGGGGAAGTACAGCCACATCAGGTCGTAGCCATAGTTTGCGCCGATCATCGAGGCTGTTGTCACGGCACCGGGGCCGATTACGATGCCTGTCGCGATCAGACCGGGGCCAATGCGCTTGAGCAGGTCTTTCAATGGCAGACGCTTCACGTCTGAGCCAAAGGCAGGAGCGGACGCCGGCATCCCGGCCGACATCGTTGCATTGTTCTCGCTCATGATAAAGCCTTCCTTTTATTCTTAAAAAAGAGGGTGCTGCACTGATGAGGTCATCAGGCAGCACCCGGAGTATGATCCGACCCTCCGCAGCAGCTTCGCACATCGCTGCTGCGGGAATGGGGGTTACCTTACTTGTACTGCTCCATATCCACTGCGGGGAGCTGGCTGCGCTCCAGACCCAGAGCGACCCAGTCCTTCTCCTCCTGGTTCAGGGGCAGAACGGGCTTGCGCATCAGAGCGCTGGTGAAGATGCCGCGCTGCTTCAGAGCTTCCTTCAGGCGGGCATGAGCCTCACCGGAGGGCTGGCCGCCGCCGTAGATGGCCTGAGAGATGTGGTAGATGCGGTTGGACCAATCCTGTGCTTCCTTCAGAGTGTGCTTGTCAGGATTCTTGAAGACGTCCCATGCCGGGCAGATCAGCTCAGGCACACAGCCTGCGAAGCCGATCAGAGCGCCGTCCATGCCGGGGAACCAGGAGACGCACAGGGTCTCGTCGTGGCAGGTGATCAGGCTGATATCGGGGCACTCCTGACGGAGCAGGCGGACGTCATGCTCGTAGATGGAGGTGACGCGGGTGCCCATCTTGATGCACTTGACGTGGTCGATCTCCTTGCACATCTTAATCAGGGTCTCGACCGGGTAGAAGGCCTTGGAGGTTGCGGGATACAGGTGGATGATGATGTCGATGTCAGCACCCTCAGCAACGTCCTTGACATACTCGAAGGGAGCGTTGGGGTTCATGCCGAAGCGCAGCCACATGTGCGGGGGCATCAGCAGGATACCGTCTGCACCAGCTTCCTTGGCTTCCTTGGCCATGGCGATGGACTCGGCGGTGTTCTCGCAGTTGACGCCAGAGATGATGGTCATCACGTCGCCGCACTCCTCAGAGCAGATCTCGACGACACGCTTGCGCTCGGCACGGGTCAGGCCGGTGATCTCACCAGTGTGGCCGTTGCAGACCAGACCTTCGATTCCCTTGCCGTAGAAGCTCTTGATCCAGCGCAGATAAGCGCGGAACTCCGGCTCGTTGATGGAGTAATCGTCGTTCAGAGGAACGGACACAGCGGGGAAGATGGTCTTGAACGTTTTAACCTTAGCCATAATGAGAATCTCCTTTTATCAAAAATCAATGTTGTGTTGGTTTTCGTTCTGGATCGCAAAAGCGGCTTTGGAGATCATCTCGCGCGCCGACGTCTTTGGGCTTTGCTCTGCAATCGTTTGTTTTCTGTGGCTCTGTTATACCATGGCTGCAAGCCTTTCGTCAACAAAAAACAGCCTCCCTGCAAAGTTTTGCATATCGCCTGCAACGCCTTGCACAATTTTACATTTTCAGCATTTTTCGGCTCGGATTTTGTTCATTTTGCCAAGCTGCATCTTGACAGGCGTTCCTTTTCCTGCTTCTTGATTTTTTGTTCCGCCAGGATTACAATAGGGGTGTCCGGGATACTCCCGGCCAAGAATCTTTGCAAGTTGTGCAAACGTTTGCATTCAGAACGGAAAGGAGAGCTGCTTCATGGCGACCCTGAAAGACGTTGCGCAGAAAGCGTGTGTGGATGTCAGCACCGTTTCCCGCGCCTTAAACAATACCTCTTATGTCCACCCGGAGACCAAAGCCCGCATCGTGGCTGCCGCTAAGGAGCTGGGCTACCGACCCAATGTCATGGCAAAAGCGTTGCGGCAGGGACGGCGGCACACCCTGGGGGTCATCGTGCCCCGGCTCCACCTGACCCTGTTCTCTGAGATCCTGCCGGGCATCGAGCACGAAGCCGAACGGCTGGGGTATTCCACCCTGATCTCCACCACCGACGATGACCCCCAGCGGGAAAAAAGCTGTCTGGAACGGATGCAGAACAGCTTCGTGGACGGCATCATCATCACCGGCACCGGGCGCAACAACCGGCTGCTGCGCAGCATCCAGGCCAGCGGCATCGCCGTCACCCAGATCGTGCGGTGTCAGGAGCCACGCATCAGCAGCATCGTAGCCGACTACGAAGCCTGCGGCCGGAACGCCGTGGACTATCTCTATTCCAAAGGCTGCCGCCGCATCGCGCTCATCGCCGGTTACTCCCACCAAAGCCCCTTCAAGGGCCGGTACGAGGGCTACTCCAAGGCCATAGCCGCCCACGGACTGGAGGAGATCCTTGCCGAATCCACCCAGCCGGTCAACAGCTTTGAGTATGGCTATGAGTGCACCAACCAGCTTCTCCGGGACGAGCCGGAGCTGGATGCCATCTTGGCCCCGGTGGACCTGCAGGGGCTGGGCGTTCTGCGCGCCCTGAAAGAACAGGGCATCCGGGTGCCGGAGCAGGTCAAGGTCATCAGCATGACCGGCCACGCCATCGGCGAGATGCTGGAAACCAGCATGACCTCCATGGAGATGCCTGCCTTTGAGATGGGCGAAAAAGCCGCCCAGCTGACCATTATGGAGATCGAAAGCCCCAGCGAAAAAGCTCCCACGCCCCAGTCCATCCAGTTCCCTTATACATTGACCCAGCGGGAGACCACCTGAACCGATACCACATCGAAACCCTGTACGACACCCTGAGCAAGACCCCCTGCGGGCAGTATGTGGGCGGCAAGCGACGAGACCTCTTGCCCAAGCAGCAGAAGCGCACCCTTTCCGGCACCACCCTCCATGAGGTCCACCAACTGCTGCACAATTCCTTTCTGCTGGCGGTGGAATGGGGCATCCTCATCAAAAGCCCCGTCCCGGTGGAAGCCCCCAAAAAGACCACCCAAGAGCGCAGCATCTGGGAGGTGGAGGAGATGCGGGCAGCACTGGACAGCATGGAGGACCCCATCCTGCATCTGGCGGTGCACCTGACGCTGGTGGGTGCGCTGCGGGAAGGGGAGGTGGCAGGTCTGACCCCGGAGGACATCGACTTTGATGCTGCCAACGGCATGGGCACCTTCACGGTCAACCGTTCCATGCAGCGGGTTCAGAAGGACACGCTGGCACAGGTGGACAAGGGCTGCATCCTCCGCATCTTCCCGGACAAGCTGGATGGCAGCAAGATTTCTCTTATCCTGAAGGACACCAAGACCGAAGCCTCCTGCCGCACCATCTTTATGACCGCCGCCCTGCGGGAGGAGCTGAAGCAGTGGCTGGAACGGCTGAAGCGGGAAGAATCCCTTGACCCGGAAATGAAGGCAAAGCTCCGCCTGGCCCTGCTCACCTGATGCAAAAAAGGGCACTGATTGCAATGCAATACAGCGCCCTACATCATCGGACATGGAAAACACCGACCGTGCAGAAACCGTGCACCCATGGCTTACAAAACAAAAAAGCCATGAAATCTTTCGATTTACAGCTTCCACGGTAGACATTCCTACGCGTTGGAACCCGCGGGCTAAGCAACAGCCCACTGGGCTGATTGCTTGCGGCGCTATGCGCCGCCGCCCTGTTCAAGCCCCTTCCATCGCGCAAACAAAAAAGAAAAACCAGCACACAATGTGTACTGGTTTTTCTTGGTGCGATGGAAGGGACTCGAACCCCCGGCCTACTGATTCGTAGCGCACGCCGGGCGATTCCCTCAATTTTTGGAAGTTACGTTTCAACGTTGTTTCTTTTCGATACATCGCAGATTTTGAGTTTCGAGTTTCTGCACCCTTTGTCCGATTTTGCAACGATTTGCACCCTTTGCACGTTTTGAAACCGTGCAAAAACCGTGCAGAAACCGTGCACTTACCCCCGGACAAACTAAAAACCACTTCATCCGACAACGACTTGACGGCATTAGTTCGAGTGACCGCACACCAAAAATCAAGTCTTGGAGGATCTGACTAATCGTCTTATCCTGAACATAGGGCCCCATCCGCCTGTCTCAAAGTGATTTTCTGGTGTTCCCGCAGATAGTGTAGAATCATCAACTACGACAGTGTAAACATCTTGAACCGCTTATCCTGCGTTTCTGCGATAAACTGCACGAAGTTCTGGTTTTCCATCGTGCTGCGAAGGGTCAGCCTGATGGAGTTGGGTGTGCTGGCATACGGTATTCATGATGAATATGTTGTCCTTTCTTCGTGGTAGCTATAATATAGGGCACCATTCGTCTCTCTTTTTATTCACCTTGCAAAGCACCTATTGTAAGTCGAAAAAGATGAAACTCGGCTGAACTATTCTGCTGAAAACAATAAAGCTCCGAGCCTGTCCCCAGAAGAGAACTGCCCAGAGCTTTATTCGTTTTTCAGTTGGGAATAGACCCAGCTACTACAACCCGTATTCGATCTTCTGGTACTGGTATGCCTTTCCCCAGTCATCTTCTACCCAGACACAACCGCGGCCTTTCCACAGCCTGCGGCCGCTTTCCAGCACACTGTCTGCTTCTTTGATGAAATCGGACACGGCGCGCTGTTCGCTGGTCAGTTCGTAGCGGTCATTGCCATAGGAGACCGCCAATGGCAGGTGAGTATCCAGATAGATTGGACCACCCGTTTTCAGGACATCCTGATTGATATGGACATATGCAGAGGACAGCAGAGGTTCTGGCAGATACAACGTTTCATCCACCCGAATAGCCTGATCCAACGCTACAACTGCATGGCGGATCTGGATACCCTGCGCATCAATGTGCAGAAACTGTTCCGAGACCATCTCCTGGAATGGTTCCAGCGAAAGATACAATGTCCCATCACACATGAGCGCTGCATCCTTTGCAATGACTCGTTTTCCATTGATGTAATAACTGACCGTGTATTCCGTACATTCCGCCCTGCTACGGAGCACCGGTTCTGCCGGAGATTCCATCATGGTTTTTTCTCCTTTCTGCTCACAACCAAAAAACAATATTGCCGTGCACAGCAGGAGATTGCCCAGCCGTGCCATGATTTTGGGAATCATCCTGTTCCTCACCTCTTTCTATAAAAAACTCTCGCTGGATAGAACCCTATCCGGCGAGAGTTTTTTATTGCAGATCCATCAATGCGAGATCTGTTTCAGAGTTTTTTGTAGAACGTTTTTTCCATCAGTCGAGCGTAGCGTCGTCATCCGGCAGCTCCAGAGCACGCAACTCTGCGTAGTACTCTTCATCCATCGGCTCTTCCTCAAAGGTTTCTTCCTTATCCGGGACTTCCTCCGGTTCGTCGTACAGCTCGTAGGTAGAAATTCCGTCGTTCATCGTGACACTGCTCGGGTTGGAGATATTCTCCATCGTATTCACCGGCACGATCTGACCATCCCGGATGTCAAAGACATTCCAAACGGTACCGACCTTGTTGACGGGAACATGATAGACCTTTGCTGCCTCGTTATTATGGTAAACCACGATCTTTGCGCCCGACATAGACAGTGCAGTGGAATCGGTGCTGTTGCGGTTGGTAAAGTCATGCACTGCGTAATGATACACGCCTTCGTCAAACAGTTGGATCAGAGTAATGGTTTCCGGGCCGTAAGAGCTTGTATCATCGTGATCCAGCTTTGCAACAGTTACATAACCATCTTCAGTATCGGTCGATGCCGAACGGTTGGAATAGAATACATGGAAACGATTATCTTCATCGTCTATCGGGCCGGACAGATGAGAGTCCAAATCGCGCGGGGTATCGCCCCATGTCAGAACGATACGATATTCGTTTTCCGCCATGACCGGCGTCAGCGTGCAATCCTGATCGGCAGAATTGTCCTTGAAGCAGACAACATTAGCGTAGCCGGTAACAAAGCCTTCCTTGCTGAACTCAGCCGTATAGTTGCCCTCCATCAAATCCACAGTGTAGCGGCCATCGGAGTTTGTGGTCGTTACAGCATCGGTATCCGTATCATAGATCTTTGCCAGCGCGCCGACCTTGCGGTCCCAGCCCGGACGGAATTTGACCGTGACACCGGAGATGTTGCTGCCCGTCAGGGCGTTGATGGCGTATCCGCTCATGGTCGCACGGTCTTCCGACTCGTCCACCAGAACTGCCGTATCCAGATAGATGGGCTCATCGCCAGCCTCAACAACAAGGTTGGCGTAAGCAAACGGCTGATAGCCTTCTGCAAAAATACCAACGTTATATGTACCAGCCTCGAGAATCAGCTCAAAGTTGCCATCGCTGTCGGTTGTCGCAGATGCTGCGTAATCGGACAGGTTGCCGTCGTGCGTGGAAACACGGTAAGCAGTGATTGCAACATTTTCCAGACTCGTGCCATTCTGTGCATCTCGCACATGACCCAGAACAACGATCTCAGACGGGTTGACCGGAGCCTCCACATTGCCGGAAGTATGCAGTGCTTCTTCAACTGCATACTTGGCATTAACCATGCGGTAGACACGGCTTTCGCCCTCCTCATAATCCGTATGGGACGAATTATTGTCCGTGACAAGTGTAGAACAAGTGCTCTTGATGATATTCTTGACCTGCTCGCCACTCAATGCCGGGTTGACTGCAAAACAGTCTGCAGCAATGCCGGTCACATGCGGTGCAGCCATGGAAGTACCACTCCAATCTTGGAGAAGAAGAAGAGAAACCATGTTGGCGTATTTATTATTAGGAACCGTACTGTAAATCTTGACACCAGGAGCTACAACGTCGACCCGGCTGCCATAACAGCTGAAATCCGGAAAACCATAGCCCTTGAAAACACGATCTCCGAATATGCCAAGGAATCCATCATGTGTGCTTCCCTTTGTTCCAACTGCACCAACAATGATGATATGTTTTTTGACTTCTTCATCCTGAATATCCACAAACAGGCCGCTGCGTGTAGCTTTGTATCCATGCCAGCCTGTAACTTCCTGGCCATTGCCAGCAGCCTGCACGATCAGGAAGTCATAACCTTTATCCAAAAACTTTTTCAGGTATGCTCCTAAAATTTCGCCCTGCGCTGTTGAATATTCCTGACTAATCGTTTTGTCAATTCTGCACATGCTGACGTTGATCACACGGCAATCGGCAGAAATCATCTTGGCCAGCGCATACTTCCACTCCATCATACCAGTCAGATCCTGATGCTCCAGCAGAGTGCTGTCCGTCGTGCTGCCCAGCATAGAGTACCCATATAATTTCGCTGTCGGCGCAACACCTGCTACGCCAGTGCCATTGTTATATTTGGCAGCAATCGTGCCGGAAACATGTGTGCCATGACTCCGGTCGGACTTGTCGCCTTCATCACTGCTTGCAATGTTATCAGGATTATTCCAGACCTGTACAAAGTCCAGATCCTCGTGATCGGTGTCGAACATAGAGTCAATGATACCGACCTTGACGTCCTGCATCTGGGAACGGTACTCCCATGCGCCCATGGCATCAATGGCTTCCATACCCCAGTTCTTTCCTTCTGGGTACTCAGCACTCCACTCTTCATTGGCCCACTCACTGTCGTCCGGAATTGCATCAGAAGTGGTTTCCATCAACGAATGGATACTCGCAACTTCCACCTTTTCGTTCAGCTTCAGCTCATCTACAATGTTCTGAAGTTCATCAATGGTGTAAGTCTGCGCAAAGCGGATCTGGCAGTCGTTGGTCAGCGCAATGTAGCCAACGATCGAACCTCCGTAGGGACGCACCAGTGCGGCAAGCTCGTCCTTGGTGGCATTTTCCACACCCGTCAGCAGGATCTCGTTGTTGACGAAATAACTGCCTTCGGACGTAACGTCCTCTTCAATGTTTTCTTCTTCCGGGGCGGTATAGGTAATTTCACCCATATCGGTTGGCCCCACGGTGGGCTGATCTGGCGTACCACCGCCACCACAACCCGTTAAGAGCGTGGCAAGCAGTCCGACGGCAGCAAGGCCTGATACAAAACGCTTGAGTAGTCTTCGCATAAATTCAACCTCCTGATAAAAGCATTCTGACCCCAGACCAGATCGCATCAGCCTATGAAAAGCTTTTTATCTACTTGACGGCAGAATCCGCAAATGCTATCATAATCTGAGACCCTATTTGATATTATCATATTTAGAGCCCCTTATCAACCGTGATTTCACCCAAAAAAGTCCAATTGTTTTTGGTATGTTTTCGAGTTCTGCTAAGCAGCAGAAAGTTGGTTTTTTTATGATTCAACTCCGATCCGTTTTTAAAACCTATCCGATGCAGGATATTTCGCAAAATGCCCTGCATGGCATCGACCTATCGTTCCGGGAAGCAGAGTTTGCCGCCATCCTCGGACAGAGCGGCTCTGGCAAAACCACCCTGCTTAACCTGATTGGAGGGTTGGACCATTGCACCTCTGGCGACATTCTTTTGAACGGGATCAGTACCCGCCGTTTTACCGAGCACGACTGGGATATATACCGCAGCCAGTGGGTTGGATTTGTGTCCCAGAGCTACAACCTGATCCCACATCAGACTGTGTTTGAAAATGTCCGGCTGGCACTTGCCTTTTCCGGCCCTGTGCAGGATCCAGATCAGAAGGCGCTTGCGGTACTTCGGAAGGTGGGCTTGCAGGATCAGCTACACAAAAAGCCGGGACAACTTTCCGGTGGACAGATGCAGCGCGTTGCCATTGCCCGTGCGCTGGTAAATGACCCCAAAATCATTCTGGCCGACGAACCGACCGGCGCACTGGACACGCAGACCAGTATCCAAATCATGGAACTTCTGAAGGAGATCGCCGCCGACCGGCTGGTCATCCTTGTCACACACAACACCACTCTTGCTGAGCGTTACGCGACCCGCATCATCCGACTGGTGGACGGCGGAGTCGTACAGGATACCGACCCGTATGAGGAACCCTTATCCACCGCATCTGCACCACTGCCCACCAGCAGGCGGTCTGCGCTCTCCGCATTCCGCACGGCCTTTTCGCTGAGTTTTAGCAACCTAAAAAACAAAGCTGTCCGCTTTCTGCTCACCGCAATCGGCGGCAGTATCGGGATCATTGGCATTGCACTCATTCTCTCGCTGGCGCAAGGCTCCCAGAATTACCTCACGCAGATGCAGCAGGATATGACAGCTCTGTACCCCATCACAATCCAGAGCAGCGTACAGGATCTGGGCGGGCTGGGAGAAGCACTTCAAATCCTTTCCAATCAGCCAGAAACCACAACAGCAAATACGGAGACCGACACCACCGCCGGGGAGGGTTTCAGCAGTTCGCTGGCCGATTTTAAGACCTATTTGGAAAGTGCGGATGGAGCCACTATCCGGGACAATGCCCGTGCCATCCAGTATTGCTACGATTTGCCGCTGTCGGTTTATGCCGTGCGCTCGGATAACAGCTATTTGCAGATTTATCCGCTCAACTCCACCCAGCAGAATAGCAACAGTCTGAATGCCGCCGCACAGACGCTGGTGCAGTCTATGGGTCTTTCTGATTCTCTGTGGCAGGAGCTGCCCGGCGAGGAGGCGTTTTTAAAGGAGCAGTACACCCTGGTTTCCGGTCAGTGGCCCACCGGGCCGAACGAGATTGTGCTGGTCATCAACAGTGACAACCAAATCCATGCGCAGGTGCTTTATATGCTGGGCTGTATGGGTCGCGACGCGCTGGAGCGGAACAACGATTTCATTGCTTTATCCGAGGACGATTATTCCGGGTTGCTGGGTCGGGAGTATGCACTTCTGCCCAATACCTCCTGCTATGAAAAGGTCGATGACCTGTGGGAGGATCAGCATCAGAACCTTTCGTATCTGTGGCAGCAACTCAACCGTTCATATCGCGTCCACATTGCAGGCATAGTCAAGCCCACCCATCAGGGAAATGCTTCCTTGACAAAAGGCTTTCTTGGTTACTCTCCAAGCCTGACCCAAACCGTGCTGCAAACGATTAAGGACAGCCCCATTGCACAGGAACAACTGGCAGAGCCTTCTATTAACGTGTTTACCGGACAGAACTTTGTTTCCTACGCCAACTACACGGAGGACGAGCTGATTGCGACTCTGCCCGTGCCCCAGCAGTTGCAGCTGTCTGCTCTTTCGTCCTCGGAACGGACTTCTTTTCTGGAAAATTACCGGATGCTGTTCTCTGCTACATATGCATCCAACCTTGCAGAGATTGGCATCGTTGATCTGGACAGGCCTGCGTCCATCAATATTTACCTCACCTCCCTGCAAGCGCGCGAGACTCTGTTCTCTGCTATCGATACATACAATCAAGCGCACAGGGATTCTGCTTCGGCGGAGAATCCCATTGCTAGCACGGATGTTCTGGAACTTGTGACCGGCTCGGTGACAAACATCGTAAATCTGATCACAAACGCGCTGCTAGTAATCGTTTCTGTTTCTCTGCTGGTCTCCTCCTTGATGATCGGAATTATCTCCTACATTTCGGTGCTGGAACGCACCCACGAGATTGGCATCTTGCGCAGCATCGGTGCTTCGCGCTGGAATATCTTCTGCACCTTCTGTGCCGAATCCATGATTATCGGTCTAACCTCCGGTCTGCTGGGCGTTGGCACCTCTGCCGGACTGCTGGTGCCGCTGAATCACCTGTTGCAGCAGTATATCCACTTTGCTGATTTTGCCCGTATGTCTGCTGCATCCAGCGGCGCTCTCATCCTTTTAAGCATCTTACTGAGCGTTCTGGCCGGAACTTTTCCCGCCGCGATCGCGTCCAGAAAAGATCCCGCCGTGGTGCTGCGAAGCATCCAGTAAACGAATTCCTGTACAAAAGGTGGTGGAGCCGCACACAACAAACCCGGATCGTCCAATTTTTCAAATCAGAAAAAACAGAGGAGTATTCTTATGCGGAACGAAATTTTATATCCAGCCCATTATGTAGCACTCACCCAGACCGAGTGTCTGGAGCTGTTCAGCGGAGCCACGCAGACCCAAACAACCGGAATTTCTGAGTTTATGAGTACCATCTCTAAGCTCAGTAAAGTATTCAGCTATGTCGCACGCCTTTTTTCTGTAACAAGTTCCATGCTGAACAACATCAACACCTTCTACACAACTTGGAACACTTTGAGCGATTATGTCGAAAAAAATTTCTGAACGGCCTCCTTTGTTCAATGCCATTGCTGCATTTGATAAGAAAACAAGACTACTTCTTTGAATCACTCCAACTTCCTAAACAGTATGGTATACTGTTTAGGAAGTTGGATGTTTTTTACATACTGATGGAGAAGCAGGAAGCAAAATACCTTATTGCGGAGAATCAGTGCCGATGGACGAAGATCGACTGCAAAAAATTGAATACCTTGATGATGAAGAAAGCGCAAATAGTTTAGGCTCTGCAGCAGAAATATTCGTTAAAAGCGTATATTGAAGTTGTTTGCATTTTCTTAAATGAATTTTCGTATTTCTTGAAGCTTGTCTAATCACACATCCGGTCATTGAACCTCTGTGCTTGAATGTATTTGGAGCTTACATCATATCCTTTTCTGTCTGATGGAATTGGCAGATGATACAAAATAAGCATAACACGCTGGTCGGATTTCTACAATGTAATCTTCGATGCCCTTTCTACGTCAAAAATGTATTGTTCATCAGCGGCATTCTACTTTCTGGACACCCACTTATTCCAGTGTCCAGCCGGGAAGATTCCAAAGAGCAGCGGAATGCTCTTTGGCACACGACTTTGCTTGCAAAGTCTAGTGTGTTACACCTTGGTTCCGGCTGA